>JACCDG010298144.1_pt1 | contig 24891 bp, 24 predicted proteins | sample 7442471 | NCBI WGS metagenome assembly JACCDG01 (sample SAMN15323444, study PRJNA562643) | freshwater metagenome | isolation source: river surface water | place: USA:Blue River Watershed | collected 2017-08-17 | reverse complement strand
TCGTGAATTTGCGCTAGTTTGGTGTTGGATTTTGGTAACGCTGCCGGGGTTATGACCCCGGCAGCGTTTACCCGTAAACACTTCATCATGAACCAAATTATCTTCCTTATCTTACTGGGATTTATGGGCTACCTCATTGCCCGTCGGTTTGGGCAAATCGCTAAGACGATTCATTTGGCGAAACCCGTCTTTGTGACGCATTCTAAGGAACGATGGCAACGGGTTTTGCTTCTTGCATTTGGGCAAAAAAAGATGTTTGAAAAGCCGATTGTCGGTTTTATGCACTTTCTGATTTATGCAGGTTTTGTTCTAATTAACATTGAAATCCTCGAAATAATCTTGGATGGCCTACTGGGTACTCACCGAATTTTGGCTCCGTTGCTCGGAAATTTCTATGTTTTTATTATCGATTTTTTTGAATTACTCGCTGGCGGGGTGGTTGTAGCTTGCGCCTTTTTTATCCTTCGCCGCAGCACCCAAATCATTCCCCGACTATCCCCTGCGCGACATCCCGAGTTAAAAGGTTTTCCCGTAAAAGATGCATTCAGCATCCTACTAATTGAATTGCTATTGATGTCGGCATTATATTGTATGAATGCGGCGGATCCCGCATACTCCTTTGTGATTTCGAAGCATTTAAAAGCATTTCTGCCACAAGAAAATCTTCACCTCATCGAACAAACAGCTTGGTGGATTCACATGGTCGGCATACTACTTTTCGCCTTGTATGTGACTTATTCAAAACATTTGCATATTTTCTTCGCCTTCCCTGCTGTTTATTATTCGAACCTTGGGCCCAGTTCTCACATGCAGAACATGCCACATGTCACCAATGAGGTAAATATCATGTTGGGAAAACCGGGCGAGCCCAGCAATCCCGATTTGAAATTTGGTGCGCAAGATATCAAGGACTTGACCATTAAAAACGCCTTGGATGCTTACAGTTGTACGGAATGTGGGCGATGCACCGAACAATGTCCTGCGAATCAAACTGGGAAAGCCTTATCGCCACGTAAGATTATGATGGATACGCGGGATCGTTTGGAAGAATTGCAAAAAGACCCGAATTCGACGAACACACTGTTGGGAAATTACATCTCGGCCGAAGAACTTCGTGCTTGTACGACCTGTCAGGCATGCGTGGAGGCTTGCCCGATCCAACTTTCTCCCTTGGATATTATTTTGGAGCTTCGCCGGTTCCAAATCATGGAACAATCGGATGCTCCCAGCGCATGGAATGCCATGTTCGCCACCATTGAAACCAATCAAGCTCCTTGGAAGTTTGATGCAAACGACCGACTAAACTGGGCCAAATCATGAAAAAAATACTCTTTGCGATTATCGCGTTCGTAATTCTTTACTTTCTCGGACCTCATCCTGATGCACCTACGCTGCCAGGGCCTTCATGGAATGACATCCCCCAAGATCCTCAAGCCATTAGCGCATTTTTGAAAGCGAAAGAATCGACAAATCGCAATTTAAAGCCAGATAACGAGGGACAAATTGTTTGGGCAGATTCAGCCAATCCCCAAAAAACAAAAACCGTTGTGCTTTATATTCATGGATTCTCCGCTTCACCGATGGAGGGGAGTCCTTTGCATAAGTCGGTCGCCAAGGCCTTGCATGCGAACCTCGTTTTAGCCCGTGTGGAAGACCATGGCGAATTCCCAAGCGATTCAACGATGGCCAAAGCCACCGCCGAAAAATTTTACCAAAGTGTTGAAAACTATTATGCCCTTGCCCAGAAATTAGGAGATGAGGTGATCGTATTAGGTACCTCTTTCGGAGGTGCCATGTCCTTGGTATTAGCAAGCAAACACCCTGAAATAAAGGCATTGCTTTTGTATGGCCCCTGCATCGCGATCAAAGACCCTACCGCGCCATTGGTGGATAATCCGTGGGGACTCCAATTAGCGCGTGCGGTCATGCGAAGCGATTTTCGCGATATCCCATCGGTTAGCTCGGGCCATAAAAGTTTTTGGAGTCTACATTATCGTTTGGAGGGAGTCGTTGCTCTCCAAAATTTCTTGACAAATGAAATGACGGATGAGACCTTTGCAAGAGTCAATGTGCCCGTTTTTTTGGCCTATTATTACCAAGACGAAGCGCATCAAGATAATGTCGTTTCCGTGCAAGCCATGCGCGACATGTTTCCTAAATTAGGTAGTAAGATTAAAAAGGAGCAAGCTTTTCCTCTCTCGGGATATCACGTGATTACCTCGGATATCTTAGGAAAACGGGTGGATCTGCCTATCAAAGCTTCCATTGAATTTATCCAATCCTTATGACACCCCAACTCATTTTATACGCTGTCCCTTTTTTCTTAGCGACAGTTATCTTTGAATCTTGGCTTTCTTACAAGGAACAGCGGGGATTTATTGAGTCCAAAGATTCCTTGACGTCTATTGGTTTAGGCTTAGGAAATTTAGGGATTGGAACATTGACCAAAAGCCTCACTTATGTCACCTATTTTTATGTGTACGATCACTGGCGTTTAGCTGATTTTCAGTTCAATTGGTGGCCAGTCTGGGTTTTTGCCTTCTTGGCAGAGGACTTAACTTATTATTGGGTACATCGGATTTCACATGTCGTACGGTTTTATTGGGCCTCGCACATGGTGCATCATTCATCCCCACATTACAACCTAGCGGCTGCCTTACGCCAAACATGGACGGGCAATTTGACTGGTGGTTTTTTATTCTGGGCCTGGTTACCTTTATTTGGCGTCCATCCGTTCATTATTTTCTTTTTCCAACAAACCAGTTTACTGTATCAATATTGGATTCATACCGAGTTCATTCAAAAAATGCCGAATTGGTTTGAGCAATTTTTCAACACCCCTTCCCATCATCGCGTGCACCATGGAACAGATTTAGATTATTTGGATACCAATTTTGCGGGTGTACTGATTATTTGGGATCGAATTTTTGGTTCATTCCAAGTCGAGAAATCACGGCCGAATTATGGCCTAACCAAACAAATCCTTAGCTATAATCCAGCCAAAATCGCCTTCTATGAATGGGTTCAAATCGGGAAGGATTTACTGGGAGCAAAGTCTTTGAAACAAGTGTTCGGCTATTTATTCGGCCCTCCAGGTTGGAGCGACGATGGTAGCCGATTAACTGTCGAACAAATGCGTGCCTTAGAAAAAAAGAAATAGTCATGGAACTGCAAGTAACAACGATGGCCGAATGGGTCGCCAAAGGGGAAAGTCCCGATTTATTGTTTTGGGTAGGTTGTGCCGGATCTTTCGATGACCGACACAAAAAAGTGACGCGTGCGCTATGTGATATTTTGAATCACGTGGGAATCCGCTTTGCTGTGTTAGGAACCGAAGAATCATGCACGGGTGATCCTGCGCGAAGAGCCGGCAATGAATTTCTTTTTCAAATGCAGGCCATGCAAAATATTGACGTATTGAATATGTATGGGGTCAAAAAAATCGTGACTGCTTGTCCCCATTGTTTCAATTCCTTAAAAAACGAATATCCGGATTTCGGAGGTTCGCATGAAGTGATTCACCACAGCCAATTGCTTTCGGAACTTTTGGCTGCCGGAAAGATTCAATTCAATGAGGAAAAAGAAACAATTGCCTTCCATGATTCCTGTTACTTGGGACGTGGTAACGGGATTTATGATGCACCTCGTGAGGTAATTACAGGTCTTAAAAAAGAATTGAAAGAGTTGAAAAGTTGTCGGACCAAAGGCCTCTGCTGTGGAGCCGGGGGTGCGCAGGTTTTCAAAGAGCCCGAACCAGGAACAATGGAGGTGCAGGTAAAACGGACCGGCGAAATCGTAGATTCTGGCGTAAATAAAGTAGCTTTGGGGTGTCCTTTCTGCATGGTGATGCTACAAGACGGTTTGAATAAATCCGGGAAAGAACATGAAATCCAAGTCGTTGATTTAGCTGAGTTAGTTCAGCAAAGTTTAAAATAAGATGTATATACCCTTTCAAGACCTGCCCGATTCAGCCCGAATTTGGGTTTATCAAGCCTCCAGACTCCTTAGTTCGCAGGAAATGACTCTGATTTCGGCCAACTTAACACAATCCTGTCAAAATTGGGAGGCGCACGGTGCTCCCTTACAAGCCTCCTACGAGATTCGCTATAATCAGGTGATTACAATCGCGGTCAATGAAAATTTGAATGCCGCATCGGGTTGTTCGATAGATGCCTCCACGCGTTGGTTTAAGTCCTTGGGTGAATCCTTGCAAGTCGATTTTTTTAGTCGGGACGTAGCGGTAATTCGCGACGAGCGAATTCAATTAATTCCATTGGGCCAACTCAAATCAGCCGTAAGCTCAGGGGATTTACAAGCTTCGGACAAAATTATCACGCCATTATTGCAAACGCTTGGCGAATATCGTTCACAGGCAACAAGCCTTGTGGCAGACTCGTACTTAAAGCGATATTTTTAAGATGGCAGAGGATTTACACATACCTAGCGGCTCGCGCGAAGAAAAATATGCGGCCTTATACCCACAGATTCAAGGTCTGTTGGCTGGGGAAACAGATCAGACAGCTAATCTGGCAAATATCGTCGCAGCAATTAAAGAGGTTTTCGGGTTTTTCTGGGTCGGTTTTTACTTGGTGAAAGACAATCAATTGGTATTAGGGCCCTTTCAAGGTCCTGTCGCCTGTACCCGAATTCCCTTTCATAAGGGTGTTTGTGGGCATGCCTATACCACCGCAAAGACTGTTATTGTGCCTGATGTAGATGCCTTTCCAGGGCACATCGCCTGCGCCTCGGCTTCCAAGTCGGAGATCGTTTTGCCCGTAAAAAATCAGGCGGGCGAAGTCATGATGGTGTTGGATGTGGACGCAGATATCCTTGACGACTTTAGCGTCGTCGACCAAATTGGACTCGAAAAAATTCTAGGTTTGATTAACGAAGCTTGGCAATAACGGTTTCGGAGCCAACGGGCTTATCACCGATATTGACGCAAATTTCTGCATCCAAGGGAAGGTAAATGTCGATTCGCGAACCGAATTTGATAAAGCCAAATTCTTGGCCTTGGGTGACTTGATCACCTTCCTTTACGTACCAACAAATACGTTTGGCTAAGGCGCCAGCAATTTGGCGAAATAATACTTCGGTGCCATTCTCATGTTTCACAACAACGGTTGTGCGCTCGTTTTCCGTACTGGATTTTGGGTGCCAAGCAACCAAATATTTCCCAGGATGGTATTTGAAATAACTCACAATTCCAGAAATGGGATTAAAGTTCACATGGACATTAATCGGGGACATGAAAATGGAAACTTGCTTACGCTTTCCTTTAAAGTATTCGGTTTCTTCAACCTCTTCAATCACAACGACCTTCCCATCTGCCGGGGCGATGATGTGATTCGGGTTGATTTCCGTATGACGCTTCGGTACACGGAAGAATTGCAAGATGATCAAGAAAAAAAGCGAGGTAATAACGATGACAGCTTCACGCAGGTATTCATTTGTTGGGAAAAAATAAGCCATAAGCGTATTAATCGCCAATACAATTGCTAATGAGCTGATTAGTAGTGATTTTCCTTCTCGGTGTAATGTCATGTAATTCAATTTTAGGGCTGCTGAACTAGGCAGTAAAGACAAAAATACGACATTTTTTGAACCCTCGCCTAGCCAATATTCAATTTTTGGTTAAAAAATTGCATTTTTGGGTTTGAATTTTAGAACCTATGCGCAATTTCAAGTCGCTAATTTTCAGTATCGGGCTGATTTTTGGGATGTTTCCTAGCTTTGGACAAGTTTTTTCTTGGCGCGAACCGGATGCTACCATCTGTTATAAAATTGATTTTCATACGAATCGCCTATTATTCACTACACCGCAAGGTACTTGGCAAGATATGGGTGAAATTCAGTTGCAAAATATCAAATCGCTTGATTTGTATTCGAATTCAGAGAATATCAATCCGGTCAAAATCCCTGGTAAACGGGGAACCTACCTCTTAATAGAATGTAGTGGTCAGGTTTATTATTTCGATGTAAGCACACGCACCATTTCGCGCGAAGATCTGACTTTTTTCCGAGGGGCTAATTGCCAAGCAGTACAATTCGCCCGAAAAGGTATTTTTTATAGTTTTGGAGGGTATGGGTTTTGGCAGTCAACAAATATATTAACGCAGTATAATCAGGTAGCGAAGGAATGGACGCATATTTTAGCCAGCGGGGATGTACCCCAAGCGATCAACCAAAAATCAGCAGCATATCTGCCTAGCCTAGACCGCTTTATTACAGTAGGTGTTCGTCGAATTAATCAAACTGAGTCTGCCGATGTTGTTAACTTAGATTATTCGCTGATTGAGTACCTGTTTGGCGAAAAAAAATTCAAGAAATTAGGTGAGGTGCAAGAACCAATCTTGAAAAATATTTTGGCCGCAGAGGAAAATAATTTCGTGTTGGCCTTAGATCACTATATCATTATTTCGCCTCAACGCAGTATTCCGGGTTATAATCATGATTTGCTGTATATCATTGATGTGAAGGATTCATTTAAAGGCTATTTGTGGACGAATCCCGCGCGGTTTCAAATACGTAAATTTGTCGAAGAACGAGGTATTTTATACAATGTCTTTGTTCGGGGGAAAAGTTTGTTCTTGCCACAAGCTAGCGAAACATACCCCTATGGAAAATTTCATGTAGCCGAAATTCCGATTCAAACACTCCTCGCCGAAAGTAAGCCATTGGGTGCCATCACCGAAAAGCCTATTTTGGATAATCTTCAAGAAATGGCCATTCTTGTCTTGGTCATTGTTGTGTTATTCATTGTATTGCGTTTTTTCATCTTGTTGAAAAAAAGAAAGAAAAAGAAGCAATTAGCGATGTTGTTAGGAAGCAACGAAAGTCAATTTCTGGATTTCTTACGCTTGAATTACCGTCAAGGCCATGTCTCGGGTCATCAAATCATCGCTTTCTTTGGAAAGCATAAAAGTAGCCCCGAATCGCAGCGGCAATTCAGGGCTAAATTAATTGATGGTCTGACAAAATCCCTCGGTCTTGTTTTTCCTGGGGAGCAGGTCTTAGATATTCAGGCCGATGAAAAAGATCAGCGGATGTTGACCTATCGTTTAACGGATTCGATCTACAAAGAACTCAAGAACCTATAAGTTCTTTTCCAAGAAATTCGTCAACATCGTATAGAGATGTAAACGTGTGTTCCCACCCGAAATTCCGTGATTCCGGTTTGGATAGTAAAATGTCTGAAATTGCTTGTTGGCCTTAATCAGCGCTTCTTCCAATGCAACCGCATTTTGGAAATGAACATTGTCGTCGCCTGTTCCATGAACCAGTAATAAATTGCCTTTCAATTTATTTACGTGGTAAACCGGAGAATTTTCATCATAACCCGCCGCGTTTTCTTGCGGTGTCCGTTGGTAACGTTCCGTATAAATCGAATCGTAAAAACGCCAGTTCGTCACCGGTGCCACCGAAATGGCCGCCTTGAAAACATCGGCTCCTTGCATGAGGCAATTGGCCGACATGAATCCGCCGTAGCTCCATCCCCAGATACCGATCCGACTCTTGTCCACATAGGGAAGATTTCCGATAAATTTCGCGGCAAAAATTTGATCTTGCACCTCAATTCGACCTAGGTTTTGGTAGGTAATTTTCTTGAAAGCAACACCGCGTCCACCTGTTCCACGATTATCTACACAGTAAATCAAATATCCTTTTTTCAAAAGCATTTGGTACCAGTAAAAATCTGCCCCCGGATATGAATCTAAGACTTGCTGACTTCCCGGTCCACCATACACATGCATCAATACCGGGTATTTCTTGTTCGGATCAAAATCCGCCGGTTTGATCCAATAGGCATTTAAATGATCTCCGTTGGCTAATGGGATTTCAATAAATTCCCGAGGGGATAATTGATATTCAGTGATTTGCGCTTGTAATTTTTGGTTGTCTTCCAAGATGCGAACCAAACCCTTCGTCGTGCTATGCAAGGCAATCGTCAGTGGTTTTTTAGCCGAACTATTGTTCATCATGTAAAATGAAAAATCAGGGCTGAAACTTGCCGTGTTGGTTCCTCCAGCAGTCGAAAGGAGCTTTTTATTGCTGCCATCTAGTTTGACCGAATAGACTTGTCGGCCAATAGGCCCTTGTTCCGTTGAATTAAAATACAAGGTTTTTGTTTTCTCTTGGTAGCCATAAAAATCATCTACCTCCCAATTGCCTGAAGTAATGGCATTGTATTTCCCCGTAGCAATTTCTCCAACATACAGCTGTTTGAATCCACTACGCTCTGAGCTAAAAATATAGGATTTCCCGTCGGCCAAATAAGTGATATCATTGCCTACTGCTTCGATCTCAATGGATGTATCAGTATGTTCCTCATAAACGAGGCTCGTAGAAGCCTTGCTGATGCTATGATGCAACAATTCCATGTGATTTTGCAGGCGGTTTAAACGAATGAATCCGACGACATCGGGATTGTTCGTCCATTTTAAGCGCGGAATGTATTGGTTTTTTTCAGGACCTACGTTGATCGCTTGCATTTTATTTTCGTCCAATAATGCCACAGATAAACGCACGATCGAATTGGCTTCGCCTGCTTTCGGATATTTGTAGCGGTAATCTTTCGGGTATAATTCGCCCCACATTTGCATGTTGTACTCCGGAACTTGACTCTCGTCAAATGAATAAAATGCGATTTTCTTGCTATCCGGAGACCAAACAAACGCTTTGGCAAATGAAAATTCTTCCTCATACACCCAGTCGCAAGCGCCATGAATCAATTCGTTGAATTTTCCATTCGTGGTAATCGCCGTTTCCTTGCCAGTGGCTACATCCACCCAGAATAGATTGTTTTCGCGAACAAATGCGACGCGCTTTCCATCCGGCGAGAAGGTGGCAAATTGCTGTTTGTTACCCTGTGATAGCAATTGCAAGCTGCTTGTGGCGCGCTGAAAGATGTAATTTGTTTCTTTTGAACTCCGGCGGTAGATGGATTCAGAAGAAGTTCCGATCAAGATGGATTGCTCGTCGGATGACAAAGCAAATTGCTGCACGTGTATCGTTCCTCCTTTGCTGGTTTTGTGAATGGATTCATCGAAAAGTGTTTCGAATTTGCTCGGGTCTAGGACATTGTACTTAAGAATTTTGCCTTCTTTAAGTTCCAAATAAGACTGCCCGTCTTTGGTCCAGTTTAAATTTTGAATGTTTTTTTGGCGGAATACGGGTTTCGACCAAATATCTTCTAAGCTAATATCTTTTTGTGCGAAGGTGTTGGCAGATCCCATCAGTAGGAATCCGAGGAATAGGTGTTTGATTTTCATGTTGATTGGAAGTAGGTATTAATCTTGAAAAATAACAATGGGGTCTGTTTCTACCACATTGCTTGTTTGTAGGGCATTGTCTCGTATATAAATTTGAAATTTAAGTGTATCGTTTTTTTCAGTAAACAGGGACGAATAGCCTTTGTAAAAGGCATAGACAAATTGGGTGGAATAGTCGACGGTACCTTCGATGGGCCCTGATTTTTGGTCGGCCTTGAACTTGAAATTCATCAAACCGCCTAAACTTGGGCTAAAGGATACTGGTACATATTTGCCATTCTTTTTGAGAAGCACATTGACCTCGAAATTGCGAAAATCCTTGTATTTCGTTGGGTTGGCAATTATTTCAGCCTGCGTAATTCCCAAATCTCCATCTCCATCTTGAAAGTGAACGGACATGACAACGGAATCGATCTTGGTCTGGCCACCGAAACCGTCATTGCTGATTTTGCTAATTTTTTGAATTTGTTGGAAGCTAATCGCCGGCACCGAACTCCATTCGGGTTCTTTCACGCATGCCCAAAGGCCGCCGAAGAAAATGATTAGTCCGAGAATTCGAATGCGCCAACTCATAATTCGTAAAGTTAATGAATTGGTTTAATTTTGTGTGAAATTTCAACAAAAGCCGTGCTGTACGATTTGAACATGTGGGAAAAAGAGCGATCAGAACTCAAGAAAAGGGTTTTAGGCATGCGGCATTCGGATTTCGAGTCGATTGCCTTGGACATGTTTCGGTTTACCTATGCGTATAATTCACTTTATCAGCGCTATGTGGATCTGATGGGGATGAATCCAACGACTGTGCATAAGCTTCAGGATATTCCCTTTTTACCCATCGAATTGTTTAAAAACAATGAGGTTCTTACGGGCAGTGCGCCCGTTTTGTTTCATTTTGAAAGTTCGGGGACGACGGGTCAAATTCCTTCCAGACACCCCGTTTGTGACCCTGAATTTTACCAAAAACAATCCAAGCGTATATTTGAAGAGCAGTATGGTTGCTTGGCCGACTACCATATTTTTGCACTGTTGCCGTCTTATTTGGAAAGGAGCACGTCTTCATTGGTGTTTATGATGAATCATTTTATCAAAGAATCGGGCTCGGAATTCGCCGGATTTTTCTTGAATCAATACGATGACTTGGTGGCTCAAATTAAAAAGGCTTTGGCGACTGAGCGAAAGATTTGGGTGATGGGTGTGACTTTCGGTCTTTTGGATTGGGTGGATTCGGGTCAGGATTTTTCGTTTTGGAAAGAGGCTGTGGCGGATGGGCGAATCACGGTGATGGAAACCGGCGGAATGAAAGGTCGACGGGAGGAATGGATTCGAGATCGGGTACATGAATTATTGAAGGATCGAATGGGGCTTCCTGCCATTGCGTCGGAATATGGAATGACGGAGCTTTTCTCGCAAGCCTACGCGTCCCAAGAGGGTATTTTTACGCCGGGCGTTTCGATGCGTGTTCAATTGCGGGAGGTGACGGATCCTTTGGCAAAGGTGACCCAAGCAGGGCGGGTAGGTGGAATTCAAGTAATCGATTTAGCAAACATCGATTCCTGTCCGTTTATTGAAACACGGGATTTAGGTTCTTTGGAGGATGACGGAATTCGATTTAAAGTCTTAGGACGATTTGATAATTCGGAAATCCGTGGCTGCAACTTGATGATTGATCAGGGATGGGGAACTAGCCAAGCGGAACCATCTGCATAGAACTCATTTTTCCAGATAGGCACTTCTTTTTTGAGTGTATCAATGAGCCATTCGCAAGCTTGGAAAGCTTCTGTGCGATGAATTGAGCAAACGCCAATGATAACGGCAATATCCCCAATTTCTAATTTGCCAGTTCGGTGAGATACACTGATTTTACGAATGGGCCATTTTGTGGCCGCCTCGTTCGCAATGCGGTCCATTTGCTTTTTCGCCATGGCGGAATAAGCTTCCATGGTCAAATGTTCCACATCTTTGTTTTGGTTTTTATTGCGAATGGTGCCCACAAATAAACAGATGCCTCCAGCTTCCGGGTCTTGTAGAAACTGGTACGTTTCGTCGATCGATAAGGCTGATTCGCTCAGAACAATTTGGTGGCTCATTTTCGAGAATAGGTCAAGTAACTATATTGGTAAGCATTTTTCTCATCGGTCACGCCTCGCTCTCGCGCGCTAATTTCCCATTTGTCCATGGGGATTTCAGGGAAAAAAGCATCCCCCTCGAAAATGTCATGCAGCTGGGTCACTAAAATCTCTTCGGCCAACGGAAGACTCAACGCATAAATTTCAGCGCCGCCCACGATAAAAATATCTTCGCGTGTTAAGGATTTGGCTTTCAAGATCGCCTCCTCGACGGAATGGGCGACAATAACGCCTTCGATTTGCAAGTCGGCCTGCCGACTAACCACAATGCTTGTGCGATTGGGTAAGGGTTTTCCAATGGATTCAAAGGTCTTGCGCCCCATGATGATGACATGCCCGGTGGTCAAGGCCTTGAAGCGCTTTAAGTCGGCCGGTAAATGCCAAATCAACGTATTGTTTTTTCCAATCACGCGATTTTCATCGTAGGCAACCAAGATTTTTAGCACGATTTTAGGTTTTAATTGTCAAAAATAAGGGAATTTTTGACGGGAATAACTTTCTCAATTTTATTTTCAAAAACACTTCACTTTTCGGGTTCAAAGCCCTAATTTTGTACAATTTTTGAGCCTAGTGTTAGGTCTTCAAAATAATGTTTGCATACTCTTAAAAACAACCCATCTCGTGCCTAAAGATTCGTCGATTAAATCCGTCCTTATTATTGGTTCTGGTCCCATTGTGATTGGTCAAGCCTGTGAATTTGATTATTCTGGTTCTCAAGCCGCTCGTTCCTTACGTGAGGAAGGTATTGAAGTAATCTTAATCAATTCCAATCCGGCAACCATCATGACGGATCCGATGAACGCGGATCACGTGTACTTGAAACCCTTGGAGAAGGCGTCGATTATTCACATCTTGGAAAATCACAAAATTGATGCGGTATTGCCGACCATGGGTGGGCAAACGGCCTTGAATTTGGCGATTGATTGTGATGCGGCGGGGATTTGGGAAAAGTATGGTGTGAAGATTATTGGCGTGGATATTGCGGCGATCGAGACGACGGAAGATCGTGAGAAATTCCGTTTGAAGATGTTGGAGATTGGTGTGGGTGTTTGCAAAGGTCGTACGGCTCGTTCATTTCTAGAAGGAAAAGAGATTGCCCAAGAAACAGGTTTTCCCTTAGTAATTCGTCCATCGTTTACCTTAGGGGGAACGGGTGGTGGATTCGTGACGGATCCCAAAGATTTTGATGCGGCTCTGAATAAGGGTCTACATGCATCACCTACGCATTGGGTGCTCGTGGAACAATCCATCATGGGTTGGAAAGAATATGAATTAGAGTTATTGCGGGATAATTTGGGTAATGTGATTATTATCTGCTCGATTGAGAACTTTGATCCCATGGGTATCCACACGGGTGATTCGATCACGGTAGCGCCAGCGATGACCTTGCCGGATACAATTTACCAACGCATGCGTGACATGGCGATCAATATGATGAATGCCATTGGTCAATTTGCGGGAGGATGTAATGTGCAGTTCTCATTGAATCCGGAAACGGACGAAATTATCGCGATTGAAATTAATCCACGTGTTTCGCGTTCATCGGCATTGGCTTCAAAAGCAACAGGTTATCCGATTGCGAAGATTGCCGCAAAAATGGCCATTGGCTATAATTTAGATGAATTAACCAATGCGATTACAGGTACGACGTCGGCCTATTTTGAGCCAGCTTTGGACTATGTAATTGTGAAAGTTCCACGTTGGAACTTTGATAAATTTAAAGGTTCGGAACGTACGTTGGGACTTCAAATGAAGTCGGTGGGTGAGACCATGGGTATCGGTCGGAACTTCCAAGAGGCGCTCCAAAAAGCCTGTCAATCGCTTGAGATTAAGCGGAATGGTATGGGTGCGGATGGCAAGGAATTGCGTGATCAAGATGCAATCATGCATTCGTTGGCAAATCCATCCTGGAATCGTTTGTTCCATATTTACGATGCGTTTAAGTTGGGGATCTCATTTAAGACGATCCAACAAGCGACTAAGATCGACAAGTGGTTCTTGAATCAAATCGAGGATTTAGTGCGTGTAGAACGCGAAATTGAGAAGTACACGATTTCAACTATTCCGAAAGAATTATTGGAAGAAGCGAAACACAAAGGTTTTGCGGATCGTCAAATTGCGCATACGCTGCGTTGTTTGGAGTCAGAAGTATATGACAAGCGCAATGCGATGGGCATTAAGCGTGTTTATAAATGTGTCGATACCTGTGCGGCGGAATTTGAGGCGAAGACACCTTATTACTACTCAACATTCGGTCAGGTAGGATCCGATGTCTTGGATAATGAATCGCAGGTTACCGCAAAGAAAAAGGTGGTTGTATTAGGTTCGGGTCCGAACCGCATCGGTCAAGGTATCGAATTCGATTACTCCTGCGTTCACGGTGTGTTGGCAGCGAAGGAGGCGGGTTATGAGACCATCATGATTAACTCGAATCCGGAGACGGTGTCGACCGACTTTGATATTGCGGATAAATTATACTTTGAGCCTGTATTCTGGGAGCATGTATATGACATCATCCAGCATGAAAAACCAGAGGGTGTGATTGTGCAGTTGGGTGGTCAAACAGCCCTGAAATTGGCGGAGAAACTTTCCAAATACGGAATAAAGATCATTGGTACCTCATACGAGGCCTTGGATTTGGCGGAAGATCGCGGTGCATTCTCGAGTTTGTTGAAGGATTTGAATATCCCTTATCCGAAATTCGGCGTTTGCGAAGATGCGGATAATGCCGTGTCTTTGGGACGTGAATTAGGTTACCCCTTATTGGTTCGTCCATCGTATGTGTTGGGTGGTCAATCCATGAAGATTGTTATCAACGAGCAAGAGTTAGAGCAACACGTTGTTGATATTTTACGTGATATTCCAGGGAACAAGATCTTATTGGATCACTTCTTGGAGAATGCGATTGAGGCGGAGGCTGATGCGATATGCGATGGAGAAGATGTGTATATCATCGGTATGATGGAGCACATTGAACCGGCCGGTATTCACTCGGGGGATTCCCATTCGGTATTGCCTCCATTTGATTTATCGGAGAATGTCATGAAGCAAATCGAAGACCATACGCGTAAAATTGCGGTGGCTTTGAAGACCAAAGGTTTGTTGAACATTCAATTCGCGGTAAAAGATGAGGTAGTGTACATCATTGAGGCGAATCCACGTGCATCCCGTACGGTTCCATTTATTTGCAAGGCTTACCAAGAACCTTATGTCAATTATGCGACGAAGGTGATGTTGGGCGTTAAAAAGGTAAAAGATTTTAATTTCCAACCGGTCAAGAAAGGATACGCAATTAAAATTCCTGTATTTTCTTTCAGTAAATTTCCGAATGTGAATATGGAACTCGGACCTGAGATGAAATCGACAGGAGAAGCAATTTATTTCATCGATGATTTGAAAGATGAATTCTTCCGTAAGGTATATGGGGAGCGTAATTTGTATTTAAGTCGCTAAGCGAACATGTTAAAAATAATTGGTTTAATTTTTCTGTTTTATTACATCATTTGGCCTTTAATCAAGTTTTTGATGAAGGGTTATGTGATCACGCAAGTGCACAGAAAGATGTCGGAACAGGATATTCGTAATCAGCAAAAAACAAATAGCCGAAAAGAAGGTTCAATTGATGTAGATTATGTTCCGCCTAAGAAAAAAGCGAAATCAGACCATATTGAAGGAGATTATGTCTCCTATGAAGAAGTGAAAGAGTAATATGTTTAAGAAAACCTTGTTGTATTTCTTGTTTGCTTTTAGCCTCTTTTCCAAAGATGGTGTCGCTTTGATTATCGATTCTATTCAGGAAAAGCAGTCTTTGTTTGTTTACCTGGAGAATCCAACGGATGATGATGCAGCGGAAGAAGAAGATGCATCGGAAGACATTTGGCATTTTGCATCCGCTGGAATAGACGATTGGATGTTTTTGCCTTACGATCTAGTCGATCAAAAAATACCGAGCAACTCCGAAGAGAACCTATTGCAGGTTCACTTGGAAAGGATCATTCCTCCTCCTGATAAGGCCTGAGATTCCTCCGCCTTATAGAAACAAAATCCTAAAAACTTTCTTGCAAGTCTATGTGTGAGCATAGCCCTAAAAATGATGAAAACATGCGTCTTCACGTCTGTGTTTATCAGTCTATTTTTTGTTGGCTTTGGACAAGAAAAGCATTACAAAAATCAGATAAACAGGACATTAAAAGAAAAAGTGTTTATCGAGCAAATAGTTGAAGAACAACTTAAAAAGCCGAGTACAGAAACGCCAAAATATGAAGCTGCTGAACCCAATTTACGTTGGGTAGACACCCATAAAATTAAAACAAGTCCTCCTTCCTACAAGCAGCATCAGGGGAGGCCGAACGATTAAAAGATGAGAAAATACCTATTTGGATTATTATTGCTTGCGGCTTGTACGACAAAAAAAAGCGAGTTGGATGAGATGCAAACGCTTGAGGTTTCCACGCCCATTTCCTTGGATACGACGATCCAACAAGAATTTGTGGCCGACATCCATGCAGTGCAGAATGTTGAGATTCGGGCCCGCGTCAAAGGGTATTTAGACCGAATTTTAGTTGATGAGGGTAAGCAAGTGAAAAAAGGTCAAGTGATGTTTACGATTAATAGCCAAGAATACTTGGCTGAATTGGCACGTGCGAAAGCCGTCCTTAGTCAGGCCTCAGCCGAATTAAAAGCAGAAGAATTGACCTTAATTAATACGCGATTGCTCGTCGACAAAAACGTCATTTCGAAGAATCAATTAGCTATCTCGTATGCCAAAGTGGACGGTTTGAAAGCCAAGCGCGAGGAGGCACTCGCCCATGTTCGAGCTGCCGAATTAAAAGTGGAACATTCCAATATACGTGCACCTTTTGATGGAATTGTGGACCGCTTGCCCTTTAAGCGTGGAAGTTTGGTGGATGAGGGGACATTGTTGACAACGCTTTCTGACAATCAGCATGTGTATGCGTACTTCAATGTATCTGAGCAGGAGTATTTGGCATTTAGTCAAAAAGGAGGTGTAAATAATGCGACACAGGTAGATTTATTATTAGCCAATGGGGAATTGTACGCTGAAAAAGGAATCGTAGAAACAATTGAAGGTGAGTTTGATAAAAATACGGGTAACATTGCCTTTCGTGCGCGTTTTTCAAACCCCAACAAACTCCTTAGACACGGGGCGTCCGGTAAGGTTCAGTTGCCTAAGCAGGTTAAGGGGTATTGGGCGATTCCTCAAAAGTCGGTATTTGAGATACAGGAGAAAAGTTACGTCTTTGTCAAAGATTCCTCGGGCACGGTGAAGATGAAAAATATCGTCCCTGATATTCGAATTCCGCATTTCTATTTGGTTAAGCGTGGATTTTCACAAGCGGATACCGTTTTGATAGAGGGAATTCAATTGGTGAAACAAGGTCAAAAAATCAAATCGACCTACAAACCAATGCGTCAATTGTTGAACGAATTTAAAGCACTTTAAGATGGTACAACAGTTCATTACTCGGCCCGTTTTGTCGATCGTTGTATCGATTTTTATCGTCATTTTAGGTGTGATTGCCATGCAGCAATTACCAATTACACAGTTTCCGGATATTGTTCCGCCTGCTGTAACGGTTACCACAAAATATACAGGAGCGAATGCTGAGGTGTGTGCCAAGGCGGTGGTTACCCCGCTGGAGCGTGCGATCAATGGCGTAGCGGGTATGACTTACATGACCTCTGTTTCCGGTAATGACGGGACGAGTATCATTCAGGTTTATTTTGAGGTGGGGACGGATCCGGACGTTGCAGCCGTAAATGTCCAAACGCGTGTACAAACCGTATTAGACGAATTGCCAGAGGAGGTCATCAAAGCTGGAGTTATCACAGAGAAAGAGGTGAATAGTATGTTGTTGTATGTGAATCTTTTGAGTGAGGATCCTACAATCGATGAAAAGTTTATTTACAATTTCGCCGATATTAATGTATTACCTGAACTCAAACGGATTGATGGTGTGGGTTTTGCGGATATTATGGGTCAGCGCGAATATGCGATGCGTATTTGGTTACATCCGGATCGTTTATTCGCTTATAAGCTTTCAGCGGAGGATGTAATTCAAGCATTACGAAATCAGAATGTGGAAGCGGCGCCGGGAAAAATCGGGGAAAGTTCGGGAAAACATCCACAAGCCTTGCAATATGTGATGCGCTATACGGGCAAGTTTACCCAAGTAGCCGAGTATGAGAATTTGGTGATTAAAGCTTCTGAAACAGGGCAAATTCTGCGCTTAAAGGATTTAGCGGATGTCGAATTTGGGTCCTTGGACTATGACGTGTTGTCCAAAGAAAATGGCCGCCCATCTGCTGCGATTCTACTTAAACAGCGCCCAGGTTCGAATGCTGCTGAGGTCATTGAAAATGTAAAGAAACGATTGGGCGAACTCAAAGCGAGTACTTTTCCTCCCGGAATGGGCTTTACGATTTCATATGACGTATCGCGATTCTTGGATGCGTCGATTCATGAAGTGATCAAGACCCTTTTAGAAGCATTTATTTTGGTGGCTTTAGTTGTGTTTATCTTCTTGCAGGATTGGCGCGCGACGCTTGTTCCCATTATTGCTGTACCCGTTTCTTTGGTAGGGACATTTACCTTCATGTTGGCTTTTGGCTTTTCAATTAACCTTTTGACGCTCTTCTCCTTAGTTTTAGCGATAGGTATTGTTGTTGATAATGCCATTGTCGTGGTGGAGGCTGTTCATGCCAAAATGGAAGAAAAAAACATGCCCGTTTTAGCGGCCACCCAAGAGGCAATGCATGAAATTTCCGGTGCGATTTTGGCGATTACGCTTGTTATGGGAGCTGTATTTGTGCCTGTGGCATTTTTGTCGGGACCCATTGGCGTATTTTTCCGACAGTTTTCAGTAACGATGGCCATTTCGATTGCTTTGTCGGGTCTAACTGCCTTGACGCTTACGCCTGCACTTTGTGTTTTGCTTTTGAAAAAGCCAGAGCATAATCAAAATAATGGCTTGGGTAAGTTTTTTCATGCTTTTAATGAGCGATATGATCAAATAGCCCAAAAATACCTTGCTTGGGTGGGCGTAATAATCAGCAGACGCCTATTGATGTGGGTCATTTTACTCGTTTCGGTTGGAGGTACAGTCTTGCTCTCGAGTATCGTGCCAAGTGGATTTATTCCTTCAGAAGATCAGGGAACGCTCTATGTTAATGCGACAACTCCGGCAGGAGCTACGCTGGAACGAACAGAAGGTGTCATGGATCAGGTGTATAAATCGCTTCATGGGGTGGATGCGATTGAATCCTTTTCCACTTTAGCTGGATTTAGTTTATTGACCGATGGATCAGGAGCCTCATATGGTACGGGGATTATTACCTTAAAACCTTGGGAGGATCGCAAAGAAACCGTAGATGAGATAACTGAAACGATTCGTGCCAAAACCAATGGAATTAAAGATGCGAGTATTCAATTTTTTCCACCTCCTGCTGTTCCTGGTTTTGGGAATGCTTCGGGTTTTGAATTTCGTATTCAAGATCGCAGTGGTACAGGCGATTTGCAGAAATTAGCGGCGGTATCCAATGAATTTGCCAAGAAACTGAATTCGACTCCGGAGATCCAAAACACTTTCTCGAGTTTTGATCCGAGTTTCCCGCAGTATATGTTGGAAGTTGACCAAGAAGCCGCTGCGCAAAAAGGCGTCAACGTTCTTCCCGCGATGGACAATCTACAAACTTTATTAGGGAGTTTCTACGCAACGAATTTTATTCGATTTGGCCAAATGTACAAGGTGATGGTGCAAGTGGATCCACGTTACCGCGCGCATCCGGAGGATGTTTTGAAGTTTTATGCTAAAAACAAGGCTGGTGAAATGGTGCCTTATTCTTCTTTTGTGAAGATGAAAAGAGTCTACGGTCCGGAACAATTCACGCGTTACAACATGTTTACCTCAGCGATGGTGAATGGGGAGCCTGCGCCTGGATTTAGTTCGGGGGCGGTGTTGGATATTATCCGAACACAAGCAGCAAAAACGTTGCCTAGAGGCTATACGCTGGAATGGTCAGGTATGACACGTGAGGAGGATTTAGCGGGTAATCAAGCGATTTTCATTTTCGCCATTTGTTTGTTGTTTGTCTACTTGCTTTTATCGGCACAGTATGAATCGTTTTTGTTGCCCTTTCCTGTGTTACTCTTTTTGCCAATGGGCGCGATGGGAACTTATGCATTCTTATATCTTTTCGGATTACAGAATAACATTTATGCTCAGGTGGCTCTTGTTATGTTGATTGGTTTATTAGGGAAGAACGCCATTTTGATTGTCGAGTTTGCGATTGCCAAACAGAAGGATGGTTCTTCAATGATCGAAGCTGCGAAAGCGGGCGCTTTTAGTCGTTTGCGCCCTATTTTGATGACGTCTTTCGCTTTTGTGGCCGGATTGATTCCATTGATGATTGCGTCGGGTGCCGGGGCTATTGGCAATCGAACAATCGGTACCGCCTCCGCAGGGGGGATGATTTTGGGTACGGTAGGTGGTTTATTAGTGATTCCGGGTTTGTACGTGGTTTTTGCCACCCTCTCGGCTAAATGGTCTAACAATGAAAAATAAGTACTGGTTATTGATAATTGGTTTGGCTTTAGGATCTTGCCAAAAGGCCTTGTTAAATGAGCAAAAGCGCGTTGATGTTGACTTGGCATCCTATAAGAATCCCAAGGATAATGGATCGGTTGCCGATGTGCAGGCCTGTTGGAAACAAGATACACTGCTTTTGCAATTAATTGATTCCGTTCTGGTTCGTAGTAACGATATCAAAATTGGATTTTTAGAGATGGCCATGGCTCGTGCCGATTTTTCCAATCTGCGAGGAATGAGGAAACCTGTCGTTTCCGGATTAGTGCAACCGAGTCTTCGCAAATTTGGTCTATACACCATGGATGGTGTAGGTAATTACGATACGCAATTTTCGCCTAATATCACCAAAGATCAAATTATTCCAGAAAATCTGCCCGATTTACTGCTTGGTGTGCAGGCAAGTTGGGAATGGGATATTTGGGGCAAACTCGCCAAACGAAAAAAAGCAAGTGCGCTGAGGTATTTGGCTACGGAATCGGGCCAACAATGGTTTATCACTTCCTTGGTTGCTGATGTGGCGGGCGCGTATGGGCAATTGGTTGCTTTGGATCAAGAGTTGGATATTTTGAAGGCAAATATTGCCATCCAGCGGAAGGCATTTGAATTGGTTCAAGTGCAGAAAGAAGCGGGTGTGGTGAATGAATCCGCTGTTCAGCAACTGGAGGCACAATGGTTGAATTCGCGTGTGCAAGAAGGGGATGTGCACCAACAAATCACCGTACTTGAAAATCAAATTCGCTATTATCTGAACAAGCCTTCCGTGCCCATTTTACGAAGTAAATTTCCATTTCAATGTGCATTGGACTCGACGATGTTTGCCAATGTGAAAATTGATCAATTGGAACGCCGGTCCGATATTCGTCAAGCAAAATTGGCTTTGGAATCTGCTTTTGAATTAAAAGAGAGTGCCCAATTAGCTTTACGCCCATCAATTGTGTTGTCAGGAATTTTGGGTGTTCAAGGTTTTCAACCTGCTTATTTGTTGCAATTGCCAACGTCAATGGCTTACCAACTGATTGGTGGTATTACGACGCCTTGGTTGAATCGATCTGCGATTACTTCGGAAATGTTAAAGTCGAACGCGCAATGGAAGGCCCTCGATTTAGCTTATCAAAATGCGCTTGTCAAAGGCTTTCTAGAATGGGATACGCAGGTGAAGTCGCTCGCTTATTTACAGAAGCAAAATCAATTGAAGGAGCGTGAGGTGTTATTGACCAAAGGAGCAGTTAATACGGTAGGAACCTTGTTTTTAACGGCGAATGCGAGTTATTTGGAGGTGTTAACGGCTCAACAAAATGCCTTGCGTTCTGAATTGGAATTGTTGGAAATCTCAAGAAAGCGTTGGATGCATGCGATTCAATTGTATCGCGTCCTAGGCGGTGGTTGGTAATACTAATTTTTCAATCACCTGCGGAAAATCACGATGCTCTAATACTTGTCCTTTTTGGGCAACATCTGCCGGTGTATCTGTCGGTAATACCGGGAAAGAACTTTGGAAGATGATGGCTCCTTCGTCGTAGTGTTCATTGACATAATGGATGGTAATACCGGATTCTTTTTCGCCAGCTGCCACAACCGCTTCATGAACAAAATGACCATACATGCCTTTGCCTCCAAATTTAGGGAGTAAGGCTGGATGAAGATTGATGATTCGTTGTGGGAAAGCGTGCACATATTCCGACGGAATCAACCATAAAAATCCGGCAAGAACGATCCAATCTGTTTGTAATGATTGAATTTTCCGCAGTAGCGCACCATTTTTATATTCTTCCCGCGAAAATAAACTGCATGGAATACCTAATCGCTTGGCTCGTTCGCTGACACCTGCTTCGGGATTATTGCAAAAAATATGAGTAATCTTGACCTGATCAGAGCCTTTAAAATGTTCGATGATTTTCTCCGCATTCGAGCCAGAGCCCGAAGCAAAAATGACGATGTTCTTCACAGGAGCGAGTTTTATTTTTTGCAAATTTAGGGCTAATTCAGGAACCTTTCCGTAATTATCGTAGTTTTGTTTGCGTTTGAAGTTTCAACCATGAAAATAGGAATCATTTGTTATCCCACCTACGGCGGCAGCGGTGTTGTTGCAACCGAGCTAGGCAAGGCCTTGGCCTCGGTGGGGCACCAGGTGCATTTTATTACCTATACCCAGCCGCCTCGACTCGATTTTTTTAGTGAGAATATCTTCTATCACGAGGTGTCTGTGGCTTCCTATCCCTTGTTTGAATATTTGCCTTATGAGTCGGCATTAGCCAGTAAGATGGTCGATGTAACGGTGAACGAGCAGTTGGATTTGATCCACGTGCATTATGCGATACCGCACGCCTCGGCGGCTTATTTGGCCAAACAAATTCTGAAATACAAAGGCATCCACGTGCCAGTGATTACGACGCTACACGGAACAGACATTACCTTGGTGGGCCGAGATCCCTCTTTTGAGCCGGTGGTTACCTTCTCGATTAACGAATCGGATGGCGTGACTGCGGTGTCCGAAAGCTTGCGAGAGGATACGTATTCGTCTTTTGAGATTTTAAGTAATATTGAAGTGATTCCTAATTTCATCGATTTGGATCGCTTTCAAAAACAGCCCAAAGAACATTTCAAACTGGCGATTTGCCCTAATGGGGAGAAGTTGCTGATGCATACGTCCAACTTCCGTAAGGTGAAGCGCATCGAAGACATCATTCAGGTTTTCGCCAAAGTGCAAAAACAAATTCCATCGAAATTGTTATTAGTTGGGGATGGTCCAGAACGTTCTGGAATCGAGGCCTTGTGCCGCGATTTAGGCGTGTCCTCGGATGTTCGATTCTTGGGAAAATTAGATACGATTGAGGAGGCGCTTTCGTTGGCTGATCTCTTCTTTTTGACTTCGGAAAAGGAGAGTTTCGGCTTGGCAGCCTTGGAAGCGATGGCCTGTGAGGTGCCGGTCATTTCATCCAATGCTGGAGGTATTCCAGAGGTTAATATTCATGGAAAAACCGGTTTTGTGAGTGAGATTGGTGACATCGATGACATGGTTGCGAATACCATCCAGATATTACAAGATGAAAATCTGCATAGTCAGATGAAAGCCAATGCATTGGCACGCGCAAAAGAATTCTCGTTGGATAAAATTCTTCCCATGTATGAGCGCTACTACGAGAAAATCGTCGGGCAAAGCTGGCGCTTTCCTACAAAAAGTTTTACGGATTCGGAATAAGTGAGACCTCGCTCTCATCCGAAGATGCTTCATGTAATTCCTGTATGGATTTGTGTAGGACAGGATGCATCAGTTGCGGGGCAATTTCAAGTAATGGAATCAAAATGAATTGTCGATCCGCGATATGTGGGTGCGGAATCTGTAAATCCGATGTATTGAGGATGATTTGGTCGATAAATAAGATGTCCAAATCCAAGGTTCGAGGTCCCCAGTTGACGATTCTTTCTCTACCAAATGCTTGTTCTATGCCTTGAATCTCAGCTAAAATAGCCTGAGGCGATAACGCACTTTCGACTAAAATGACTTGATTGATAAAATCCGCTTGATCCGTCAAACCCCAGGCGGCAGTTTGATACAAACTGGATTTTTGGAGGATGGTCCCAACTTTATTTTCAATCATCGGATAGCAAGCCTCGAATATTTCCTGAGTATTTCCTAGATTGCCTCCTAATGAGAGGAAAACGTGCTTCATGGGGTCGTTTTAATTTCAAGCAAACTTACTAATTTCTTTCTTATGCCGAGCCCTTCGGATATAAAACCTGGTGTACTGTTGATCTCTGAACCTTTTTTGGAGGATCCTTCCTTCAGGCGTTCGGTGATTTTGCTTTGTGAACATAGCAGTTCCCATTCGTTTGGTCTGGTTTTGACGCAACCGCAGGAAGTGATTTTAGATTCCCTCGTGGATGCCAAAATCATGGGCGAAATTCCGCTTTTCGCGGGTGGGCCAGTGGATCCAACCATCTTGCAATTCATTCATCGCCGGCCCGATTTGATTCAAGGGGGGCAAGAAATTAGTCCAGGAATTTTTTGGGCGGGTGATTTCGAACAAGCCATTGAGGCTGTCATCGATGGGACAATTTCATTTCAAGAAATTAAGTTTTTCATTGGCTATTCGGGCTGGTCGGCGGGCCAACTCGAACGCGAGTTGAAATCGGATGCTTGGATTGTTTCGAAGGCGCGTATCTCGGATGTGTTTGAGGAAGATCCAGGTAAATTGTGGCGGAACGTACTTTATCAGAAAGGTGGTAATTTTCGCGTTTTATCAACGTATCCGGACGATCCCAACTTAAATTAAATTTCTCCTCACTACCTTTGGCAAACCTTGGAGGATTGCCAAAGGTAAAGAACTGATTAGCTTATACGAGCCCAGTTAGTCGTTTCCTTTCGCTGATTCATTACCTGTTCACGAATCATGAAATGGCGGTCTAAGGCTAAATGAGGATCTTCTTCTAAAATTTTGATGGCCGTTTCACGGGCTACTTTTAAGATTTCGCCATCCTTTGCCAAATCAGCAATCATTAAATCAATGGCCCCACTTTGGCGCGTTCCCGTGATATCCCCTGGTCCACGCAATTGTAAATCCACTTCAGCAATCTCGAAACCATTATTGGTCCGAACCATCGTCTCAATTCGCTTCTTCGTATCGGTGCTTAATTTGTAATCCGTCATTAAAATGCAATAACTCTGTTCTGCTCCCCGACCTACCCGCCCCCGCAATTGGTGTAATTGCGAGAGTCCAAAACGCTCCGCGCTTTCGATAATCATGATGGATGCATTCGGCACATTGACCCCAACCTCAATAACCGTCGTTGCAACCATGATTTTTGTCTCATTCGCGACAAATCGCGCCATTTCGATATCTTTATCCGCCGGCTTCATTTTACCATGCAAAATACCCAAGGGTA
>JACCDG010108682.1_pt1 | contig 24897 bp, 25 predicted proteins | sample 7442471 | NCBI WGS metagenome assembly JACCDG01 (sample SAMN15323444, study PRJNA562643) | freshwater metagenome | isolation source: river surface water | place: USA:Blue River Watershed | collected 2017-08-17 | reverse complement strand
TCAAGATATCGTCACACATCGCGAAGGCGCTCTTGATGGTGGTTTCTTTGTCGACAATCGCGAGGAGGCGATCGTTAGGGATGGTGATGAGTGCGTCAACTTCTTTCTTGAGTTCTTCGATACCCTGAAGGGCTGAACGCATACGCTCCTGACCTTCAAAGAGGAAGGGTTTGGTAACGACACCAACGGTCAGTGCGCCACTGTCGCGCGCAATCTTTGCTACTACAGGAGCAGCTCCAGTACCGGTACCGCCGCCCATACCGCCAGTGATGAAGATCATGTCTGAACCCTTGAGTGAGTTCGCAATCTCTTCACGAGTTTCTTCGGCTGCTTGGCGACCCATGGTTGGGTTTCCACCCGCACCAAGTCCACGAGTAAGGTTCTTGCCGATGTGAATCTTCTTCTTCGCGAGTGAGTGGTGCAAGTCTTGTGCATCACTATTGATGGCGATAAATTCTACACCTTTAATTTTGTTCGATACCATGTGGTTCACGGCATTGTTGCCTGAGCCACCGACACCAACCACACGAATACGTGCGAATGATTCAACGTCTGATTTAATTTGTTCCATACCTGATTAAAAATCGCTACTCACTCTCCATCCCGAGAGGTACTAATAAAGCGTGGCATCATCATACACGGGTAAAAAGTATCTGTCACCATATTGACAAAGGTGTGTTTCGTGCGGTTGACAAAGCGCTATTACGTGCGCTTTTGCGTGAAAAAAGTATTGCGTCTACGGGAGAAATTGGCTAATCCAACCCATGATAGTGTGCTTGGTCTGCCTGGCAATACCGATAGGGGACTGCTCGTGTTCATCACTCGCGCCCCACATGCAGAGCCCGTACGAGACGGCCCATGAGGCATCGCGAATCTTGCCATTCTGGCCAGGGTCGAGGGTAGCGACGCGTGACGGGAGCTTTAGGGCAGCGCGCGCGAGGTCTTGTACTGTTGCGCTGCCTGAGCCGCCGCCGGTAATAATAATGCCGGCAGGGAGAAGACCATCACGTTTAATTTTTTTCAAATGAGCGTCGATAAGTTCGAAGATATCGGTCAGGCGAGCGGCGATGATTTCATCGAGTTTCCGGCGAGAGAAGGTGGTGCTCGTCATGCCACCACGCTTAATCTTCTCAGCCTCTTCAAGTGGAATTTTGAGGCCAAGGGCGATGTCGTTGGTGATATCGTTTGAACCAATCGGGAATACCTTCACTGAGATAGGGAGACTATTTTCAAAGACAGCAATTGCCACTGTCTCCGCGCCGATGTTGGCGAGCACACAACCGGCACGCTTCTGTGCCTTCGTGAGCATCACAAAGCTTGCCGCGAGTGGTGAGGCCATAACGTCTTCAACCGCGATGCCGGCGCTCTCGATTGCGGTGATGAGGTCGTTTAAGTGCTGCTCAAAGGTAGTAATAAATAGAGCATCAACTTCAAGCTTGGTACCGTACATGCCGTGTGGTTTACCGAGGACGGTTTCGTTGTCGATGCGGTAGGAGAGCGGGACAGCATGGAGCACCTTGCGGTTCGGGATGTGCTCGTTGATACGCTCCTCACTGTCTTGCATGGCTTTCTCGAGGTCGTGCTGGGTAATCTCTGAGTCAGCTCGTGAGGTGATAATTTCGCCGCGAGAAGTGATTTCATCGATACCAATGCCACCGACAGCCACGTAGGCTTTCTTAACCTCTACGCCAGCCGCCTTCTCGGCTTGCGCTACGGCACTGCGGACACTACGGACCACGTCTGCTGCGTTGATGATGTAGCCATTGCGAAGGCCGCGACTTTCGGCGTAGCCGGTACCGATGATTTGTGGCAGCGCCCGTTCACCTTTTTGCTTGGGTACACGCACGATAACCACCTTCACTTGGAAGGTGCCAACGTCAATACCGGTGATGATGCGATCTGCCATAGATAGTTAGGCAAGCTTAAACTGCGTACAGTACTTCCGCTCGGCTTTCTCCATTGTATCGCCATGGTCGAGGCCTTTCAAATGCAAACAGCCGTGGATAAAGAGGAATCCAACGTACCCTTCATAACTCATCTCGTAGCTCGGTGCTTCTTTGCGGGCAACGGTCGGGGTGATAGTGATTTCGCCATCGGTTTCGGTCAAAGGGAAGGAGAGAACATTTGGGGTGTATGTTTTGCCGCGATGCTCTTGGTTGAGTGCTTGCGCCCGTGTTGCACCAACGAAAACGAGTGAGAGATTGTAGTTCTTGCCGAGGATAGCATTCTTCATCGCTTCGTAGGGAAGTTCAGGGTAGGTACGTGTGGTGTGATGTAGGGAAAACGTGGTCATTGCAAGAGCAGTGTACCATACCGAAAAACAAAAAGACCGTTCTTATGAACGGTCTTTTTGTTTTATTTGCGTCCGCGGGTTCGTTCTTGAACTTTACCAAGCTTGAGCAACTTTTCGTAGGTTACCTTCTTGGCAAGCTTCTTGAGGCGGGCAGATCGCTCTACGTTCTCACTCTTTTCACGAGTGTGGTAGCGCTCACTACGCATCCGTGGGATAACACCTGAACCTTGCATACGCTTCGTAAACCGACGGATTACGTTGGCGCTACTTTCGTTCGTGTTTTTTTCAACTTGGACGTTTAATGTCATATGTGGCCGAAAGAATAGCATTTCATGGTAAAAGACGCAAGGGTGCTAGAGGGTGATGGAGGCTGCGGCGGCTTCTCGCTTGGCAGTGGCACGGTCTTGTGTTTTCTTGAGTTTTTGAGGCAAGAGGTCGAGGTGTACTTGTTCTTGGTTGCGCGCCTCCATGTCGCGGAGGATGACGCTGTTTTCGACAAACTCCTTCTGACCCATGATAATCACATGCTTGACGCCACGGTGCTCTGCGTCGCGTAGCTGGGCCGAGAGTGAATCGCTTGCCAGGTTTTGGTGGACGGTAACACCGGCTTTGCGGAGGCTGTCGATGAGAACGAGGCTCTTGATTTTTGGACCAAAGCCGAGGTGCACAACGTAGACTGAAGGTTCTGCTAAACGGGTCTTTGGGTGACGGGCTGGGGCCTTCTTGTCGCGGAGGACAACGACGGCTCCTGCAGCGTGCACGCTCTTTTTTGTGGCGCGCGTGACAAATTCGTTGTAGCGTCCGCCGCGAATGGTGAGTGGTGTGTTCTCGAGCGGGGAGAGTTCGTCATCGAGGATGTCGACAGCAAACATGGCGTCGCTGTAGCACTCGTGGTGACCAATGAGTTTCGGATCAATCTCGTAGTGGACGTTGGCCATGTCGAGGAACTCAACAATTTCACGGAAATGCTTTCGGCTCTGGTCACTCAAGTACTCAAGTGGGTTCGGGCTGCGGTAGGCGAGGTCGTGCTCTTTCTCAATCAGGTGGGCGAGCGCCATCATGGCATGTTGCTTCATGAGTTCTCGCGCTGTCTCAGGCATCTCTTCAAGTCGCTTTCTGAGGTAGTTGGTGAGTTCCCGGGTGTACCGTGTAGATGACTCCTTGTCACCAAGTGAGTTGATGCGAACGCGACTATTTTTGAAGCCGAGGTCTTCGGTAAGTGCGCGAGCGGTCTGAATCAGGGTCGCTTCAGCAATACTCTTGTCGACGTTGTACACGTGCAGGCCGAGGGCAATTTCACCGGTCTTAGGAACCTCTTCGAGACTATAGAAGAGGAGTGGTTCGGTGATTTCATGGAGCTTTGCATCACAGTAGGTCTGCATACCGCCCGTTAGCAAGCCGTGGAGCGAATCGTTGCGGCGGTCTTGGGTAGTTGCCGAGTGGGTCAACTTTGTAGCACAGCCTTTACATGAGGGGTGACTCTTAAAGCTGTCGATGCTACGAAACCCAAAGTGTTCTGCGGCAGTGCTGGCATTCTTGATGAATGTAGTGGCGTTGATATCCATAGACCTACGTGATTACGTTACTGTTGTGTACTACTAATGGTGCGTATCTCTGATCCGGCCAGTTCGGTTGCTCCGGGAAGGTAGTCAATCCGCGAGAACGGGAAGAGGCGTACAAAGGCACGGCCAATGATGTTTTCGCGCTGCAAAATGCCCCAGACACGGGAGTCTGAGCTGCGGTCGCGGTTGTCACCCATCACGAAGTACTCGCGTTCCCCGAGGGTCTCAGTGAGGAAGGTATTTGCTGCCATAGAGTGGATGTAGGGTTCATCGAGTACGAGGCCTTCAGGGTACGTTTCATTGGTGATGGTGACGACGTTGCCATCAATGCTTACGGTGTCACCTGGTACGCCAATAATTCGCTTAATGAAGAATGTTGATGGATTCTTCGGGTAACGAAACACGATGACGTCACCGGCTTCTGGCTCTTCAAGGTGGTATGAGAGCTGGTCAACGATGAGGTATTCCCCTGAGTAGAAGGTGTCTTCCATTGAGGCGCCAGAGACGATAAATGGTTGAGCAATGAACCAGCGAACTGGTACGACGATAATGAGTGCGATGAGCGCAAACTGCACAATTTCAGTGAGTGGATGCTGCTGTTTTGGAGGGGGTACAGCAGTTGGTGTTGCAATTGTTTCTGGTGATGAGCTCATGGGAATAGAGATAAAAAATTTGTTCATCACTAGTATACGAAAAATTTTCACGCACCACAAACTTTTCACTTTCGTGTACAATAGTTGCTATGCAGTACGTTGTTGCGCTGGGTAATCCTGGGGAAGAATACGTGACGACCCGTCACAATGTAGGTTGGTTAGTGACCGACGTTTTTTTACGTGAGGCAATGTTGCCGACGTTGGTGAGCTCACGGAAGTACGCAGGAAGGGTCAGTGAAGGGCAGGTGGCAGGTACAGCTGTTACGGTGCTGTATCCGGAAACATTTATGAATAAATCAGGGAGTGCAGCGATTAAGCTCGTGCCCAAAGCCGAAGCAGCAGCCTTGATTGCGGTCTACGATGATGTCGATGTAGCTCTTGGTGAAGTGCGTATTAGTTTTGGCCGTGGGGACGGTGGCCATAATGGCGTGAAGTCACTGATTGATTCCTTGGGTACGAAGGATTTTGTGCGGGTACGCGTGGGTATCTCACCAGTGAGCCTATTTACCGGCAAAACCAAGCGTCCGGTCGGTGATAAGCTTCAGCGCTACGTCATGGGGCATTTCACGAAGCGTGAGCTACTAAAAGTGGAAGAGGTGGGGAAGCGGGTGAGTGAAGTGATTATCACCATTGTGAAAGAGGGTCACGTGACGGCAATGAATCGGTTTAATTAAAAAACAGCCGGCCCAAAGGGGCCGGCTGTTTTTTTAATTGTCGTCTTATCCTTGTGCGTCCTTGAAAGAAAGCGTCATGCGCTGATCCTTTGGCTCAAAGAGGGTAATCTTGAACTTCTGGACACCGCCCAAAGGAAGTGTGTTCTTGAGACCTTCTTCGTTTTCAAACTCAGAGATATGTACCAAGCCGGCAACACCTTCTTCGATTGAAGCGAGGGCTCCGTGCTTATTGTACTTGATGACCACACCGTTCACGATGTCATCCTTCTTGTACTTGTTAGCGGCAGAAACCCATGGGTTCTCGCGGAGCTGCTTGATTGAGAGTGAGATCTTGTCGTCCTTCACTTCAATCACCTTAACCTTCACCTTGTCGCCTACCTTGTAGAGTGCGCGAGTGTCTTCTACCAAGCCCCAGTCGAGCTCAGAGATGTGTACCAAGCCTTCGAGTCCGTCTTCAATCTTAACGAATACACCGAAGTCTACAGCGCCGGTAACTTCACCATCGAGGGTGGCACCAACTTCGTACTTGTTCACCTTCTCTTCCTTCGCTTCTTTTTCTTGTGGACCCTTTTCAGAGAAGATAAGCTTCGCTTCCTTCTGGTCAGCAGTGATAATCACGACTGAAAGGTGCTTTCCAACTAGGTTCTGGAGTTCTGAGAGAATCTTGTCCTTGTCGCCGTCAGCTACGCGTGGGTAGTGCTCAGCAGCGAGCTGTGAAGCTGGAAGGAATCCTTGGATACCCTGCCACTCGAGGATGAGTCCGCCCTTGTTGGCTTCCTTTACCTCAAGACTCATAATGGTCTGACTCTTCACGGCAGCGTCAGCGTCTGACCAGATAAGGGCCTGGCGAGCCTCCTTGAGTGAAAGCTCAATGTAACCGTCTTCGTTACCACCATCAACTACTTTCGCAGCAATAGTGTCGCCAACAGAAACTTTGCGCAAAATATCGCGCGCGTTCATGTATTCACGGCCGTAAATAAGACCAGTACCGAATGGAGGGATGTTGACGAAAACGCGTGCTCGGCCAATGGCTGAGACGACTCCTTCAACGATATCTCCGTTCTTTGGTGGGACAGGAGTGTCATTCACGTAGGAATGCATAACTCCAGTTGGAGCAACTGCTCCAGTAGTAACCTCTGACATATATTAGATATGTGGTTAGTTCCGACGACACGCGTCTGCGCAACAATTGCTCTGGAGCCGTAGTTCGTGAGCGCAGGGTTAAACGTGTGCCGCTAGAAATTAATAAACTTCTGACGAAGTGATGAGCAATATACATTGCTTCGCACGACCTTGTCAAGGTTTTCTCGAGCGTGCGAAAAGAAAACTGACAAGGTGTACAGAACCTGTAAGGTTGGAAAATCTATAGCAGAAAGTAGAGAAAAAGGAAGTGGGTGACGGAATCATTAAAAAAGGACTGACCAAAGGTCAGTCCTCATTACTGGGGGTAAAAGCTTCACGGTTGGCGTCTGCCAACGGCACGGCGAGCGTCATGGCAACGAACACAATTGCTGCACCAATCGTCATGCCGAAGGTAATCACGGTTTCCAGGGTGGACATTGGCACCTCCATTGGTTTTATGGGTACTTCTACGTTCATATAACCACACCAGTTTAGGAAAAGCTATGTCGGTCTGTGCGGATGGGTGGTAGGTGTTTCGCGTTTACCGTCCTCTGGCGTATAATGGCGACATTATGGTAATTACACATCACGGTGGGCAGTGTTTTAAGGTGTCGTTTGGTGATACCACGCTGGCCTTTGATCCAATCTCAAAGCAGTCAAAGAAATTATCCCCGAGTAAATTTGGTGCCGATGTCGCCTTTATTTCGCTTCGCCACCCTGATTTTAATGGCGTCGACCAAGTGTCATTTGGAAATAAGGAGCCGTTTGTAATTAGTAGTCCTGGCGAGTACGAGGTGGGAGAGGTGACAGCGCGTGGGTACGGCGTAGAGACGATGTACGAAGGAAAGAAGCGCTTTAACACAATTTACCAGGTATCCCTCGAGGGAATGAATATCGTGTTTCTGGGCGCGCTCGGCGAGCCCGATATTGATCCAAAGATCCTCGGTGAGTTTGGTGATATCGATATTCTCTTTGTACCAATTGGCGGGGGTGAGGTGCTCGAAGTACCACAGGCCTCTAAACTAGCAGTAAAGCTCGAGGCAAAATGCGTTATTCCTATGCACTACGATGCCGCTGCGCTCAAGGCCTTTTTGAAGGAGGAAAGTGCTGAGGGGGTCAAAGCTATTGATAAGCTCACCGTCAAGAAGAAGGATGTCCTCGCCATGAGCGGAGAGGTTGTAGTGCTCCAAGATAAATAAGCTATGCTTGAGCGGATTGAGGAGTGGCGAACCAAACCAGTACAGCAAAAACGGCGCTACGGACTCGTCGCTGCTGCAACCGTCACGCTCGTGATTGCTGGTATCTGGGCATCAACTATCCCCAGCCGCTTAGCGGTACTCGATTTTGATCAGTCGCAATCAGCCGCAACTATTGCCGCTGATACACCTGAGGTGGCGCCGGTCCCGGGCATTGTGCCGCCAACTGAGCCGAGCCGCTTTGCTCAGTTTGCCGCAACGGTGGGGGATGGATTTGCGATTGTAAAAAACAAATTGATTACTCATAAGGAAGCACCTGCTCCGTTAGAACCAGAAGCTACCACGACCCCAATGGCCTGGACCGACGTTGTTGAGGCGCAGCGTGCCCCCATTGTAGTGCCTGAAGGGGATCCGATTATGATACTGGTTGCGACCACAACCGCGTCAACGTCGGAAACTGCAACCACCACAAGTAGTGGAGATGTGATACAATAAGCCGTATTATTTGTAGATTGTTAGCCATAGACTGAAAATCGTATGCCGAAAAAGACTGTCAATGATGTGCCGGCGGAGCCAAAAGAAACGCGCGGTATAGTCTCTCAGAGTATTACCGATGAAATGCAGACGTCGTACCTCGACTACGCCATGTCGGTTATTACCTCGCGTGCGTTGCCTGATGTGCGCGATGGTTTGAAGCCAGTGCACCGCCGCATTCTCTACTCAATGCGCCTTAACGGCCTCACCGCGTCAGCCCGTTTTAAGAAGTCTGCGACCGTTGTTGGAGACGTGCTCGGTAGTTTCCATCCGCACGGCGACTCAGCTGTGTACGAAGCGATGGTGAAGCTGGCGCAAGATTTCTCAACGCGCTACCCGCTCGTGTTGGGGCAAGGTAACTTCGGTTCAATTGACGGTGACTCAGCTGCGGCGTACCGATACACCGAGGCCAAGATGTCGAAGATGGCTGAAGAGATGCTTCGCGACCTCGAGAAGGATACAGTCAATTGGCGACCAAACTTCGACGGCACAAAGAAAGAGCCGGAAGTACTTCCAGCCGGTGTACCAAACTTGCTCCTCTTGGGAACACTCGGTATTGCCGTTGGTATGGCGACCAACATTCCGCCACACAACTTGCGAGAAGTGGTAGCCGCGACTGGGCACCTCATTGATAACCCAGGTGCGACAACTGACGATCTCCTCCAGTTTATCCAGGGGCCTGATTTCCCAATGGGTGGCATTGCGTTTAATAAAAAAGATATTGCCCATGCCTACGCCAACGGTCGCGGAGGAGTGGTCGTACGTGGCGAAACTGAAATCACCGAAGATAAGAAAGGTAACTTCTCAATCATCATTACCTCAGTACCGTTCCGCGTGAATAAGGCTGACATGCTCGAGAAGATTGCGAACCACGTGCGCGATAAGAAGATTGAAGGTATTCGTGAGATGCGCGATGAGTCGACCTCTGACATTCGTGTCGTGATTGAACTGAAGACGGGTGTAAACCCACAGACAGTTCTCAACAAGCTCTACAAGCTCACACAGCTCGAAGAGAGTTTCCACTACAACATGGTGGCGTTGGTTGATGGTGTACCACAGACGCTGTCACTTAAGGTCATTCTTGAAGAGTACGTGAAGCACCGCGTTGAAGTGGTTCGTCGTCGTACTGAGTACGACCTCAAGAAGGCACAAGACCGTGAACACATCTTGCTTGGTCTTAAGAAGGCGCTCGATCACATCGATGCCATCATCAAGCTCATTCGCGCATCGAAAGACGTGCCGACCGCGCACGCAGCGCTGATGAAGGAGTTTAAGTTCTCAGCTATTCAGGCTCAGGCGATTCTCGACATGCGCCTGCAGAAGCTCGCTGGTCTTGAGCGTAAGAAGATTGAAGATGAGTTGAAGGAGGTACAGGCACTCATCAAGGAACTTGAGAGTATCTTGAAGAGTAAGGCAAAGATGCTCAAAATCATCAAGACCGAGCTCGAAGAAATTGCTGAAAAGTTTGGTGATGATCGGCGCACAAAGATTGTGAAAGGTGGGGTTAAAAACCTCAACCCAGAAGACCTGATTGCTGATGAAGAGAGTGTGTTGGTTTTGACCAAGGGTGGCTACGTAAAGCGTACGAACCCAGCGGAGTACAAGACGCAGAAGCGTGGTGGCGTAGGGGTTGTTGACCTCAACACCAAGGAAGAAGATGTGGTGACGCACCTGCTTACCACTTCAACCCATAGCGACCTCCTCTTCTTTACCGACAAGGGCAAGGTGTACCAGTGCCGTATGTACGATATCCCTGAAGGACGCCGCGCCACGAAGGGCAAGTCAATCATGAACTTCCTCTCGATGAGTGGTGACGAGCACGTCACTTCAGTGCTGCCGGTCCGAAAGGAGGATTGGGAAGGTGACTGGAGTCTCCTCATGGTGACGCGTGATGGTGTTATCAAAAAGTCAGATGCTGCAGTCTTTAAGGATGTGCGTCGCAGTGGACTCATTGCACTCACCCTGAAGGATGGTGACGAGCTCATTAGTGCTAAGTTTGTCGGCAAGGGTGATGAGATTTCGCTCATTACGAGAGACGGTCAGGCGATTCGCTTTAAGGAAGCGGACGTACGAGAAATGGGCCGAACTGCTGCTGGTGTGACGGGTATGAAGCTCAAGAAAGGCGACCGCATCGTAGCAGCAGATATTTTGCCAAAGGGCGAGGGTGACCGAGAAATCTTGGTCGTGATGGAAAATGGCTTTGGTAAGACGACTTCGGCGAAGGAGTACAAGGTGCAGAATCGAGGTGGTAGTGGTATTAAGACGGCGAAAATTACCACGAAGACCGGTAAGGTAATCGGTGGTGCAGCGCTCACAAAAGAAGAACGAACTGACGGTGAACTCGTTGTGATGAGTCAAAAGGGGCAGGTGATTAAGCTCTCAATGAAAGACGTGCCGACACTCTCGCGTGATACGCAAGGAGTGCGCATCATGAAGATGCGGGCGGGGGATACTATTGCTTCAATCGTCTACTTCTAACCATCACCTTAAAAACGTCCAACTGCTTTGTTGCTCTCAAAGTTTTACAGGCTTACCGTACGTTTAAGTACGGCTCGCCTGTAAAACTTTGGAGCGCCGCGCATTTGAATCGTTTTAAAGCTGATGGAGAACTCGTTGTGTCGCAGCTCAAGAATTTCTAGAAGTTTTGCACTCGACAATAAATCAAAAAACAAAAAGCGGTGCCATAGGCACCGCTCTTTGTTTTTCACTTTTGGTTCGGCTCATACTAAATGAGTAAGGTATACTACTAGGCATATGGAACCCACCTCTACACCCCTCGTTACCGGCCGGTTTGTTATTCCGCACATTGTGGCAACACACTTTCACCTGCGTCCGGGCGACACCGTAGCCGATTTTGGCGCCGGTAGTGGCTACTTTATTGAAACGCTCGCAAACCTCGTGGGTCCTGAGGGCCGCGTCTACGCCTGCGAGATTCAAAAAAACTTGCTCGAAAAGATTGGTGATCTGGCGCGAAGTAAGGGGTTGGCGCAGGTACAACCACTCTGGGCTGATGTCGAAGACAGCGGTGGCTCAAAAATTCCTGATGGGGTGCTCGACGCTGCAGTAATGGTAAATACCTTCTTTCAGCTGAGTGACCGCAGCGCAGCCCTTGGGGAGGTGCTGCGCACGCTCCGTAGTGGCGGTAAATTCTTTCTCATTGATTGGTCAGAGTCGTTTGGTGGCTTGGGGCCACAGCCGCAGCAGGTAGTACCTGCTGAAGCGGCCGAGGCGGCAGCTGAAACTGCTGGTCTCATCTTCGAACACTCCTTTGATGCTGGCGACCACCACTATGGTCTGGCATTCCGGAAAGTGTAAGTAACTTAGCCTATTGAAGGGGCCGACAGTATATACTAGTGCTATATGAATATGCGACCGTTTCAAATTATCTTGGTGGCAATTTTTGGCATTATTGCTGTAATTTCCATTATTCTCCTCAGTGGCTACTCGCAGCCGGTTTCAGAAGATCAGCTGGTCTACGGTGACCAGGTTGTCATTTGGGGTACGCTCGATCCGGTAGTAATGGACCGCCTATTCCAGAATATCGTGCAAGAAGATAAGCCGTTTAATGCCGTGCGCTACCAGCGTATTGATGAACGCTCATTTGATGAGGAGTTTCTCAATGCTGTTGCGGAAGGGCGTTCGCCAGACATGATTATTCTGAGCTCAGAGAATCTCGTAAAGTACAAAGCGAAGCTACTCCCAATTCCATACGACAACTATCCTATCCGCACCTTCCGCGACACGTTTGTTGATGGCGCAGAAATCTTTGCGCTGCGCGAAGGATTGTACGCGATTCCGTTTGCGGTTGATCCACTCATGATGTACTGGAACCGCGATATTTTTGCGAGTAATGGCATCGCGCAGGCACCAACTACCTGGGAGCAGGTTGTGAGTAACGTGGTGCCGCGTACAACGCTCCTTGATGCGGGACGCAACGTGACGCAGAGTGGTATTGCGTTTGGTGAGTTCCGCAACGTCTTGCGAGCGAAAGACATGCTTATCATGTTGGCGCTCCAGTCGGGGAGCTCCGGGGTGACAGAAAACGAACGTGGCTTCGTGGTTGGCTTAAACGAAGCTGCTGTGCAAGGAGGTAGGGCGCCAATGGAGGCATCGCTCCAGTTCTTTACCGATTTCAGTAACGCCAACAGCGCTTCATACTCATGGAACCGCGCCATGCCACAAGACTCGCAGGCCTTCACCTCGGGCGACCTTGCGCTCTACTTTGGGCGAGCATCTGAGGCTGCAGGGATTGATAGTAAGAATCCAAACCTCAACTTTGATATAGCTGCAGTACCGCAAGGTGGCCAAGCGACCGCTCGCCGCGGCTATGGTGCATTCTATGGCTTTGCCATCCCGCGCGCGTCAGGGAACGTCAATGGAGCATATGCTGCTGCGTCACGTATTACAAGTGCAAAGTATGCTGACGAGCTAACGACCGCACTTACGATGGCTCCGGTTCGTCGCGACCTCGTGGCTGCTGGTTCAGCTGATCCATTCCGTTCGAGTATGCTCGAATCAGCCCTCATCGCTCGTGGCTGGCTCGATCCAGACCCAGGTGCATCAGATGGGATTATCATGCAGATGGTGGAAGACGTGGTGAGTAACCGCTCACGAGTAAGTAATGCGGTGAGTGACGCTATTAGTCGGTTAGTTTTGGAGTATTAGTCTATGGGAAAGCTCTACATTTTGATTGTTTGCGCGGTGCTGACTTTTGCGCCAATGTTGGTGCTTGCTCAAGGTGGCGGTGCTGACAGTGGTCAAGCTGCACAGGGTTTACAGAATCCCCTTGACTCAAGCATCAGCTCTATCCCAGCCTTCTTCTTAGCGATTCTCGACATTCTGCTCGTGTTCGCTATTCCGTTTGTCGTCTTCTTCATCATTTACGCCGGCTTCCTGTACGTGACCGCCCGTGGTAACCCTGGCACGATTGAGCAGGCGCATAAGGCGCTCTTGTACGCAATTATTGGTGGCCTCTTAATCTTTGGCGCTCGGGCTATTTTGGCCATCATTACCAATACTGTTTATAGTGTGGTTATCGACACGGTACACGCAATTACTCACCTTACGTAGTTCAGCACACCTGTATGCAATCAACCCCTACCAACTTTGCAGAACTTGTCGGAATGTTTATTAGCTTTATAGGTCTCTTGGTGCCGGTGATTTTTGCACTCACAGTCGTGTATCTTTCCTGGGGTATCATTAAGGCTTGGGTCATCAACGGAGGCGATCAAGGCTCAGTCGATGACGGAAAGAAAATTGCAGTGGCGGGCGTTGTAGCGCTCGTTGTGATGCTTGGCGTGTGGGGGATAGTAGCCATGCTCCAAGCATCCCTTGGCTTCAACTAATTTATACACAGTTTTTAGCTTTAGGGTCCAGAAGTGTACGTTTTTAGGTATAATAGAGGTACTCAATTTAAATAGTAATTCAATGCATATGAAACAGATGGGAAAATTTATGGCTGCGTTCGCACTCTTGGTGCTACCAGTAGTTACCTTCGCACAGTTCGGTGAAATCAACGACTTCCTCGAAGACATTTCATCATTCATCAACAGTACGTTGATTCCGTTGGTCTTCGCTGCCGCCCTCTTGATGTTCATCTACGGAATGTTCAAGTACTTCATCATGGGTGGTGATGATGACGGCAACCGTGAGACTGGTCGCCAGCTCATGCTCTACGCTATCGTGGGCTTCGTTGCCATGGTATCTGTCTTCGGTATCGTCAACCTCATCGCTGGAGGCTTGGGCTTCTCTGACGAGGAGAACATCCAGAACATCCCAAACGTTCCGGTCAATAACCGCTAACAAAACGCGACGAGATACACACAACCGGCCAGTAAATGGCCGGTTTTGTGTATACGACCGTGGCATAATAGAACGTAATGACACCCACAAATGAACGTGCTGCAGGCGCCGCGCAGTGTTTGGTTGATATGGTCAATGACGCCATTTTGTTTCCGGTCATTGCTCTCATGAGTGCAATAGCCTTTTTGGTATTTCTCTGGGGAGCGTTTGAGTACGTACGTAACGCCGATAACGACTCTGCTCGGGCTGCCGGTCAGCAGCACCTCCTTTGGGGGGTCATAGGCTTACTCGTCATGCTTTCGGCTTTCGCAATTCTCAATGTAGCTGCTGGCACGTTTGGCTTAGGTATTAATGTACCTGAAGCTGATTGTAGTAGTGTTGGTAGTGGACCCGGGCCGGTCGATGTAGGGGGGCAGACTAGCGGTAATGCTGGCGGCCAAACCGGTGGAAACACAGGTGGTCAAACCGGCGGTAACGATGGTGGACAAAGGTTTAATCCTCAATAACGCTATCTTTAATATAAAAAACCGAGGCAAGTCTACTTGCCTCGGTCACCCGAGTAGGGATTTTAACGTGGGGTCCATGTGAGGAACATCTCCTCACCGGCGTACGAACTGTTTTTCGCGCAGTACTTTACCGCGTCGAAACTTCCACTGAGGTACTTGCCTTCAAACTGTTTCCATTCACCGTTTTCGCGCCAGGCAGCTTGGACAGTATCCATGTTCCAGGCTGAGGTTACGTTCGAGTAGGCTGGTATCGAAACCACTTTTGACCAGCCGTCGTTACATGACGGAACGGTGACCGAAGGCACGACACCAGCCGGTATCGCCGTTGATGTCGTGGTTGTGGTGGCTGCCGGAGCAGACACGCCACTGCCATATCTCTTTCCAGCCAGAAACTCTTTAATCCCTGACGTGAAGCCACTCGTACGTGTTCCAGCATCCTTGAGTGTTGCGGTCGTGCTGAAGTTGTTTTGAAACAAGAGAAATGCAAAACCAAGAATCAGCAGTCCCACCGCAATCTTGTTTACCTTTCCCACCGCATCGTCAAAGTCGAACTGGTACTTAAGCATAGTGGCCACCGCATAGGTGGCAGCCACCGAGACCAGGATAACGAGAAGCCACGTGTCCCTGGTTGAAAGGCTGTCAGCCATCAACGAGGGGATGACGAATCCTGCAATCAGAAAACTGTACAGGAAGAGCCACCAAGACCAGGTGACTTCAAGCTTTTTCTCCTTCGCCTTCTTTTTTTCAGGCTCGGCAGCTTTCGCTGCGGGTTTTGATTTGTCGTCTCCAGCGCCCGTGGTGGGCGCTGTCCCGCTATTGCTAGTGTCCTGCTTCCTTTTGAAGCTCATCATGACGGCTGGTAAAGTTAAGGCAACCAGCAGTACGATAACTATGAGTACAATCAAAAGTGCGTAATAGTAATAGTTCATCGTTTAGCCCTTTTTGTTGAGCTGCTTCAGTTCACCTAGGATGGCTGCCTGAGCAGGGTCAATAGTGTTAGTGCCAGGGGCGGTCAAGATGACAATCCCACCGCCTTTACCGGCGGCTTCTGCGGCACGAACCATTGCTTCGGTTTCCATCGTCTTGATGGAGAGTTCGCCAGCTTCTTTGTTGGCGGCATTAATGCTCCGAATCACGTCACTTCTGGCGGCACCGTCTTCACGGGTCGCCTTGGCTTGCTGTTTGGCGAGTGCCTCGGCAGCAAGGATACGAAGGCCTTCTTCGTCGAGGTTGGGGTTGATTTCAAGAACATCAAACCCACCGATTTCGATACCAGTATCTTTCAAGTCGGACTGAATGCCTTTGACAGCCTTAGCGACCGTTTTTGCTCCGTCTGCCGACGAGGCAGTCAGGGACTTATCGAGGGTGAGCGTTTTGGTCTTCTCGCCGATAGCGTTGGTGGTCAGGTTAACCACCGCTGCGTCCCAGCGATCAGTTCCGTACGCTGCACGATGCGGGTTCTTGACCTCCATCTTCGCAACACCAATGATGTCGAGCGGAATCTTGTCCTTGGTCTCGGCACCAGTGATATGCATCGGGTAGAGGAACTGACGAAGCCGGTAGTGATCACTGTAGTCTTCAGTGACTTCAAGGTGGAGATTACTCATCCCAACCTGACGATCACCAGTCGGTTCCTTACGCTTGATCTTGGTACGCTCCAGTCGGTACTCCCGTACCTGTTGGTAGGGATAGATACCGGTGAATACAGCACCCGTTGTCTTGAAGACATATCTGGCCCACGGTTTGATGAAGGGATTAACTCCTTCAAGTGGGTCATTGACTCCATCGACGATGGTCCAGCGTTCTACCGGGTCAGCGCCTCCCTGGAAGCTTTTTCCGTCAGTGTTCATAACCATACGAACGAGGCTCTCACCACGTTCGATAAGTTTTACCTGACCCGGCTCGATAAACGTGAAGAGGTGAAAACCGCTTCGTTGGCCGTTCATCGGTTTGTTGGTAAGTGCCGGTGCGTAGAGCGGAGAAACCAGTGCAAGGATGAAGATGACAATCATGAGGGCGGTCACGACACCCATGACGATTTGTCCGAGGGGGTGGAGCATTGTGAGGCTGAAGAGAATGATGCCTCCAGCTACATAGAATAGATATTTAGTGGACATTAGGTATTCCTTTGTCAAAGAGCGGGAGGGGAGCGAAGGCTCCGGCCGCAGGTTTCTTCTCTGGTTAGTATAATAGCACAGAATGAGCTAAAAGTCAATAAATGTACGCTCATAATAGCTAAGTTTTGCAACGTATTTTCACGCTCTATGGCTAAAATTGGCTTGTCAGGGGTGCTTTCCGGGTGTATTCTTGGGCCCATGAAACGAGACCTGCGTCCACGAGAGGAAAAAAAGGCAGCGGTACAAAACGATGGTATTCCACGCGTTACCCTGTCGTTCTATAAGTACGTGCGTATTGCCGACCCAGTAGCGCTCCAAAAGGAGTTATTTGAGCGCTTTAGCCTGCTTGGTTGCTTTGGACGTATCTATGTCGCCAGCGAGGGAATTAATGCCCAAATGAACGTTCCTCGAGCGCACTGGGATCAGTTTGACGCGTACATGAAGAGTAAGTCTGAATTCTACGGAATTCCGTACAAGTTTGCCGTAGAGGAAGGGCAGATTCCGTCGTTCTATAAACTAGATATCAAAGTACGCAAGAAAGTAGTGGCTGACGGGCTCGATGACGCAAGCTTTGATGTGACGAACACCGGTGAGTACCTCACTGCAAAAGAGATGAATGAGTATATCAATAATCCCGATGCAGTGGTGGTTGATATGCGTAATGCCTACGAAAGCGAGATTGGGCACTTTGAAGGGGCGATTCGCCCGGACGTTGATACGTTTCGTGAAGAGCTCGCGATTGTGCCGAAGATTTTGGCCGAGCATAAAGGGAAGAAGGTAGCGCTCTACTGCACCGGGGGTATTCGCTGCGAGAAGGCGAGTGCGTGGCTAAAGCACAATGGCTTTGAAGATGTGAAGCACCTTAAGGGTGGGGTGATTGACTACAAGCACCAAGTGGAGCGGGAGGGCTTAGAGAACAAGTTTAAAGGCAAAAACTTCGTCTTCGATGAACGCCTAGGTGAAAAGATAGGGGACGAGGTCATCTCGTACTGCCACCTTTGCCGCACCAATAAAACTGATGAACACTTCCACTGCAAGAACCAAGTCTGCCATGTGCTCTTTTTAGGCTGTGGGGACTGTATCGAAAAGAAGCAGGGCTACTGCTCGTACTGGTGCATTGCGTTTGATAAGCTCCCAGAGACCTGGAAGAAAAAATATGCCCGCTGGTATAACGCCAACCGAAGGCCGGTACATTTCAAGAAAACAAAGCTGCGGGCTAGCTAACACCAAAAACATAAACAAGAAAACCTTTCAATCGATTGAAAGGTTTTTTGTGAACACTCAAGGGGTCACCCCATCCTTCACATATGGCCGCCAGGTTCGTAATTAGCTCACGCTCTTAACGACCTCCAGCCCGGACCCGACCGTTTATATTTCTAGGAAGGAAATAGAAACATATCTCCGTCTCGCACCAGAGCCGTACGAGACGCAGGTCTCGTACTAAAACTAAGACCCTCAGACTTGTGTCTGAGGGTCTTAGTTTTGCTCTGGTGCGCCTTCAAGGGCTCGAACCTTGGACCGTCTCCTTAAGAGGGAGCTGCTCTACCAACTGAGCTAAAGGCGCATTATTTATCTACATCTTACACGACATGACTCCTTAATGAGGGTAAACAGTTTGGGAAACTGTTTACGCCTACCTTACTGAGCTAAAGGCGCATTGCTATACTTTACACGATACGACTTCTTTGTGTGGCAAGAGTGTACCGTATTAGACCACATTATTCAAGGGATGAAATAATCATTCCGTAATCTTCCTTTCCCTTAAAAATAACCAGTGTGCCCAGGAGAGGACTTGAACCTCCATGCCTTGCGGCACCTGCTCCTAAGGCAGGCGTGGCTACCAATTACACCACCTGGGCACACTAGTTACTTTTCGGCTTGGGAGTAAACCTAGACACGCAAGGTCTTCAATTCCCTTGGCCAAAATAAACTGCAGACAAGCTGCATTTTATTTTGAGGCCAGGACGGGAAATTTTCTGTTACACAGACAGTATCCGTTGCGGATATTTTGTTTCGCTTCGCTCACAAACTATCTCGCAACAGCTTCAATTCCCTTGGCCAAAACAGCATACGCTATCGCTTCTGCTGTTTTGAGGCCAGGACGGACTTGATTCTTACAGAATCTGTACACCTTGTGGACGTATTCTCCTTTCAGTCGAATCCGTCTCGCAAGGTCTTCAATTCCCTTGGCCAAAATAAACTGCAGACAAGCTGCAATTTATTTTGAGGCCAGGACGGGAATTGAACCCGTGCATATCGGTTTTGCAAACCGCCGCGTTACCACTTCGCCACCTGGCCGTTCTTCAGTGCACCAGTATAGACTGAAAGAGCGAAATTATCCAGTTACTTCAAGCTAAAAGTTAAATGGCCTGAAGATGCATATTGTAGGTAATATGCTATTATCTTTCCCACGTGCCGGGATGGTGTAATTGGTAGCCACGCAAGACTTAAAATTTTGTGGCCGCAAGGCCGTGCGGGTTCGATTCCCGCTCCCGGCACAAGAATAAAGACCCACGCAAGAGGGTCTTTATTTTGGGCTGGGAGCGGGCGTAGGATTTGTGTATACAAATCCGTAACGCTGAATCGAAGCCGTTGCCAGCTCTTTTGAATAAAGAGCGACAACGGGTACTGAACATGTAATGTTCGATTCCCGCTCCTGGCACAAAGTAAAATGCTGTCAGATTTATTCTGACAGCATTTTGCGTTGTATAAGGGAATCGAAAACCTTTTGAGATATTTTTTGAGTTTACGAAAATAAATAGCCAAAAGGTGTACCGTCCAAGTAGTGGAAGAGATCCCTTACGTCATGCTCAAAACCTTTCAATCGATTGAAAGGTTTTGTATGGGTATGCTGCTCATACTGTCTTGATTTATGTCCACCCCTCAGGCATAGTTGCCAGCAGAAACCAGGGGGAGTTCCATAATGTTTCGTATGTGGCTTGAAAACCTGCTTTTTCCCGAGCTTCGGCGCGGAGCGATGCTCGTCACGCTCGAGCCCGAAATATTTTCGCCTGAGCTTTCGCCACTTGAGAAGCTGGCAGCAGTAGAGCGAATGATTAAAATTGCCCATGTTACCGGCCAATACGATACCTGTTTGGTGATTCGTGAAGCTGATGGTTCATTTGGTGTGTATGCTATCCCTGAGGGCCCTTCCGGTGGTGGAGTGACCTCATTTCGGGATAAAGTAATCACTGAGGTATTAAAGGTGGCAGCTAAAGTAGCGTAATGTAAAAGCGCGCTCCCATTGGAGCGCGCTTTTTTCTATTACTTTGGAATCTCGAAGGTTGGTTCTGTTCCTGTCTCTCGCACTATCTCGTCGATGTGCTGGCGGTGGCGCTCCCCGAAGTCGATGGCGAAGTTGAGGAAGGGGATTTGCTTGATGCGCATCTTCTTTTTTATAAAATGGCGCATATCGCTCCCGGCACGCTTGAGGAAAATAAGTGCGTCATTCTGCCGGTTGTCGGGGATAGTGGTGAAGTAGACGGTGGCGTTGCTGTAGTCACTTGAGATATCTGCCCGGGTAATCGTAATCAGCGGGTCAGCGTTGGCTTCCTTTTGCACATAGAGCGCCACGTAGTACGCGACTTGCTCAGCTACTTTGCTTTGACGATCAAGTGACATATATATCTAGGTGACTACCGTATCAAACGCTTCAATGACATCGCCTGGGGCAATGTCTGCCTTTGACTCAATTTGCATACCGAATTCGCCTTCACGAATTTCCTGCACGTTTGACTTGAGCTGCTGGAGGTTCACGAGCTTGCCTTTGCCAACTTCAATATCGCGACGAAGGACACGAACGCGTTGCATCAGCTTTAAGGTACCTTCTTCAGCGCGACCACCGAGCACGTACACATTCTTCTGCGTGCTGAAGATCTTCAGAATCTTCGCCTTACCAGTCACGATTTCTTCTTCACGCTTTGGCGTACGGTTGATGAGCGCGGTGTTAAGCCAGTCAGAAAGTTCGTAGATGATACTGAAGGTTTCAATCTCCACACCAAGTCGTTCCGCTAAGTCGACCGCAGCTCGCTCCGCCTTTACGTTGAATCCCACAATGATGGCGTTTTCGGTAGCACTAACGTTTTGCACATCGTTGGCGGTGATATCGCCTACATGTGCGTCAATGACACGAACGGCGATACGGTCAGAGGAGAAGTTTGCGAGCTCGTGCTTGATAGCATCAAGGGTACCCATTACGTCTGCCTTAATGAGAACCGGGACAATCGGAAGCTTGGTTGGGGCAAAGCCAACAGAAACGGTATCTTGTTTACGTTGCGAAACGAGTGCCTCGGCTTCTTTCTTGTTGGCGACCGTGGCAAAGGTGCTGCCGACAGCTGGCACTTCAGAGAAGCCAATTATTTGTACTGGCACTGATAGGCCAGCTTCTTTAATAGCTTTACCTGTAAAATCTTCCATGATTCGCACCGGGGCAAAGCCATTGCCTGCCACAACGAACATACCGCTCTTGAGGGTACCGTTCTGGATAAGAAGGGTAGCAGTACTACCACGCTTTGGATCGAGGTTGCCTTCAAGGACGGTGCCGGTTGCTGGGGCGCTCGTGTCGCCAGTAAGTTCGGCAAGGTCAGCCGCGAGAATGACAACATCGAGGAGTTCGTCGACTCCCTGACCGGTCTTAGCTGAGATAGCTACCCACGGAATATCGCCACCCATACCTTCGATGTAAATCTCGTTTTCAATCAAGCTTGATTGGGTACGCACGAGGTCAGCGCCTGGCTTATCAATCTTGTTGATAGCAACGACGTAGGGAATCTCGGCTGCCTTGATGCTCGCAAGTGCCTCAAGCGTCTGAGGCTTTACACCGTCTTCGGCTGACACAATGAGAATAGCTATGTCGGCAACGTCAGCGCCACGGTGGCGCATCTGCTGAAACGCCGCGTGTCCTGGGGTATCAAGGAAGGTAATAGTTTCTTTGGCGCCGTCCTTAGTGGTATGGGGAACCACGTACGCAGAGAGGTGCTGGGTGATACCACCGGCTTCACCAGCAACCACGTTTGACTTGCGGAGGTAGTCAAGGAGGGTTGATTTGCCGTGGTCAATGTGACCCATAATAACAACGACTGGTGGTCGCTTGGTGATGGTGCTGGTTGGTGTCTTGTGTTTAGCCATAATGGTTCGCGTGGGTGAGGATGAGTAATGAAAAAGGCCGTGAATACGGCAGTTATGTGCGCATACTCTACCATAGTTTTAATCGATTGGCTATTTTTAAAGCTGTATGGCATTATGCCTGATACATATATGATATTTGATCGATTTATTTCAAAATTTGGTAAAAGCCAGTCAGGTCGACGCATCTACCTCGACCACGCAGCGGCTACGCCACTCCTACCAGAAGTAGTGACAGCTATGCGGGCAGCTGAGGCCGCTCATTTTGCCAACCCGAGTGCAATTCACAGCGATGGTGTGGCTGCGAGGCGCGAGATTGACGGCGCGCGAGCTTCGCTCGCGCGCGTTCTTGGTGTGCGTGAGAACGGTATTGTCTTTACCGGCTCTGGCACCGAGAGTAACAACCTGGCAATTCTAGGAGCCCTCTATGCGCGACACAAAGAAGGTGTGGCGTTTGCAGACATGGAAATTATTACCACCGCGATTGAGCATCCGTCAGTGACGCAGACGGTTGCCTTTGCAGCGTCGCTCGGGGTGCAGGTTACGGCAGTGCCAGTAGATGAAGGCGGTCAGATTGTTTTTGCTGAATTTCTAAAATTGCTATCACCAAAGACTGTACTCGTTACCTTTGCGTACGTAAATAGTGAAATAGGGGTAGTGCAGTCAGTGGGGAAGTTGGCGCGCGCCGTGCGGGCATATGAGCGTGAGCACGCAGTGCGTATGTTGGTGCATGTTGATGCGGCCCAGGCACCGCTGTGGCTCCCGTGCCAACTCGAGCAATTGCAGGCAGATATACTCTCGCTTGATGCCGGGAAATGTGGTGGACCAAAAGGGGTCGGGGTGGTTGCGACGCGTCACGGAGTCAGTCTGTCACCGGTGATGTTTGGCGGTCCTCAGGAAGGAGGTCTACGGCCAGCAACGGAGAATGTTGTCGGTATTATGGGTGCGGTTGTGGCGATCGAGGTGGCACAACGAGGCTACAAGGACCGAGCGGCGCACGTGGCAAAGCTACGGGATACCTTCGTGAATGAGTTGCTACAGATTGATGGAGTAGTGGTTAATGGTGATAGGGAGTCTCGGGTTGCCAACAATGTAAACATTTCAATCCCGGGCGTTGATAGTGAGTTTGCGGTGATTTGTCTCGATGAAGCGGGGATAGCGTGCTCAACGAAATCTGCTTGCTCAGGAGCAACAGGTGGGGGAAGTACAGTGGTGAAAGCCATCTCTGGTGATGCTGCTCGTGCGACTTCGACGATTCGGTTTACGCTTGGCCCTAGTACTACTGAAGCTGAATTATCACGAACGGTTGCGGTACTTAAAGCACATGTAGCCAAAACATTGACTTTTCTAGGTAGCATGGTTAGATAGCGCCAGATAGAAACTGACAATGAAGGAAATGTGCCGTGGCGAAAAATGAAGGAAGTTTCAATCCAGAAATGGTGGCTCGGCAGATTATCGTCGAGGGTGCACCGATTGGGAAGGTGTCAAAAATCTATCTTCTTGAGGTGCTCCACGCGTTGTCGGGTTGGGTACGGAGTGCAAACCTTCGTGCCAAAGCAGCAGAAGAAAAGTTGCGTGAGATGCCGAATTGGCAGTCACAGTACCAGGATTTGCAAGCAGTTCGTCGGCGCTTGGAGTCCGAGAACGGACAATTGAAAGCTGAGAATAAGGCACTTCAAGAACGAGTCGATGGGTACCATGCAGAGCTCGATCGCTGGCGCGAAGAGAGCGAAAGGCAATTTGATGCCTGTAATCGTCAGCTTAACGAGAAAGATGATCAGATCAAGCTTCTTGTTGAGCAATTGAACGCAGCGATTACGGTCATCAACTGTAATAGTGAGGTTGCAGTCGCATCGATAAAGGTTTTAAACACCAAAGCTATTGCGGTTGAGGCTCAACTCAGGTTGGTGGCGCTCGGTGTCGGGATTGATTTTATTGATACATCAGAAGCCGATGAGCAAGGTTCTCCGACCTGAACGACCAAACGACCTTAACTAGGTCGTTTTTTTAGTTTTTGACTTCAGGGGCATTCTGTTGCAATATAGTGATATTGCGTATGAACTGCCTGACCGATTCGTCTGTACCTGTATGACTGTTACGACGCAACCAACCTAATTTGATTTGAATTCTATGCCTAATTTTCACAACTTCACCTCGCGTGCCAAGGAAGCAATTCGGAAAGCACACGAGTTGGCTATTGAACGTGGCCAAAACCACGTCAGTCCGGTTCACCTCCTGACTGCCCTTGCCATGCAAGACGAAAGCGCCGTGGTCTCGATTCTCGACCAGCTCCATATCGACATCATCGAACTAACCGACATGCTCCTTGAGTCGCTCGAAGGACCCGATGGTTCGTCAGCGGTTTCGCAGAGCTACCAGCTCTACCTTACTCCAGAGCTCGCAAAGGCACTCGAAAAGTCTGCCCAGGTAGCTGAGCAGCTTGGTGACTCATACGTGGGTGTCGAACACCTCTTTATGTCGGTGCTTGAGTTCCCAGGCCCAGCGATTGAAGTCTTGCAGCGTCTCCAGATTAACCGCGAGCAAGTCGCTAAGGCGGTCCAAGACATTCGTGAGCACAACGTGCACGATGTGCAGCAGCCAAAAAAGTTTCGGGCGCTATCGAAGTACACCCGCAACTTAACCAAGCTCGCACAAGAGAACAAGCTCGACCCGGTGATTGGTCGCGATGTTGAAGTGCAGCGCGTCATCCAGATTCTCTCTCGCCGTACGAAGAACAATCCGGTTCTCATTGGTGAAGCGGGGGTAGGGAAGACGGCAATTGCTGAAGGTTTGGCACAGATGATTATGCTCGGCAATGTACCAGAATCAATCAAGGATAAAGAAATTCTCTCGCTCGACCTCGGTCTCTTGGTTGCTGGTACCAAGTTCCGCGGCGAATTTGAAGAGCGGTTGAAGAACGTAATGAAGGAAGTGGAGCAATCAAAAGGTAACGTGATTCTCTTCATCGATGAGCTCCACACTATTGTGGGGGCGGGTGCCTCTGAAGGTTCAATGGATGCATCAAACATGCTGAAGCCGGCTCTAGCTCGTGGCGAGATTCGCGTGATTGGGGCAACGACCCTTAAGGAGTACCAGAAGCACATTGAGCGCGACCCTGCGCTAACCCGTCGCTTCCAGCCGGTGCATGTTGTTGAGCCAACCGAAGAAGACGCTATTGCGATTTTACGCGGGCTTTCAGAAAAGTACGAACTCTTCCATGGGGTGCGCATTACCGACGACGCTATCATTGCAGCCGTTCATTTCTCAAGTCGCTACATCACCGACCGCTTCTTGCCTGACAAGGCGGTTGACCT
>JACCDG010422827.1_pt1 | contig 24905 bp, 17 predicted proteins | sample 7442471 | NCBI WGS metagenome assembly JACCDG01 (sample SAMN15323444, study PRJNA562643) | freshwater metagenome | isolation source: river surface water | place: USA:Blue River Watershed | collected 2017-08-17 | reverse complement strand
GTGCTGCGTGTCAAGCCTTGCTAAAATGTGTAAAGTTACAGTATTGTATTATGAATTCACGAATGCTGAAGAGAAAAAACGCGTAAGTCTGGGCGATCTCAAGATGGGATCAGTAACCCGTGAAGAGGTTTATGATCTTGCGCTAAAGCATAGCGCTGAGCACAATGGCATCGCCTTTAATTTATACCTTAGAACCTCTCATGATGATTGTGAGAAGTGTTGTGATATGAACGCGTGGCGGCATGATATAGAAGAGGAGACTTCTGAACGGTGGAAACTCCAAGATGGTGATTGGGTAGATGACTTATTTGGGTTATTATAAATTATTCTCATACCACTCCAAAAAAAACGACAATATAAATCATTAAGCTAAACAAATAGTTATTTCATCTCATTTTTGCTCTGTTTTGTAGTTGTTGTATGTGTTACCTGTTCTTTTTTGTTTAGTAGATCTCGGAGAGCTTTCACTTCAAATTCAATCGCCACTGTGCGAAATATAATATGTGTGCACATAACAGCATTGAAGACTTGTAGGGCGGCAGATAAGGCAGAACTCATTTTTTTTCGTGGTTGTGACAGGTAGGGTGTTGGAGTTGGCTTGGCAAATTTTAATCCGACGAGGGCAAGTTACGAGACATACATAATTCCACAATCTGCGGCCAATGAGATTAAGGTGTAGAACTCTTTGAAGAACCAGCTTTGCTCATGTTTATCTTCTTGGTCATCCTCAAATGTCATTCCATAAGACTTTGTAACATCAGGTTCCCAGGACTCTTGGACGAAGTGATGACGCAGTTCTTTGAGGTCTCCAAGGATCTGGCGGCACTTTTCTGCGCTGAATAGATCATTGCCTGTTGTGCAAGAATGTGGCATAGTTAGTGGCTTACCCTTGTTAAGTTTGGCAAGGATCTGCTTAAACTCACCGTATCCGCTGTAGCTGCGGCCACATGAGTATTCTTGTGTTGCCGGCGTGTTGTAATAGACAGTATTTGTAAGCCAGCAGATTGTAATGAAGTCTGGCTTTTTTTCATAGTAATCATAGACTTTGATCTTCATTTCACTTGAATCTTTGCTAATTTCTGGAAATATATAATCGCCGTTCGGACTTATGATAATTCCATTGACGGCAAGGATTAGTGAATGGATGTCTGAGCTGGATTTGTTTAGAGCATTGTATAATTCTTGCTTCTCTTTCTCTGTCCATCTGCGATGCGCGACCCGAAACTCGGTTAGCAATGGCTCTGTGCGTATGTTGCTGTAGGCGTGAAAGTCGACTCCCATTTTCGTGGCACTTAGTTGCTGCATGAAAAATGCAATTTCATTTTTTATTGCTTAAGGTTATATCACACATGACAAGTAGAAATTGAAGATGTCAATGCTTGGAGCTTGTGTTGGCGATGCTGCTGGAGCTGTCTTGGAATTCATGGGTCGCGCCCCCACGGCTCAAGAGGTTGAACACGCCTTGACAATGCCTGGTGGTGGTCGCCCTCGCGTCGGTCCAGGCCAAGTAACAGACGACAGTGAGCTGACACTGGCACTCTGGTCGGCGATCTACAATGATGACCCTAGACAGGGGCCGCCAGTGGATAAAATCCTGGCTGCATATGCACGCTGGTATAAGTCCGAGCCCTTTGACGTTGGTGGGACATGCTCGCTGGCATTTGAGATGGCCGAGGAAGTTATTGCCGGCAAAAGAGATATCAATTCCTACTTGTCGGCAGTTGCAGAAACGAATAAACATTCACAAGCCAACGGTGCCTTGATGCGTTCGACGGCGTTGGCACATTGGGCAGCTGGTGAAAAGGAGATTCCACCTTCAACGGTTGCCCTGATGGGGCGCATGGACGCTCAGCTTTCTCATCCGAATGTCGTGTGCCAAGAGTGTAACGGGCTTTATCTATATGCGGCAACCCTACTTCTGCGCGGTGTGGCGCCTCTGGAGGCGTATAAAAAGACGGGGGAATTTGCAATTCAGACTGTTAGTAGTCAAGAGGTGCTGAAGTGGTTTTTCAATGACAGCCAGGATATTACGCGTCTGGAATGCCGCACAAACATTGGCCATGTGCGTTGGGCATTTTGCTTGGCCTTCTACTTTTTGCAGAACCCGCATATTGATTTTGAAGAGGCTCTGCGCCAGACTTTGCTCAAGGGCGGAGACACAGATACAAATGCTGCGATCGTGGGCGGACTTGTAGGGTGTTATCGCGAGATTCCAGAGAAGCTGAAGAAGCCTGTGCTGACTTTCAGAGCAGATGGTGATAAAGGTGGGCATGTGCGGCCGGCGTGGCTCTGGCCTTGGTCGTATTTTAATTAGTTGTGGCTTCGACGGCGATGATAAATTTGATTAGCCTATTAATTTTTAACTACATTGCCCCTTATTAAAATGGATATAGAAACTTTCAAGACTTTAGAAGAGCAGACACCAGAGATTTGTTTAGCTGCTGTTAGACAGAATGGCTTTGCTCTTGAATTTGTTAAGGAGCAGACACCAGAGATCTGTTTAGCAGCTATTAAAAGGAATGGATTTTCTCTTAAATTTGTAAAAGAGCAGACACCAGAGATCTGTTTAGCCGCTGTTCAAAAAATGGGTGATGCTCTTAAATATGTAAAACAACAGACGCCAGAGATCTGTTTAGCTGCTATTAAAAATAATGGTATTGCTTTTACAATTGTAAAAGAGCAGACGCCTGAAATCTGTTTAGCAGCTGTTAAGGTGTATGGTCTTTCTCTTGAATTTGTAAAAGAACAGACACCTGAAATCTGTTTAGCAGCTGTTAAACAGCATGGATTTGCTCTTGAATTTGTTAAGAAGCAGACACCAGAGATCTGTTTAGCAGCTGTGCAGATGTTCCCACATTCTCTTAAATATGTAAAAGAACAGACGCGAGAAATCTGTTTAGCAGCTGTCAAGAAAGATGGCATTGTTCTTGAATTTGTAAAAGAGCAGAACCTTGAAATCTGTTTAGCTGCTGTTAAACAGGATGGATGGAGCCTTTATTATGTAAAAGAACAGACACCTGAATTATGTCTTGCGGCTGTTAAAAAGCACGGAAGGGCAATTAGTATTGTAAAAGAACAGACACCTGAAATATGTCTTGCGGCTGTATCTCAAGAAGGAGTTGCACTTCTACATGTTATAGAACAGACACTTGAAATATGTCTTGCGGCTGTATCTAAGAACGGAATGGCACTTCAATGCGTTAGAGAGCAGACACTTGAAATATGTCTTGCGGCTGTATCTGAGAACGGAATGGCACTTCAATGCGTTAGAGAGCAGACACTTGAAATATGCCAAGCTGCTGTTAAGAATAACTATAAAGCGTTAAATTACGTTGATGCCGCCTTCTTATATCATTTAATAACTGTTGAATTATTAAATCCAACAGAGTTAATTGATTTGCCAAATGAGTTTATTGGTGAGACTTTGATAGATCCTGTTAGCTTTGAAGAGGTTGTTAAAGACGATATTATAGCATTCCTAAAAGAGGAAAATAAATACTACTTTGTCTGTTCTCTGACAAGTATAAATGAGATAATAACACAGCGTTTCAGAGGATCCGATAAGGCGAACGTATATGTGCCTCTGAAAAATGCGCTGATACCTGTTAGCCAGTTGCTCTGGGCGAAGTATTAAACACTCTGCTTATCTCTGCAGCCAAGATTATATTTTTGCTTAGCAAAAAAAAATTGAAATCGTAGGCGGACAAGTAGGGTATTGGGGATCCTGCTGCGCCTAAGAGTATTTCAAGCCTATACAATCAAGATGTCGTCACGCCTACCTTTGGGAAAGAAGAAGACCGATATGCCCTCTTCGCAAAATATTGAAGAGACATTAGTTGCTGCGGAACAAGCCTACTTTGAGACTGGAGTTCCTGTGATGGATGATGCAGAATATGATGCCCTTCTGGAGGTCGGGCAACGTGAGGGTGCTGTTGGTGCTCGCCCCGTGGGTTTCCGCCCCATGGGTGAGAAGCAGGTGGTGTTGCCTGCGCCCATGCCGTCCCTGGACAAGATTAAGCCAGGTGAGAAGAAGCTGGCGGCTTTCTTGGCTGCTGAGTCGCGTTATGGTTATGTGATTTCAGAGAAGCTGGATGGCGTTTCGGCGCTCTGGTGCCTTAGCGCCAGCGTCAAGGGATGCGAGCCGCGCCTCTTCCAGCGTGGAGACCAACAAGTAGGAGTTGAGGTCACCAGCTACGCGCCTTATGTTGCTGGGTTGGCGAATCTGCCTGTGGCGGCAGCGGTGCGTGGTGAAATTGTGCTAGAGCGCACAGAAGGTGTGCGAGGTCCTGCCGACCGCAACATTGTAAATGGTGTCTTGCACCGAAGCGATCCAGCCGTTGCTGTCGGCGACCTGCCTGGCAACCTGGTCTTCGTTGCTTACGAGGTGATCTCTCCTCGCATGGCTCGTTCCGTTCAGATGAAGTGGCTGAGCGATCGTGGTTTTGAGGTGGCGTGGCATAAGATCATGGCACACGAGAAGCCGACTGAGGCGTTCTTGATGGAGACACTCCAGGCTCGTCGTGCTGAGAGTAAGTATGCGACTGACGGGATTGTGGTTGGGCGCGGTGGTGTGCCGGCTGCGGTGACGGCTGACATGAAGTGCCCAGTAGATTGTGTCGCATTCAAGATGCCACTGGAGGATCAGATGGCAGAGACAACCATTGTGGCGGTGGAGTGGAACAAGAGTCGTCAGGGCTACCTAGTGCCACGCGTTGCGATTGACCCAGTGGAGATCAGCGGTGTTACAATCTCCTGGGTTACGGGTCATAATGCTCAGTGGGCTATGGAGCGGGGACTTGGAGAAGGTGCGCGTGTTATCATTCGCCGCAGCGGCGATGTAATTCCTATCATTGACTCGGTGCTAGAGGCCGCGGCGACCCCATCAGAGCCGGCAGAGGCGTGGCACTTTGAAGGTGTCCATGCGGTGGCAGATGAGGCAACAGAGAGTGGCGAGGCGGACCCGAAGCACTGGGATCACATGATGACGCAACTGGGTGTGAAGCAGTTCGGGCCGGCACGTCTGCAGGCGATGAAGGAGGCAGGCGTGGAGGACTTCGCTCATATGATGGCACAGGACGAAGAGTTCTGGGCTGCAGCTCTTGGCAAGGGAATAGGTCCTAAGCTGCGGGCGGCAGTAGAAGCAGCTGTAGCGGCGGCAAATCGTCGCCAGATGCTGGCATGCTATCCGTGGCCGGCGTCAATGGTCATTGGGACACGTAGGATAATTGCGGCCGAAGAATTTATGGCATCTGGGGCTGCAGGGAAGCCCGATGGATTTGCGGCAGACAGCTGGGCTGACTATCTGGAACTATTGCCTGCTGCAGAGGCGTGGTGTGAGGAGCAGTTTGGACGGGCGGTGCCTGCGCTTGAGAAGGCAGCGGCTTCAGGTGGTAGCGGTGCGAAGAAAGCCAAGGCGGCTGCAGCCAAGGGTGTGATCTGTATCACAGGCTTTCGTGACGCGGCGCTCCAGACAAAGCTAGAGGCAGCCGGCTATACGGTCAGCGGCCTCAGTGGCAAGACCACCATCCTACTTGTCAAGGATGCGGGAGAGACCAACAACAAGGTCAAGGAGGCAAAAGAGCGTGGCATTCGTATTATCGCGCGGGATGAAGTAGAGGAGTTGTTCTAATAGCTTAGTCCCGATTAAAATCTATAAAATAAATAGAGGTATGAGTAATATTTTTTCAGCATTCAGTGGTCCCCAGAAAGTTGGTTCAAAAGTAACTGGGCCGAAAGTTAATCGTCCAGCAATAGGACATTATTATGGTCATGAACCTGAATATAGTACAAGCGACCCAAATAAGGCACCCCTCATAATAACAAATTATATGAAATATGTTACTGATCCTCGTAAAGGAATATATAATGTTAATAATAGTGCCTCCGCTGCTGCTGCTGCAAATAATACCGATGAAAATAATACCGATGAAAATAATACCAATGAAAATAAGCAGCCATTGAGAAAGCCTTTATCGTATGAAAGAGAGACAGGTATTCTGAATGCGAGAAATCTAAGGACACAAAAAATGATGTCTGAGTTCCAACCAGAAACTTATGTTTGGAATTACAGAAATGGAGCTGGAACTAAATTTGTTGAAGATTACTTTCAACAATATAGTCAAAACGAAAATGTTAAGGGGGAGACATTTAGGGATGAAAATATCTTTCTATTAGATGGTCATGCTAGCGACTCATCATTAAATATAGAGAGTTCAAGATATATGTTAAAGGATGGTCAATATGCACTTATTCCAGGTAGATGTGGTGTTATACTCTTTGCAAATTATAATATTACTAAACATTTTTTTGAATATAATAAACCTATTGAATTATTTAACAAAGAGACAAAAGATAATTTTTCTATACTGGAATTTTCAAAAGTAGGGACAAATCAAGTTACAGGGATAACAACGAGAAAAAACAGCACATATAAACATTATCGTCCTAAGCTTAGCAACACTGACAAGTATGAAACTATAAGTGTTCCTCCATTAAATATCATACCATTTAATTTTTTGCTTAACCCTAAAAAAACATCATTTAATGAAGAAATTCTAATAAATATTGGAGGAATTCTTCAAAAGAGTGAGCCTTATCATTTTGAGAAAAAAAACTCTGCAAATAATAATTTGAAAGATGCAGATAAATATCATAAATCTATATATATTGAAAAAGAAGAGTTAGAAATCCCATTCCAACAATTTTTGGACTCAAACAAAATGTCAACTATAAAGCATGCTATTAATACTTTCAAAGAATCTTTAGCAAAATCTGTATTAACTTACGAAAACGTTATAGATCTTATCATTGTTAAAAAACATCTTGGGTTAGATGGAGATATTCTTGGAAAAATGAAGACTATCAAAGAAAATCCAGAGTATAAATCATGGCTTGATAATTTAACTCTGAATGATATTATCAGCTTGTCGTTGCCTGTGGAGTTTTTCTTTAATTTTCTTAATACACGGGCATCAAAACCGTATCTACTTATTTTTAATGTATGCAGAAGTGTGGGTGATGATTTTTCAAGTGAGAATTTGCGTAGGCAACGTGCGTTATCACAGGCTGGTGGAAGAAGGAGGCGACGCACACAAAGGAAGAAGAAGCGTAAAGTTTCTACTAGGAAAAGACAAGTAGGGCACTAGGATGTTTCCTGTGAGCATTTTAACAGGCGCGCTAACGGCGTTTGCTCAAAAAAAGAATCCAGAAAAGAGTTATTTTTTTGAGAGGGGGGCGGTCGGTCTGGGAGCATATGTTGCTCATCTGATGGCAGCTATTTCACATGAAGAGGGTAGGCTGTTGCGCGTTAGTCCTGGTGCGGCTCTAATAGCTCCTGCGTTTGTGACAGGTATGAAGATGGGATTTGGGCATATTATAGGCGGTGTTGCATATGATTGCGTGGAGGAAAATAGGTGATTAATATAGGATGGTTGCCCTCCGAAGGAAGACAAGAAGGGGTCGGCGTAATAAGAAGCATACGGGTAGCCGAAGGCGGCAGCGTCAGCGCGTGAGCCGAAGGCAGCGTGGTGGTGCCCGATTAGCTGGAAATGTAAATCCACGAATTTTCACGGATGAATACCAAAAAGCCATGGATTTAATACGCCAGATGCAGGAGGTTGAAGCTGGCAAGCCTCGCTTTGATAAGTATAAACAGTTATTGAAATATTTTTTGAATTCTGAAGAAGTAATTAAGTCATTGCCATTGCGGAGATCTATGAGGGCCAAGATAGATGAGTTCTATGCACTCGGCAAAGATTATATAGATAATGATGCAGAGTATGCGCAACTTGTGCAGGATGTTATTCATAGAATTAATGATCTAGATGCAAGGGGTGTTCGTCATGAGGTAGCAAATTAGCGTCTAGTCTTTCTGCGGCGGGTGGCCTTTCGTCGGCGCTTGGCGCCTAACTGCTTTGCTTGGGGTGAAACGCTACGAGTTGCACGCTTGGCAAAGGAACTTACATTTGGCACGTTGCTAATTTCACCAAATGTAGCTTGGGGCTGTGACTTGTAGGCGTATGAGGGTCGTGGTGTTCTTACGCCGAGTGTATTATATATCAAATTGCGGGAAGCGCTATTGCGTTTGGGCACCTTTGGACTAGCGGCGGCAAACAGATTTTTACGAGCCGTAGAGCGCCTTAGCGACTGTTTTGGCATAGTATTCCAGACATTATATGCCTTAGCCTGAACTGGACCTTCAATATAAGCAACTTCTGGTTCTATTTCAACAAGATTGTTGTCCATGGCTCACTAAAATTAGTTGTTATTATTTATAATTAATAACAACTATAAAATATATTTACTATTGCCTAATCTACTTTCTGGTGTGCCTTCTATTTTTTCTCCTGGCTACTTTTCTACGCCGCGTGTATCTTTTCTTGGCACCACCGCGGCCATAGCCTGATGGAGTTGATAATGTAAAATTCCTACGAAACTGTAGCATACTTTTCGCTGCATTTTTCATAGTATAATTTCCATTATTATAATTTATATTATCAAGCTGCATCATGCCTTTTTCCGCGGCCTTCTCATCCAAAAGTTGCATAAGCCCACAAACCCCTTCTTCCAAGCTTTGACTTGATCCTCTGCGCGCAGCGGGGAGAGGCGCACATGCCATACTAGATGCTCCCTTTGCCCCCTTCATTCTATCAGTCATTGACTTACTCCATCTTCCTTGTAATGCACCGCCACAGTCATCTGCTTCCTTAATATATTCAATTAAACCTTCAATCTTTGCTTTAATAACCGCAAATCGCTTATGTAACCATTCCTGTATTATATCGCGTTGAACTGCTGGATCAAACCAGTTGCGATTGGTATTGTATGCATAAATCATTAAATTCGCCTGAACTAAATTTGGCAATTGTGCCTGTCCAACATCTGGAAATGTTAATCCAATTTGTGAAGTATGCTTCCCGCTCCTTGTATAATTTATAAGTTCCATTAAAAAATTATTTATTTTTTCTTCATTCACAGTGAGTGAGCAGAAATCTCGCCCTTTATAAAAATCTTCCCAACTTAAAAAGTAATTATCAAGTTTGGCGAAATTACACAAATTATGTGCATATTCGTATTCAGTATGTAAAAGCTTATCTAAATTAGGTGGAGGTTTTGTTAATTCTTTATTCTGATAAAGTGTAGCTAGAGTATAAGCAAGTTTTATTGGTAGCACATGCTCACAAGTAGCCTTATCTAACATTGGCGTTTTTACTTCTGATTGTATAGTTCCTTCACTTAATCGCTCAATATTATTAATAGAATCTACATGAAACCCACAAAGCCAGCAAAGGGTATTAACATCTGGAGGGCCGATCACTGCTTCACATTGTTTATGCACACCAGTGGTTTCAAAATCCCCCCTGGCTGCTTTTTTCATATTATAGATTGTTGATTCCAGGCCTGTTAATTGCCTAACAGGTAGGCCTTTTTGAGAAGCCATAATACTAATATTATAAGATAATATTGTATGCATGCCGTATTTGCTTTACAGGCTAGTCTAGTGGGACAAGTAGGGTGTGTTGTTTGGCGAGGGATATTAATTACTTTCTGGTGGTTCTTCTGTGCTTACTCGTGCCTGCTTTTCTGCGGCGTGTATGCTTTCTCTTTTTTGATACAAGTCGGCGCCTCACGCCTCCCACAACTCTCTCTATTTTTTGTCCCTTTTCATTTAATAAATAAATAGCATCTTCATTTTGATTACCGTAAAAACGTCTGCCATCTGGCATTTGTTTAATAAGTTCAGTTTCGCTTATCCTTGTTATTTTTGAACCATCGCCTGTGCTATAAAAACCACTACTTTGCAATTTACTAATTTGTCCTAATTCTTCTAGAGTGTTACTATCTAATAAATAAATTTTACCATCAGTATTATGCCGATATATTGATCCATCATCATTCAATACTACTGTTGGTCCATCTTCATTTTGTTTCCAAAATCTTTTACTATGTAGCGCATCTAGGATTACCTGCCTTCCCCTCTCTTCTTCGGTCATAGCAATACTACCTGCTCCCCGAGCTTGTCCACTACTTCCACTTGCATGTGCTGTATTTTCATCTTGAGAAGCATACAATGGTGTCCCAAAATGCCCAAATTCAGTATTTACTCCATGACTCAAACCCAACATACTCCTTGCAGCATCATTACTGGCTTCAAATGAAGGCCTTCTTGGTGTGACAGTAGAGGCTGCTTCCTGAGTTGACGCATGTTTCCAGCCAGGTGTTCTGTCTTTTATACTACCACTCCATTTTCCTGGATTTTCACCATCACATTCATCTGCTTTCTTAATATAGTTAAGTGTGCCTCTCATTTTATTCTTAATGCCGGCTTTTGCATGATTTATCCATTTTTGTTTTTGATCAGCTTCAACGCCATCTGCAAACCAATCTCTACCAGAATATTTTGTATAAAGTATCAAATATGCCTGGACTACATTTTTCACAGTATAATCAAAAGCAGAAGGCTGAGACGGCCAAAATCTTTCAGGAAAATGAAATGTAATAAATGATTTTCTTTTATACCCTTCTTGCGTATAATCATAAAGGTCATTCAAAAACTCATCTATTTTATCTTTATTTATATTTAGCGAACATAAGTCTCTACCAGGAGTATAATCTTCCCAGGTCAAAAAATACTTATTACTTTTAGCATAATTACATAAATTGTGTGCGTATTCATATTCAGTATGCAGTAGACTATCATGGCTATCAGTTGTAATCTTCCTCCTTTGTTTTTGATACAATGTAGCAACAGTATAAGCAAGTTTTATTGGTAGAACATGTTCACAAGTATAATCATCTAACATTCCAGAAGGAATTGTAATTCCTGTTTCTAGCTTTCTAGCGAGTGTTTTAAGGCCATCAATTGGAAATGAACATAACCAACATTTGCTTGGATCATCTGGGTATTTTGATAGTGGCCTTGGTTCCTTTATTACTGCTTGACACTGTTCATGAACACCAACAGATTCATAATCGCCCCTTTTATATTGTTTTGTTGATTCTAATGTAGATGTTAAACCTGAAGGCGCTCTGTCAAGTGCTGGCGCACTTGCACTTGAACTAGAAGATCTAGGTTTCACCGCTTGTGGAGCGAAGCTACTTGACGATGATGATGAACCGTATGCAGCCGATGAACTTCCATAACTAAAACTACCTGGGCTAACTGTTTGCGCATAATATTGACCTTGAGGCGCTATCTGAGGTGCAGCCTGTTTACTATAAGCTCTTGTAGATGCGGCTCCAATCCGAGGTCCAAACATAATACTATTATAATAGTATAATATTTATAAAATCAACTGAGTCTAAACTTTCGGCCTTAATAAATAATAACAGCTATAAGATGTTACGGGCTTTGTTAGGACTTGTAGGGATTGGGTTGTTTGTGCCTTCGGCCGTAGCACATTGCCCGAATTTCTGCAACGGAAACGGTCGTTGTGTCGCCGTGAGCAAGTGCGAATGTTTTGACGGATGGAGTGGCGGGGACCGCACCAACAGAGTTGGTGCCATCAGCGCCCCAAGTTACACTTGGGGTGGAGACTGTTCGCTGCGCCGCTGCCCTTTAGGACCTGCATGGGCCGACGCCGCCATCGCGGTAGATGTTGCACACCAACCGGCCGAATGTTCTGCGCGGGGGATCTGTGACACGCGCACAGGTAGGTGTGAGTGTGACATCGGTTTCACCGGCGAGGCATGTGAGCGTATGATCTGCCCCTCAGGGCCTTTAAGCCCCACCGAGTGTAATGGCAACGGGCGGTGTATCTTGCCGCGGCAAGGCCACAGCGGCCTGACAATTCCTACTTGTCGGTGCGATGCGGGGTGGGGAGGCTATAGCTGTGCCGAGCCCCTTTGCCCGTTCGGTGATGATCCGATGACGATTGGACAAGTAGATGATGTGCAACTTTTGCGGTGTGATTTGGCGGCGGGGGCGATGGATCGCTTGACGCTGACGTTTCGTGGTGCGACGACACGACCTTTCTCGCCTGGGGCCTCGGCATGGGAATTACGACAACGGCTGGAGGCGATGCCCGTGGTGGGGAAGGTGAGCGTGTCTTATAGCAATGGGGTGACTTTCTGTAGTGGTAGCGCAGGCGGCCAAGGTCAGGGTGGCATGAGTAACAACTTGGTAGCGGTAACCTTCATTACAGAGTTTGGTCCTCAGCCGCGGCTTCGGTGTAGCTCTAAGGCAGTATCGGTTGCTAGCGGTGGAGAAGATCTGACTTATGCAACGCCATTTGGGTCGGTGACACAGCAAAGCAGTGGCACCCAAATGGCTTTGGGATATAGTGTGAAGGGTACGAAGGAATGGCTGCCATGTTCTGGGCGGGGGCGTTGCAATGTTGGTGGTATATGTGAATGTTTTGCGGGTTTTGTTTCGTCCTCGTATTTGAAGAATAGGGTTGTGCTACCAGGCCAGTGTGGTTATGCGCTGTTGCCAATAACTTCCTGTCCAGGGTTTCCCAACGAATGTTCAGGCAATGGTTTCTGCAGTGGGGCACCTGAGTATAAGTGCACATGCTACGAAGGCTGGAGTGGTGGTGACTGCGGGTTGCGGACGTGCCCCCGCGGATTTGGCTGGGAGCCTTTAAGCTCCCAAGCTGAGTGTTCTGACCGTGGAACCTGTGACCGAAAGACAGGTAGGTGTATGTGTTCCCCTGGAGTGACGGGAGCAGCATGTGAAAGGTTTACCTGTCCAGGAGCTGAACTAGGTCCTGCCGGTCCAGAAGTATGTAGTGGTCATGGGCGCTGCTTGACGATGTCTGATTTGGCGTTGGAGGCGCGCGGGGCTGATGGTGATCCTCTCAGGGTGACATATGGTGAAGATCCAAATGACGAGGCGACATGGGATGGCTGGCGAATTTACGGCTGTGCTTGCGATCTTGGATGGACAGGACATGATTGTTCGCTGCGCACTTGCTTGGTGGGAATGGATGAGACTGACTTGGAGGCGGAGCCGTTTTTGGAGGACGAAGTTCAAGAGTTGCGTTGTGAGCTGCTTGGTTCGCGTTGCGATCCTGCCAGCAGGACAACTCCCTTAGGGAGTTGCGAGCTGCTTGGTTTGGCGCCTACGTTTGTGCTTACTTTCCGTGGCGCTCAGACTGTGCCGATTCACGCGCGGGCGTCGGCGGCCCAAGTTCGCGCGGCATTGATTGGGACGGGACAAATAAGGGATATCAAGATTGAATTCACTTCTGGGGAAGCGGCGTGCGTGCCGCCTCCTGGGAATGTGATGAGGTTCGGATTCTTGACGGAGCATGGTGATGTGCCTCCGATTCGTGTTGTGGCAGAGGAGGGCTGGATTGATGTGGAGCTACGGTTTTCTGCTGGATCACACACATACTTCAAAGTGGCGCCGGCTGGGTTTTCGGTGCCAATTGAGGCGGCGGAAATCGTGAAGGGGACTACTCGCGAGGCTGAATGTTCTGGGCGGGGAATCTGCGACCGCGAAGCTGGGACATGTGAGTGTTTTGAGGGGTTCGGTGCTGATCGCTGGGGGCGTGAGAGCTGTGCCGGCAGGTTGGCATGGCTTGATGGTGGAAACCGTTTGAGGCATAGAAACTCTAAGAGGAAATGGGAGCACTAAGATAGAGGGGCTGGATGAATGGCAACGGCGCTGGAAGAAATAATGCAAACCGTGCCGCTGGCAATAACAACGCGGCGAACAGGCGTTCCAACGGAGCTATCAGACGAGTAGGGAAATTGCCAGGTTTTGAAAAGATTTACGACGACGATGATGTGCTCCCCGAAGTGACCTACAAAGGCTGCGTGACCATCGGTTCCTTTAAGTCCTCCGTGGAGAGTTTTGCGGCGGATATCGGCAAGGAGTTGGGTGACAGGGCGGTAAAGCTGATCACACCTGCTGGCGGTTTCAAGCGAAATGCATGCGGTCTCTACTTCGGTGTGCTTGATATAGGTGGTGTGAAGCACGATGCACGTATTGCACGCCTACCTGTGCAGGAAGGCAGCACAGGGGGGGAGGCATACCCAATGAAAGAGACTCGCGATACAGACGAGGGCGCTGGCCAGGCGCTCTATTCGCTTATCGCTATACCGCTGGCTGAGTCAATGGATGATCTGGAGGTGCGTGTTGGCGTAGAGCTGGAGACATGTATTGCATTGAATGCCAACGACTGTGGTGCCAGAGCGCCAGATGATAATATCAGAATGGCTTCTTATGTAAGAAGCTGGGTGCCTTATATGGAATTATATGCGAACTCCATTCTAAAACCTCGGCTAGCTGATCTGCAAAATATTCGTTTTCAAACCTCACGCCTTCTGAATAAACCAGCGGCATTAGAAGGACAGGAGTATGTATCTATGTTAGAAGCATTCCTGAGCATCCATCCAATAATTGGTATCAAGGAAAGCCCCAAATCCTCTAGCATAAGATATGCAATTGATGTCGCTGCGCTTCTAAAATCGGCAGATGGGAAATATAAATTAGAGTTTGTTGACTTAGATGACGATTATACAATGCCTGTCTTTACAAGAGATTCATCGGTCATATGCTCTGACACAAAAGGGGATCGTTACTCTGAGCAGGATTTATTTACAGTGCATTGTGAGATAGTTACACCTATTACTCGTCTTGATTCAGATAACATTTTGGCAATGGACATTTTATTCGCGGGGCTCGGCATGGAATGTTTCGCCCCCAACAGCAGCACAGGTTTTCATGTAAACATCTCTCTCTGGTCCAGGAGCAGAGGGAGGCAAATACCTCTCTCTGATCAGATGCTTATGACCTCTTTCCTAGATACATACCTCCCCTATGAAGAGGAAAACTACTTCTCCTATCGCACAGAGACAAGTAGATATAAGAACTCTAGGGGCAGAGAGGGCTCTAACCCTGCAGAGTATGCTCGCCCTCTTGCAATAGAAGCGCGCAAACGCTTTTATAATACCTACTATAACCAAATCCTCTACAAGTCAGATGGCAGTGGTCTTGTTGGAGAAGATGAATATGTAAATGATGGCTTGTATAAAGTTTTTGGGAACTTGCGTCGCCGGCGAGCGGGGCGAAGTGATAAATATTTGGCTGTGTTGGATAAAGGTGGCGGCCTGTTAGAGTGGCGTCTCTTTGCAAGCTCCTATATCAAAGAGAAACTATATAAACACATTCTTGTGGTGAAAGATATACTCTTAGAGGCTTATGAGGATTATTTGAGCCGATGCGAAAGCATAGCAGAAGAGTTGAACCGACTTGTAGAGGGTGTAATGGTGGGTTATGGCACTATGCGTCGGCGTGTTGAAGTAATGATGCCAATTACTAATGTTACCCTTAATAAAAGGAAATACTGGAATCCAAATGCAGAGACATCACGAAGCTACAGTAATACTAATACAGATGCATGGACATATAATAAAGAAGAAATTTATGATGATCTTCCATACTTAAATGAGAATTTTATTGTTCGCGTTTATCTTTATCAGATGATTTCGCATTGTCTTCGCCTTATGGATCCGCTTCTAACACAAGAAGAATATATGCCACAATTTGGACACTTCTCTTACGCTAAAGGAGGGTTTGAGCATATATTCTTGAGTGCGCCCTCAGGATGGCCGACTGAGACGCGCAAGTTAGAAGTTGATTATAAGAGAATAAAAGACAAACAAGATACAGTTGCTATTATTAATCTAAGAAAAACAATGGTTCCTGTTTTGAAGAATGATAATGTATATGGGAGTCATTTCGGTGGGCAGCGGCGGCGCAGAGGAACTAAGAAGCGCCTCTCCAAAATTACTAAGGGGAAAAATTTGAAAACGCGCCGCCGGTGCAAGGGCAAGCGGACATAGCGACAGCAGACCATAAGCCACGCCTCAATTCAAGCCATAACGACAGTAAAATGATTTCAAGCCACAGCGACAGCAATAGCAAAGCGGCCGAAGAGCCAGCCCTCTGCTATATCTGCTACGACGAAGAGGATACGACGACAAACCCCTTCGTGAGGGAGGAAGACAATGTGTGTGACTGTCGAGGATCCATGAAGGTGCATCAGATGTGCTACGAGATGGCGCGCGGTCTCGGCGAGAAGTGTAAGACATGTAGGAGTGTCATGCGTCGGCCCACGGCGGCAGATGATCGCTGGGATGCCATAGTTAACTATGGGGAGAAGGAGAAGACCTTCATCATGAAGAAGGCGTGCGGTAGTGACGTGCGTCACGGGCCGTCGGTTGAGATGGAGGCGGCCAGCGGCGGCACAGGTATGTTCTACATCAAGAAGAAGTTCAACTTCATTGATGGAGAACTCAGTGGGCCATATACAACTCATGATGAGAGTGGCGAGGTGACGGGGGAGGGGACCTACCTACGTGGCCAGAAGCACGGACGCTGCGAGGAGAAATTGCAGATTAATATGATCTCCACCTTTGCTAAAGTGCATGCGATGTGGGTAGATCATTACAGACAGACCAAGCAAATTGCCTATATTGTCAATTTGAAGTTGGGCGGCGAGTTTAGCAGCGGCAAGAAGACTGGTGTGCATGTATCTGTCGTTAAATGGGAAGAGTATAATCCTTATGACTGTATTCAAGAGGCTACCTATAAGGATGACTTGAAGAACGGCCCAGAGCGCCACTACTTGGCGCATCAGTATGACGAGAAGATGACTGTAGTTGATGTGGCTAAGGCTAATATCTTTACACCAACCAAGATGACATGTAGGGAATTAGAGTGGCGCGCGGGAGAGCAGCACGGTTGGGAGCGCAAGTATGACACAACCCATAATACTCATGACTTGGTCTTGGAGCAGCACTGGCGGGATGGTGTTCTTGACGGGCCATCACGCTCCTACAAGCACCAAGATCGCAAGAAGTTTTTGGCCGCAGCCGAGTACTACTTCATGGGCAAGAAGGAGGGTGTGCAGCAGTATTTCAAGGCTATTTATCCTACCTGCCCAGAACCAAGCACCTACTTGTCTGAGTCACTCACTTATCGCGAGGGTGTGCTTGATGGGCCTTGTTATATCGGTTGGCATTACGAGATTGGAACTGTTACTGGATACACAGGGACCATGAAGAGTGGCAAGGAGTATGATGGTCTGTTTGTGAGTAAGTTGCACGACAGTTCAATTCAAAACATATTTGAGTTGCGCAACTTAAGAAATGGGAAGTTAGACGGAGAACTTTCCCATATCAAGAAGGGTTATCATTGCACAGGTGATGACCGAACCTACAAAGTTCTCAATTACAAAGAGGGTGTGAAGCACGGCGAGTTTGGACAATGGATAACTGGTGGCTTGCAGACTGTGGCTCTGAACTATCACGAAGGTCTTCTGCATGGCAAGGCTGGATTATACTACGAAGCTGTGCCCTGGGATGGCAAATCGCGTGACACAGAGAAGCGTCGTCGTGGCATCTGTGTTGGTCAGTTCTGTCATGGTGTCCCTATCGGCATCCACAAGCTTGAACAGAACACTCGCGGTCTATGGATGGAAGAGATCTCCTACGATTCGCAAGGGCAACTACATGGCATCTGCACATACCGTCGCCGGCCCGAATTTACCCTTGAATGCCGTCTGAACTACAAGCATGGTCAGCTAGCAGGTCGCCAAGTGATCTATGACTTGGCGGGTCACGAGAAGTTCGCTTGGACAGTTTACAGCGGCAAGGGTGCAGATGGTAAGCGACTGAAGGGACTTGTAGAGTGGTTTAGTGAGGGTGGGTATGTTATCAAGAGTCGCTGGATTGCTCGCGAAGAAGGGCTGACTTTGGCAGATATAGTTGATGAGCCTATTGGGTTGCGGGAGCCGGCCAATGTGACTATTCACCTGCCGGCTGATAAGTATGAAGTAGTGCCTTCTGTCACGCCGGCGTATAGCTGGATTGGAGGCAGTGAAGGAGACGAGCAAGGGCAGGTGGCGATGCGGAAACGGATTAAGGTGAAGCCGTGCTCTGTTGCCGACGGATGGACAGAGATCCGCAAAGTGGAGGAGGTTCTGTCAAAAGAGCCAGAGGAACCTGCCCGTGGAAGAGTATGGTGCCAGATGTGCGCTATGTATCATGGACAGGAACAAGAGGCAGACGAGTGGTCAGAAGAAAGCTATGATGATTGGCGCCGCTACGATAGTGACTACAGCAACTATTAGAGGGGTAGGGCTTGGTCTAGAAAACAAAACAAAAACATCTGAAATATTTTTATTGTGCTAAAAATTGAAAAGCGGACAAGTAGGGTGTCGCCGTGTTGCAGCCATGTCAGACTACGAATCAGACTACGAAGACCCGTATAAGAACTATTCACGCCTTCAAGATACTTATGACTACTTATACCCGTTGGTGGCAATGGGGCGAGGGTGCGAGCCGCCGGCTGCCTGGTTTGCACAGCACATTGAGCATATTAAAGCATACCTAGATGTGCTGGAAGCGACAGATGATCGCGATCAACGGCCGACGGATCTGATGCGCGACATGATTGGCGAGTTTTCGCGCGAGAGGCGGTTTAATTTGAAACACTACCTACTTGTCTGTGCGCGGTTGATCGAACTTATCGGCGATATACAACTTGAAGAAGAACTTGCCGCAATGTGTGTGTCTGGGTAGGATTTCTATTCTGCATGCTCATGCTCTTCGTCGGAATGTGTGGGGGCATCTTCTTCTTGGCCCTGCTCTTGCTGGGGTGCAGTGAAATGCTCCTGGGCACTAGCGGCTGCAGCGGCTGCCTCTTCGGCCTGCTTGGCAGCCTGGGCTGCACCGCGGAAATAGAAGAAACCAGCAGCTACAAGGGCCAGACCGAGCACAACAATACCGACAAGTAGGGGTTTGTTCTCAGTGATAAAAGAAAGCATTATACCGTATACTTATTTTTCTTGTTTTATATTGTTTAATTTGCCGCGTCTCCGCGTAAATTATGCCAATATTAATCAGAAGAATGTCTTGCTCTGAGAACAATACTGATATAAGACGTTATGGCACTATATATTCTACATCACTAACACCATCTCGTTGTCCTAGTTCTCATTGCCCTCCACCACCTTGCCCACCACCACAGCCACATCCTTGCCCCCCGATGCCTTATCCTCCCATGCCATATCCTCAATACGGGCCATATTGCCCCCCTGCTCTACCAGGTCCTCCTGGTCCTCCAGGCCCACCCGGCCCACCTGGTGCCACAAACTTTGATGGTGGCGGTCCAGCAACATTCATAATCCCGAGCACAAATTTTGATTGCGGTGGTGTAACCGGACCTAATTAATATTATAAATCGTATAAATGCATTAATCCAATATTTTTTTAAATTCATCAATAATGAATTGATTAAAAATATCCTAAATAATTTAGATATGCCATACATTCAATTCCAAATAAGGAGAGGAGATGCTTCTGATTGGGCTTATAATAATCCTACATTAGCTGCAGGCGAGTTCGGTTATGAAACCGATACAAAGAAACTGAAGATTGGTACTGGTAATACTACTTGGAATAGCTTACCATATTTTGCTGGTGGAGGCGGCGGTGGTTCTGGTGCTACTGGCCCCACTGGCCCCACTGGCCCTACTGGCCCTACTGGTGCTACTGGCGCTACTGGCACTAACGGAACAAATGGAGCTCCTGGCGCTACAGGTCCTACAGGTGCTACTGGCACTAACGGAACAAATGGAGCTCCTGGCGCTACAGGCCCTACTGGCCCTACTGGCACTAACGGAACAAACGGCACAAACGGCACAAATGGTGCAACTGGTGCTACTGGTGTAAATTGGCGCGGCACTTGGGCCGCTGGAACATATGCTGCAAATGACGCAGTTGCTTATTTGGGCACTTCGTATATTACAACTACATCTACAGCTGCAGTTCCACCTGCAGCTCCATGGCAGATTTTGGCACAAAAAGGTGATACTGGTGGAAGTGGTGGTGGTGGTTCTTCATCATATTATATTGATTTATATTATACAACACCTAGTGGTGCATCTACATATGGTAACATCTCAATCGCTTCAACAAGCAATAACCTGCCCACTAATTTTATTGTAAGCACAGCAGGTAACGGGATAACTGTAGCTCATTCAAATATAACAAGCTCGGCTAGTAATTTCTTATTACTTCCTACTTCATTATCATATATATTCCCTTCTTCTATAAGTGGTGATACAAGAACAATAACAACATGGTTTTCTAATCAAACTTATACTGGTGGTTATTTTGTTACTGGTAAAGCTGTAACTTCTGGAACTACATTATCTATTCCCGATTTAAGATATGGTGGATTATCTGGACTATTTGGTGCATCAATAGCATTTCAAGGTAATGGAGATGGAAATTCTTACAGACTTGTAAGATTAAATTATACACCAAATAGCAATCTACTTGTGTAAGCTGTAATATAACATATATATATATATATTTAAAAATAATGTAAGTTATATTTTAATATATTATATTCTTTAATAAAAACAGATACAATGCCGATATCAGTCCCTGTTTGTTTGCAAGTGGGTTGCACTGCAACAACTGGTCAAGGAGTAATTAATGGTAATAATTACTTTGACGCCTCATTTAACCTTCCAAATCCACAATTTTATAATGGTAATGACGCAACACCTGGAACTTATACGCTTTCAGATATTACAACAGATTTTTGGATTGCTGGTGGACTTGGAGGATTTGTTTGGAAAGTTGGTGCAATACTACCCGGATCATCGCCATCTGATATTAATGTTAGATTGATTGATGTAGATAATTATAACTATACTATTGATCCAGGAACTAATTTTGGATCACCTCAAGTTGGTCAATATTATATATTTTTTACACTAAGTGATGATGGTAAACCACAATTAGTCCCATTATATCAAAATTATGCACTTAATTCACTTATACCTCTTTCTGCCGATACATTGAGTCGTTTTGAAAATCGTAATTATGAATCAAAGTATGTATCTGTAATTCAGCCTGGTCATGCCTTTTCTGTTGGTCAGCCTATTACATATAATAGTGCAACTTCTAACTACACTTATATTACATCTAATGCAGTAGAAACAATTGGTTATGTTTCAGAAGTTGGTATTCCAACATCAAATTATTTTAAATTCAAACCTATGGGTGAATATTTCGCCGAGCTACCCATTTCACTACCTACTGGGCCAGCTGGAACTATTTATTATGTTGATCCATCTATACCTGGCAGCTATACTGCAACTCAACCGGCGTCAAATGCATATCCAATGTGGTTGAAACTAGGCAGCAATGCAGCAGGATATAGTAATGCTGGTATACTTTTGAAAGATCCTTTCCTACGAGGTGTAGGATCAGGCGGGGGCAGTGGTGGTGCTACAGGTATGACAGGCGAGACTGGTGCTACTGGTATGACTGGTGAGACAGGTGCAACAGGTTTGACAGGCGAGACTGGTGCTACTGGTATGACTGGTGAGACTGGTGCTACTGGTATGACAGGCGAGACTGGTGCTACTGGTATGACTGGTGAGACAGGTGCTACTGGTATGACTGGTGAGACTGGTGCTACTGGTTTGACTGGCGAGACTGGTGCTACAGGTATGACAGGCGAGACTGGTGCTACAGGTATGACAGGCGAGACTGGTGCTACTGGTTTGACAGGCGAGACAGGTGCTACTGGTATGACTGGTGAGACTGGTGCTACAGGTATGACAGGCGAGACTGGTGCTACTGGTTTGACTGGCGAGACTGGTGCTACTGGTATGACTGGTGAGACTGGTGCTACAGGTATGACAGGCGAGACTGGTGCTACTGGTATGACAGGCGAGACTGGTGCTACAGGTATGACAGGTGCTACAGGTTTGACAGGCGAGACTGGTGCAACAGGTTTGACAGGCGAGACTGGTGCAACAGGTTTGACTGGTGCTACTGGCTTGACTGGTCCTCTCGGTATGACTGGTGCATCTGTCTTTACCATGGTTCCTTACAATACTGCTATAATAACGTCACCAAACTCTTTCATCCTCAATACTAATGGCGATAATGTTGATTCATTAGAAAATTATACTGTGAATGTTAATGGTATTTATTTACAAACAAGCCTACCTGCAGTAACTACAGCAGGAGATATATTAACTATAGGATTTGGAGCACCACCTTTCTATACTGGATATTATTTAGAATTATCAGCTGGAAATACACTTACTTTTGAGTACACCCCCACAAGTGGTCCAGATGAAGTTATTTTAACATACTATTATAATACTGGTGATATTGCATCCCTATATTATGATGGCTCACAAATGCATCTATATATAGATGGATCACTTCAGGCAAGCTCTAGTAATCCAATTATAGGTCCTCATGGATTTAGGGCAATTTATAATGCAGGTGGTTCCGTCCCATACCAGTTCAATAATGTAAGTATCTTTGTAACGGGTAAGAATGGTAGCACTGGTATGACAGGTGCTACTGGTATGACAGGTGAAACTGGTATGACAGGTGCTACTGGTATGACAGGTGAAACTGGTATGACTGGTGAAACTGGTGCTACTGGTATGACTGGTGAGACTGGTGCTACTGGTATGACTGGTGAAACTGGTATGACTGGTGAGACTGGTATGACTGGTGAGACGGGTATGACTGGTGAGACGGGTATGACTGGTGCTACAGGTTTGACAGGCGAGACTGGTTCAACTGGTATGACAGGCCCAACTGGTCCAGCGGGTCTATCAGCAAGCTTTTATGAGTATAAGGCAAAGACAACAACTAATTCCCCTCCACCAGGCGATGGTTATGTTGTATGGAATGATTCAATACAACCAAATTCAAGTATTCTCTATGTAAGCCATAAAAATACTAATGGTATTGATATTGATGCATTCCTTTCACTTGTTATTCAAAATGATACAATTTTAGTGCAAGATAAGGGAGATTCAAATAACAACCAGATATGGCTTATTAGTGGCACCCCTACAGTTGTTGCCAATAACTATGTTGCATTCCCAGTATCATTAACATCATCAACTGCTTCATTTTCGAATGATGCTGATATAATTGTTGCAATTTCTACACGTGGTCCTCAAGGTGATCCTGGTGCTGCTGGTCAGACAGGTGCCACTGGTTTGACTGGTTCTACCGGTGCTACTGGTATGACTGGTGCAGGTGAGACAGGTATGACTGGTGCTACTGGTATGACTGGCTCAACTGGTCTAACTGGTATGACGGGTTCAACGGGTCTAACGGGTTTGACTGGCTCAACTGGTCTAACTGGTTTGACTGGCTCCACTGGTGCAACTGGTATGACAGGTTCTACTGGTTCAACTGGTTTGACTGGTCCCACTGGTGCATCTGGTCCTGCATTATTTACGCTTACAACTGCTACATCTGAATTGACTCTAACTTCAGCAAACAGTATAATAAAAACAGGCAATAGTGTAACTGCTTCAAAGGCTACATCATCAGAGTCTTATCCCTTTAATAGCACATTCTTAACATTTAGACTTGCTAATCATGGGAGCGGCGATTATGCTGTAGGATTATCTACAAATACCACAACATCTGTTTATACATATGGTCTCAGTTTCCAAGGGGGTTCAATATTTGTGTATAATAATAACATCCTTTCACCTTCTGGACAATCATATACTAATGGTGATATATTCACAATAGTAGCACAGGCATCTGGTGTATATTGGTATAAAAATGGTGCGCCGCTTATCGCAAGTAATCTAGTTGGTAGTACTACTCCATTACAGTTATTAGTAAATCTATATACTGAGAATGATGCTATTGATCAAATAGCGTTTGGTTATAGTTTGCAAGGGTTAATTGGTATGACTGGCTCTACAGGTTTGACTGGCGCTACAGGTATGACTGGCAGAACTGGTTTGACAGGTAGCACAGGTGCTACTGGTATGACTGGCAGAACAGGTATGACAGGTATGACTGGATCAACTGGTCTGACTGGATCAACTGGCTCAACAGGTGTGACCGGTTTGACAGGCTCAACGGGTGCCACTGGTTTGACAGGCTCAACGGGTGCCACTGGTTTGACAGGCTCTACAGGCGCAACAGGCTTAACAGGTAGCACAGGTGCTACTGGTTTGACTGGCTCAACGGGTGCTACTGGCTCAACGGGTGCAACGGGTTTGACTGGCTCAACGGGTGCAACGGGTTTGACAGGCTCTACAGGTGCAACGGGTTTGACTGGCTCAACGGGTGCAACGGGTTTGACTGGCTCAACGGGTGCAACGGGTTTGACTGGCTCAACGGGTGCTACTGGTCTGACTGGCTCAACGGGTGCAACGGGTTTGACAGGCTCTACAGGCGCAACTGGTCTCACTGGCTCTACAGGCGCAACTGGTCTCACTGGCTCAACGGGTGCAACTGGTCTGACAGGCTCAACAGGCGCGACTGGTTTAACAGGTCCAACGGGCTTTCCTGGTTCAACGGGTCTAACTGGTATGACTGGCAGGACAGGTATGACTGGTTTGACAGGCTCAACAGGCGCAACTGGTCTGACTGGCTCAACGGGTGCTACTGGTTTGACTGGCTCTACAGGTGCTACTGGTCTCACTGGCTCAACGGGTGCCACTGGTTTGACAGGTAGCACAGGCGCAACAGGCTTAACAGGTAGCACAGGCGCAACAGGCTTAACAGGTAGCACAGGCGCTACTGGTCTGACTGGCTCAACGGGTGCCACTGGTTTGACAGGTAGCACAGGTGCAACAGGCTTAACAGGTAGCACAGGCGCTACTGGTCTGACTGGCTCAACGGGTGCTACTGGTCTGACTGGCTCAACGGGTGCTACTGGTTTGACTGGCTCAACAGGTGCCACAGGTTTAACAGGCCCAACAGGCTTTCCTGGTTCAACGGGTCTAACTGGTATGACTGGCAGAACAGGTATGACTGGTTTGACAGGCTCAACAGGCGCAACTGGTCTGACTGGCTCAACGGGTGCTACTGGTTTGACTGGCTCAACAGGTGCAACCGGTCTTACTGGCTCTACAGGCGCAACCGGT
>JACCDG010843823.1_pt1 | contig 24921 bp, 21 predicted proteins | sample 7442471 | NCBI WGS metagenome assembly JACCDG01 (sample SAMN15323444, study PRJNA562643) | freshwater metagenome | isolation source: river surface water | place: USA:Blue River Watershed | collected 2017-08-17 | reverse complement strand
ATTTGCATAACTTGAACGCGAATCTGTTTTGGGCAGGAACGTAAATGGGAGATTTTCAATTGCTTCAGAAAAGAAATTTTGTTCAAACAACTCGTCAGGTCCACGTTTGCCAGAGACTGCAAATTGGAGCGAGTGATCTTTGCAGTATTGCGCAAGAAACCTTGCAACATTGCTTTCAATTTTGTAAAAATCCTGTATTGAAAGCGAAACCTCGTTTAGATAAAAAATCTCGTTTCGGTTTGCAAGATCAAATGGTGCATGTTGAGACATGAATACGATGTCGTATTCAACTTGGTGGGGAATGAGCAATTCCATTGAATTGTTTCTTAGGTTTCCCGTCACAAGAGTCTTTGTGCGAATATTTTTCTCAAAGAACAATGATGATCCCTTACCAAAAGTGCATATCAAGTCTGCTGAAAGCCGATCTTTCCCCCCAGCATTCAAAAGGTGGTCTACAAACCCACTCCGATAGTCGTATGCGTAGTTATGTCGGAGTCCGTTCTGCACCGCGATGTAAGCAGGTGAAGAATTGAGTGATTTAAGTTGATAAAAACTGATGTCATTATCGATGAATGTGATGACAACACGGGGCCGATGTGCCTTTATTGCTCGAGCAAAATATTCCTTCATTTGGAATTTTCTGGATATCAAGCATCGAAAAAGTATCCAAAAGTTGAGTTCGGATGGATCAACAACTGAGATTAAAGAACGTTCAACGTATTGAGTGAGAACATCAAGGCCATCTTTGTGAATTTGGACTAAGGGAGTTCGTTTAGGAATGCGAAATGAAATTCGCGTAGCTCTAAGAACTCGAATTATGCGATGAAACTTTGAAAGCATGCCTCGTTACGAAAGTACGCGACGAAGCTTTGCTCGAATTGGAATTTCGCTTTCGTATACCTTCTTCTTCCCATCACCTAAAGCAAGTTCTACTACGCGAATATCGCGTACCAATTTCTTTAGTCCTTCTGGCTCAAGACTTGCAGAATGGTCAGTGCCCCACATGCTGCGGTCAAGAGTGATGTGGCGCTCGATAAACGTTGCACCAAGTGCGACAGCTGCAATCGTTACTTGCAATCCGCGCTCATGGCCTGAGTAACCGACAGGAACCTTGTATTTTTCTGCAAATGTTTGAATAGTACGAAGGTTCAATTCCGATGCTTCTGCCGGATAGGTGGAAGTAGCTTGTGCGATTGCTAGCGGGACATCGTTGAGTAAAGAAACCGCTTTATCAATTTCCTGCATTGATGACATTCCAGTTGACAAAATTGTTGTTGTCTTAGTCTTATTGATAGCTGTCAGGAGTTCGGAGTCTGTCAGACAAGCAGATGCAATTTTTTGACATGGAACATTAAATCCTTCTAGAAAATTGACTGAAGGAACATCCCAAGGGGAAGCGAACCAGTCAATTCCAATCTTTTTTGCGTACGCATCAATTTGTTCAAATTCATTCTGTTCAAACTCAATACGCTTTTTGTACTCAAAGTAGGTCATTGAGCCCCACGGAGTTTCACGAGGAATGCTTTTCTGCTCTTCTGGCACACAAATTTCAGGAGTCCGCTTTTGAAACTTCACAGCGTCGCAGCCTGTTTCAACAGCTACATCCATCAGCTGCTTTGCTATTTCAATGTCACCGTTATGGTTAATTCCAATTTCGGCAATGATGTAAACAGGCTCACCTGCGCCAATGGCTTTTTTGCCAACAGAGACTTTGTTCGTCATGCAAATACCCTAATGCAATAGAGCAACTAGTGATTGATGATCGCATCGGAAAGCTCACGAATTGCACCTTTTCCGCCGGCGCGAGTAAGTCTCCAGTGTGCTGCTTGAGTTGCCTGAGGGTGTGCGTCAATTGGCGCAATAGCAAGTTTCACAGCCTGCATGCATTGAAGGTCATTGATGTCATTGCCAACATATGCGCATTGTGAAAGCAGCAATTGATTTTTTGACAACCATTTTGTAAGAGCTTCCAATTTGTTGTCGCATGCCTGAATCACTTCAATCTGCAGTTTCTCTGCTCGTCTTGCTACAACCGGATTACGTTCTTTCGACAGAATGAGTAACTTGAGACCAGCATTCCTTAATGCAGAAATTCCCATGCCGTCCGATCGACTTGCCATCACCATTTCTTGACCAGTTTCAGTGATGTACACCTGATCATCCGTCATGACGCCATCAAAATCAAAGACAATTGCTTTGATTGATTGCAGTGACTCCCGGCTCGGCATACCTTTTTCTTGAATCTCAAGCGTGTTCGCGAGTCGAAGGTCCTCTGGATCATCAATTTCCATTGATCGGTCTACAGGGACTTCGTACATTCCAATACGCCCAAAGAACCTATGCCCACTTTTTCGGAACTGGTCAATATTCATCGCGTATAGAGCACCGGTTTCTTTGAACTCAGGGTCCAATTGCTGCCTAGGAAGGCGTATTGCCGAATCGTGATTTATTCCGATGGCGTTGCCAGAGTTGTCCCGGCGCCAGATGAAAGCGTGGTTGTGCGTAACGGTGAGTGCAGAGTCGTGATCTTTAAGTAATTGAAGGATGCCGTCGATATCAGTATGTGAAATAAATGGAGAAGTGCATTGAGCAAACAGCACATTGCTGGGCAGTGATGATGTTTTCTCTATTTCATTTAAAGCATGTAGCAAAGCAGATTCGCTAGAAGCTGTATCTCCCGAGATATCTGCTGGCCGTCGAATAACTTGTGCACCACTATTCAAAGCGACTGCTGCAATTTCATCGCTATCCGTAGAGACATAAACAGCGGTGATGGAATCAGACTTGAGGCATGCAGAAACTGTTCGAGCGAGGAGTGTAATTCCACCTACGGTTTGAAGATTCTTGTTTGGGATTCCTTTGGAACCTCCGCGAGCAGGAATAATGGCGATTGCAGAGTTATTCACGAGGCTCATTTCAACAAGCTCGTCAACGTCGTGACGAGGTAGGCGAGTAAGACGGAAACAACAATGGCACTCAGCGCTCCAGCCAGAACGCTTCCACCGAGAAGGCCAATAGCGCTGGTCTTGCGCTGCTTACTAGATGGTTCCTTATATAGAGGGGTTGCCTTTGTTTGGACCTGAATGACGTTTGGGCGATCTTGTCTGGCAGGCTTAGTGCCACTCAGAACAACGAGGGCACCAATTGCTAGAACGAAGGCAAGCAAAGCCCTTACTGTCACACCCAATGTGGAAGCGAAAATAGGAAAATCGATGAGCGAAAACAACGACATCACGATGCCAAATAGCGTACCGCTACCACCACCGACCCTTGCTCCAACGCAACCGGACAGATCAGAATTGCGCAAATTGTGGTGGGCATTGCCCTTATTGACCTGTGCCTGGTTGTCACTGGTGGGCATTGTCGTCGCGGCGAGTATTCAAGTGCGTCTGTGGGAGGTGGCCCCAGGTTCGGCAGAACCCGTTGCCGAGCGACTGGAGTTCACGAAGGAAGCATTGGCCCAAGTCACTCGATACCCATCAGAGAATTCGGTGTTGTTTGTTACTGCATTTGGTGGACAACTTTCCGCACTTGAAGCACTTGTAGGTTCCGTTGATCCAGATGTTGATGTGCAGACTTACGAAGAGCGATTTGGAAAAAGCACTCCAGGAACGCAGCAACAACTGGGTTTTCAGTCCATGACCACGGCAAAACAGATTGCTGAATATGTGGCATTTACAAGGTTGGGCCTCGATGCGTCGTTCGAACTTGGAAGTGTCGTCGTTGAAGAAGTGGTGTGTTTGGAAGTACAGGTAACACTTAGCGCATGTAAGCAATTGCAGCCAGGGGACACACTTACATCTTTCGAAGGTAAGTCCATTCCGACGCTGGCTGAGTTGGCTCCGTTGATGGCTGATTACGAACCGGGTGACATTGTGACCGTCGGCGTCATTCCGCACATGTCCAATGATCCCGTGGATCGAAGAATTCAGTTAATTGAAAGTCCGGATGAACCTGGACGAACGATTATCGGATTCATCCCTGCCGACACCCGAACGGTCGTCCTTCCATTTGAAGTCTCCATTGACACCGATCAAATTGGCGGCCCTTCGGCTGGACTTGCATTTACCCTTGCTTTGCTTGACGAAATGACTCCTGGTGACCTATTTGGTGGGGTGAAAGTTGCTGCAACGGGAACCATGAATGAGGACGAAACCATCGGAGCAATTGGCGCACTGCCACAAAAAGCAGTTGCGGTGAAAGCTGCAGGGGCCAAGGTATTTCTTGTACCGAAATCGCAATCTGCCGAAGAGTTAGCGGCTGCACGGTCAGTGCTCGGTTCAGATATCAAGCTCATTCTTGTTGAAAATCTTGAAGATGCGCTTGCTGCCCTTAAGTCCCTTGGTGGCAGTGGGCTTACGAATGCCACAATCTCGCTCTAGGCGGGGCGTACTGTTGTTTGCATGGCAATTTCATTTTCACGCCCCGACCCGTCCTCGCCGGCGGCCGTTGGGTCTGCGCAATTCAGCGTAGTTAGGCGTGGATTTGAACAAGAAGAAGTTCGTGACTTGTTGCGCGGCGTTTCCGCAGAACTTGCCAGATTGCAAGAGCGCGAACGCTTTTTAGAAAGCGAACTTCGCGCAATGCAAACACGTGGCCTGTCTGCGCCTGGTGCATTAGATGAAGAAATGGTGACCGCACTTCTCGGCGAGGAAACTGCTCGAGTACTTACCTCTGCTCGCGAAGCTGCAAAACAGCAGATTGCACGTGCTGCTGAAACTGCAGAGCGTTTAGTGCGCGAAGCAAGTTCCGATGCCGCACGAATTCGCCAAGAAGCTGAAATTGAAGCTTCGCGCAAACGAAACGATGCGGTTGCAGATGTTGAGGCCGAGATTGAACTTGCAAAACAGCAAGGTCGCGAAATGGTTATTGAGGCTCGCGAGTATCGCGAAAAAGTATTGAGTGAATTGGCGCGCCGCCGCGAGTTGGCTCGCGAACAGATTGAACACCTCATTCATGACCGTGATCGTTTGGTAGCAGCATTTGATCGGGCACGACTTGCAGCCAATGATGTCGTTGGTGATTTGACAGAGTTCGATGAATTGTCTGAAGAAGTTGCGCGAATCAGTGGACTGAATACGCCTGTAGATGCAACTACTCCAATCTTTTTTGATTACACCAAAGAGCCAGATGCAATTCCGCAATCTTCAGAGTCCATTGAAGGCGAAAAAGTCGTAGCTGTTATTGCTGAGTCCATTGACTCGATCACAATTGAGACCGCTGACGCAACTGAAGTCCTCGAGGTGGTTGAAGTTGTCGAGGTGGTTGAAGCCGAAGAAATTATTGAAGTTGAAGAAGTAATCGTGGTTGAGCAAGCAAGCGAAGAGGCTCCCGACACCACAGTTGTCGCGATGCATGAAGCCCCTGCTGGCATGTCCGAGCATCCGTCGTCAGAGCCACCAGCACAGGAGCACATCGCTGAAGTTGTGCAGTTGTTTGGCAAAAAGCGAAAAGAAGTCGAGGCTTCACAAGAAGCGAAGGAAGTGGTTGAGCCGCCAGTTGCAGTTGTAGAACCTGTTGCGCCAAAAAAAGAGCCAGTTGCTTCAACTACACAGAAGAAATCAGTCGACGATTTATTTGCTCGTCTGAAGCAAACAAACACTGCAGAGGTTGCGCGAACCACCAAGCCCAAAGTGGTGGTTCCCAAGGTTGACCAAGGTGTTTTCGACCATCGTGACGAAGTCCTTGAACCGATCATGGTGCTGATTACTCGAAAAATGAAGCGCGTTCTGGCCGACGAAGAAAATTCAATGCTTACGTACTTACAGGGTAAGAAATCGGTTGTTGCCTTAGAGAAGGTTTTGCCTTCTGCAGACGAACATTTGCAGATGTATGTGGAAGCACTTTCTGAAGATGTGATTTCAGCCGCAATGGCCGGTGCTCAAAGTTTGTCCAAGAGCCTCAAAGCAGATTTGCGCAAGCGAGTTACTCGCAGTGCTGTGATGCAAGTTGTTTCGCGAACGATGGACGAATCAACTATTCGACCATTGCGCGAGAAGATTCAGCGCGCAGTAGAGCAAAGCAATGGCGACAAGGACGAAATGTCGAATCTCATTCGCAGCGTGTATCGCGAGATGAAAATGCAGCGAGTTGAGCAGCAAGTTTCAGATATTGCCCGCATGGCATATAGCCGTGGTGCATATTTGGTGTTAGACCAAGGAACACAAGTGTGTTGGATGGTTGACCCAAATGGTCCAAGTTGTGCCGATGCCGAAGACAATTCGTTGGCGGGTTCAACAGACCTTGGCAGTGAATTTCCAACGGGGCATATTCATCCAACAGCACACGCTGGATGCCGATGCCTTATCGCGCCAATAGGCGACTAATCTCCTCTGCGTGCGCAACCCTTCTGACTTACCTCCACGTCGTCCCCGTAACCCTCAAGGCGGATTTCGCTTAAAGCGACCAGGCCGTGGTCGCATAGTTGCGACCGCAATCATTGGACTGCTCGTCGTCTTCTTCCTATCTGCGAGAAGCATTTCAGGTTTTTATGTTGACGCTTTGTGGTTCGACACGCTTGACCGTACTGATGTGTTTTGGGGGACTCTGGGCGTAAAGGCTTTGTTGGGCTTGGTGTTCGTAGTGGCCTTTGCTGTTTTGATGGTGATCAACGGTTGGCTCGCTGATCGAATTGCACCAGAGTCAATTGCGCCATCTCCAGAAGAAAAAGCGCTGGCTGGGTATCGACAATTAGTTGGTGGCAAACAGTGGATCGTCAGAACGGTGCTTTCCGTAGTACTCGGGCTCATGGTCGGGTTGCCTGCAATGACGCAGTGGCAAGAGTGGTTGCTGTTTAGGAACCACCAAACCTTCGGAGTTAAAGAACCGTTGTTCGATCAGGACATCAGTTTTTACGTATTCCGATTGCCGTTTGCCGAGTTTGTTGTCAATTGGTTGTTTGGTGCTCTTGTCCTCATCACCATCGTCACTGCAGCGATTCATTATCTCAATGGTGGAATTCGCTTGCAGGTGCAAGGTCGCAAAGTTACGCCACAGGCAAAAGCGCACTTGTCGGTGTTGTTTGCCGGTCTCGCCATTATTAGGGCTGCAAGCTATTGGCTTTCGCGTTTTTCACTTACTAATTCCAATCGTGGTGTTGTTCAAGGTGCGACGTACACCGACGTGAATGCTCAATTGCCAGCGACCAATTTGATGATTTTGGTGTCATTCGCAGTTGCTGCATTGTTCTTGTGGAATGTTCGACAAAAAGGTTGGAGAATTCCAGTTCTTGCAACATTGATGTGGATGTTGGTTGCAGTCGTTGCGGGAACAATTTATCCAGCGGTGATTCAACGCTTTTCAGTTCAGCCAAACGTAAGCACTAAAGAGCTTCCGTATATTGAGCACAACTTGGTAGCCACAAAAGCAGCATTCAATATTGATGATGTTGCACAGGAGTCTCTAACGTTTGGCCCAATTAGCGCAACCGATGTTTCAGCAAATGAGACCCCGCTACGCGATGTCCGCCAGCTAGATCCGTTGGAGATGCGCGATCGTTTTGCCTTGGACGAAGGAAAAACATCGTTCTATGCAATTCGCGACCTTGACGTTGACCGGTATGTCATTGATGGTCGATTGCAGCAAGTCATTCTTGGAGCACGAGAACTCAACACTGATGGCATTCCAAACCGCACTTGGGTTTCACGTCACTTGATTTACACACATGGCTGCGGGCTTGTTGCTGCGCCGGCGAGTCGCGTCACTACAGATGGTCGCCCTACTTATATTGATCTCGGAGTAAAAACTCCACAGTTGTATGTCGGTGAAGGGCTAGAGGGCTACTCAATCGTTGGAACCAATCAAATTGAGCAAGCATGCCCAGACACGAAAGCAACCCCCTACACAGGAACGGGTGGAGTGAAGCTTTCATCTCCAGTGCGACGTGTTGCGTTTGCATTGAATTTCGGTGAGTTCAACCTGTTCGGTTCGAATCTCATTTCACCTGAATCGCGCATCATGTGGATTCGCAATGTGAAAGAGCGAGTGCAAAAGATTGCTCCGTTTTTTAACTACGACTCCGATCCGTATCCAGCAGTTGTTGACGGGAAAGTGGTCTGGATTCTTGATGCTTTCACGACAACTAGCCGTTACCCAAACTCGCAATCAGCAAACACCGATCAGTTATCTGCAGGTTCGGGACTAAACACGCTGTTTAACTATGTTCGCAACAGCGTCAAAGTAGTTGTCGATGCATACTCCGGAGAAGCAACGTTCTACCAAGTGGATGCAAATGACCCAATTGCAAATACTTGGGGCAAGGTATTTCCAAAACTGCTCACGCCGGTTTCGGAAGCCTCAACAGAGTTAATTGCCCACTTCCGCTACCCGGAAGATCTATTCCGAGTACAGACCAATATGTATGGTCGATATCAGTTCAATGACCCAACGCTGTTTTTCAATCGCGACGCAGCGTGGAGCGTTGCTCAAGCACCACCAAGTGAGCCGGAGGCATCAACAGCAGTAATTGGTGCAACTGACCCTGCCTTAACACCAGATTTGATCAATGTGCAGGATGCAAACGTTGCTCGATTTGAACCGTATTTCACAATTTTCCATGCACCTGGTGCGAAAGAGTCCAATGGTGTGTTTTCAATGTTGCGCCCATTTGTTCCATTCTCCTCAGACAATGCGCGTAAAGAACTGCGCGCACTGATGGTCGTATCGAGTGACCCTCGAACCTATGGTGAGTTGAAGGTATACACAGTGGGAGAGCCATTGCCAGAAGGCCCTGCCACGGTTGCTGCAGAATTCGGAAGCGATCCTGCGGTATCACAACAAGTGACGTTGCTTGACCAGCGCGGATCTCGCGTGGTGTTTGGCGATTTACAGATGGTGCCTGTTGGCAAGGGGTTGGTCTACGTTCGACCACTCTTTGTTCGACCAGACGATGCTTCTGCACGTCAAGTGTTCGTGCGAAAAATCCTCGCGTCTTACAACAACAAGGTGGTAATTGCTGACGACTTGACGACAGCAATCACGCGGTTGTTCCCTGGATACACGGGATCACTCGGTGATCGTGTTGGAGACAGCCAAATACCTACACCAGATGCAACTACGCCAGATACTGGTGGAACTACAGCGACCACCGTGCCAAGCAGTGTTCCAACAGGTGCACAGACTGCTCCTGATTTGTTGGCACAAGCTGAAAGCTTGTTCGACCAAGCAGACGCTGCTTTGGCGCAAACTCCACCAGATTTTGCAACATATCAATTGAAGTTGTCGCAAGCGCGAGAACTTATTCGACAAGCTCTGCAGATTATTGGCAACTAATCGTTAGCGAGATTCGCGAATAATCTCCGCGAGCATTGCAAGGTCTTGACGGAAAGCAATTTCGTAACGGGCTTGCTCGTTGGCGATACGCGTTTGGTTGATGCGGAGTTGTTCTAAAGCTGCTAGCGAGGCAGGATCTTCCTGTTTTTCAAGAAGTGCCTGAATTTCATTTCCTAGCTCATGAAGTTGGTTTGACATTTCGGCGTTCGTGGCAGAAAGGCGACCATCAAACACGGTGAGACGTTGTTCAAGTGTGTTGATTGCAGCAGTAACAAGTGACAGTTCGTTAGTGCGTTTGGTGACTTCTGAGCGAAGTGATTGCAGTTCTGTGCGAACTTCATCAAGGTCGCTAACGGTTGCTTTTGGAGTTCGAGCGAAAAGTGCCATGGTGGGTGTGGTGATGCAGGTGTTTTCGGGGGAAGGTTGCTATCTCTATGGTGTGCTCGCTACCGTACAACTTCTACGACGCGGGGTGGAGCAGTCCGGTAGCTCGTCGGGCTCATAACCCGAAGGTCACAGGTTCAAATCCTGTCCCCGCCACCAAGGTCAAAAGGTCCCCGGTTCGCCGGGGGCCTTTTGTATATATGCGGTCCAAGCACCTAGCAGCGTTGTTATCCTGCCTGAATGTCAAATAACAAGCCAACAGTCACGATTCCACAAGAAGAACCTCCAGCACAGTTGGTGAAAACCGACATCACCGTCGGAACTGGCGACGAAGCCGTTAAGGGCAAAAGTGTTTCAGTGCACTACGTGGGCGTCGCTTGGAGCAACGGCAAAGAGTTTGATGCATCATGGAATCGAGGCGATGCCTTTGAATTTCGTTTAGGCGCAGGGCAAGTAATTCAAGGTTGGGATGAAGGCGTTGCAGGAATGAAAGTTGGCGGACGTCGTCAACTTACAATTCCACCAGACATGGGATATGGAAGTCGTGGTGCAGGCGGAGTAATCAAAGGTGGAGAAACGCTTGTGTTTGTTGTTGATTTGCTGAATGTTTTTTAACTAACAACAAAGGTAGGCTTACTGCAACAGAACTTTGTGCAACACACGTTGCACATTCGAAGAACTGGTGAGTAATGAACATCTTGGTAATCGGTGCAGGTGGCGTGGGCGCTTCAATGGCGTCTATTGCTGAGACCCGATCGTTTTTCACGCAATTTGTCCTTGCGGACATTTCTCTTTCTCGCGCCGAAGAGGCAATTGCCTTGCTTGACGATCGATCAAAATTTGTTGCAGAACAAGTTGACGCACGAGACACGGAAGCAATTAAGGCCCTCATTCAAAAAGTGAAGGCAGACGTTGTGGTAAACGCCTGTGATCCACGTATGAATGAGCCAATTTTCAATGCGGCGTTTGAAGCACATTGCAATTACATCGACATGGCAATGAACTTGAGTGAACCACACGCGTCGAACCCATATGAAGAAGTGGGATCACCGTTAGGTGCAGATCAATTATCAGCCGATCAAGCGTGGCGCGATCGCGGATTGCTTGCATTGGTTGGAATGGGCGTTGAGCCTGGACTGAGCGATGTGTTTGCTCGCTATGCAGCCGACAACTTGTTCGACACCATTGACGAAATTGGTGTGCGCGACGGATCAAACCTGTCAATTGACGGCCTTGACTTCGCTCCGACATTTTCTATTTGGACAACCATTGAAGAGTGTTTGAACCCGCCAATTGTGTGGGAAAAGAATCGTGGCTTGTATACGACTGACTGTTTCTCGGAGCCAGAAGTGTTTCACTTTCCAGCAGGAATCGGACCATACGAGTGCGTCAACGTAGAACACGAAGAAGTACTGCTCATTCCTCGCGAAATTGATTGCAACAGAGTGACCTTTAAGTACAGCCTGGGTGCAGAGTTCATTGACTGGCTCAAAACCTTTGCGTACCTTGGTCTTGACAGCAAAGAACATGTGCGCGTAGGTGACGTCAGCGTTTCGCCTCGCGACGTTTTGGCTGCGGTGCTTCCTAACCCCGCAAAGCTTGGGCACCTCATGCATGGCAAAACCTGCGCTGGAACATGGGTTCGTGGAACTTATGACGGCAAGCCACGCGAGGTGTACCTGTATCACGTTGCCGATAACGAAACCACTATGCGCGACTGGGGCTCGCAAGCAGTGTTGTGGCAAACCGCTATTTGTCCAGTGGTTGCACTTGAACTCCTTGCAAATGGAAGCTGGAAGTCAACAGGCGTTCGAGGTGCTGAAGCGTTTAACGCTGATCCTTTCCTGAACTTGCTTGGCGATTATGGCGCGCATCACGGGATGGTGGAAATGGGTCCAGGTTTGTGGCCAAGTCCAAAACCAACTGGTCAACCTGGCTGGGACCGCCCAGTTAAGCGCGCAATTCGATTGAACTAGTGGTGCTGAGAAGTACCGCTCGATCGGTTATTGCTGGAGTAGCAATTGTTGCGGCAACTGCAGTGATGTGGTTAGACAAGGCAATTTCGTGGTGGACCAGCATTATTGAATTTGCTCTTCGAGTAAATGAATCTGCAACCACTGGGGTGCTTGAAAATCGTCCAACAGGTGATGCAGACCTTCATGCGTTGGTATGGGGGGCATGTGCATTGTTAGTTGCCTCTGCAGTACATGCTGCAAATGTAAAGCGTGCATTAGCACTGCTGTTTCTGTGGACGGTGTTTGTTGAACTCGCTCAGCCATGGTTCACGGAGTTGCGCTCACGTCAGGACACCGATTTGATGGGAAACTGTGTTGGAGTGCTATTGGTCTTTGTGGGAAGTGAAGTTATTGCGAAGGTCCGAGCGCGCCAGTGATGTAGTGCTTGCGACACAGCAATTCATATCGCACCTCATCACCAAATAACGGTTCACTCATAGTTTTGTCGGTGTCGCCAACAACTACGGTTTCGCCTTCGTACACAATTACACCGTTCACGAGTCGAGCATTGTTGTTTGCTCGTTCGCCACACCAGCAGCGTGCTTCAACCTGCATTTCAATGCGTTGATCAGCAATTTCAAGCAAACGACGAGTGCCATCAAACAATAAACCTCGGAAGTCGGTAATTAGTCCGAAAGCAAACACGTCCACATTGAGTTCATCAACAACACGAGCCAGTTGGTCGCATTGCTCTACTGAGTAGAACTGCGTTTCGTCGCAAACGAGAAACTGCAGCGGCATGTGCCCTTTGGTTAACTCAAACAAATCAAGATCAAGTGAAACGTCAATAGCCGGAGCCGAAACCCCAAGACGACTGGTTACTTGCGAACCATCGCGGTCGAGTTTGGTAAGCAGTAATCCGTTCACTCCACGTGAAGACATATTGTGATGAATTTGCAGAGCGAGGGTGCTCTTTCCTGAACCCATCGTGCCGTAACTGAATCGCAAGGTGGCCATGACGATCATGAACCGTAGTCGGACTGATGTGTTTGATCCACCTGACGTAAAGTGGGGGCATGGAAGCCCTTGATCGCGCCACGTTAGCGATGGTGATTGATCACACATTGCTCACGCCTGAGGCAACAGCAGCCGACATTGTTGCGTTTTGCGCAGAGGCTGACGAACTGGCAGTCGGTGCCGTATGCGTTTCGCCAAACTGGGTTGCGCTTGCGCATAAATCCACAAGAACTCCCGTCGCCAGCGTGGTGGGATTCCCATCGGGTAGCCATCTTTCTGTGACGAAGTCATCAGAAGCTGCCAGAGCAGTCTCCGATGGGGCGAGTGAAATAGACATGGTTGCGAACTTAGGGTGGATTGCCGGTGGTGATTGGTCAAAAGTGGAGAATGAAGTTGCTGAAGTTCGAAAAGCGATCGGTGCACACGTGGTGTTGAAGGTGATTTTGGAAACGGGATTGTGGTCAAGTGAACAAATTGCTGCAGCGTGCAAGCACAGTGTTTCTGGTGGCGCTGACTATGTAAAAACCTCAACCGGGTTCCATAAGGTAGGTGGTGCATCACTTGAGGCTGTTCAAACTATGCGCAATGTTGTTGGAGCAGACATTGGCGTCAAAGCAAGCGGGGGAATTCGCACTACTGCAGATGCACTCGCAATGATTGAAGCTGGAGCAAGTCGAATTGGGGCTTCTGCAACACGTGTGATTTTGAATGGAGTGAAATGAAACGCGTTGCACTTGTTCTTGCAGTTGTTCTATCAACATGGTGCGGTCAGGGAATTGCCAATGCAGCAGTTGATCCCAATCCAACAACAACAACGACGTCAATTGCACCAACTACAACAACTGTTGCTGTTTCAACTTTTGCGGTACCAAAAAACTCGGGTAGCGGACGTCGGGTTGTGTACTCAAATCGTCAACTGCGCGTGTGGGTAATAAACGCATCGGGTGATGTGATTCGCACCTTTTTGGTGTCGGGTCAGCGTGGTCAACCCAAAAAAGGTTCATACTTTGTAAAAAACCAATCTGTTTCGTCATTCAGCCAAGAACTTGAGGGTGTGAAGTTTAGGTTCATGACGAGGTTCGCAATTGGCCGAAATGGTGGCAACATCGGATTCCACGAAATACCTACGAAGAATGGTGTGCCGATGCAAACTGAAGCAGAGCTGGGAACGTTTTTGGGCAGTGGTTGTCTGCGATCAAGCACCGCAGACGCAAAATTCATATTTGACTGGGCAAAACCTGGAACGCCAGTCGTTGTTGTCCCTTAGAAGCCTCTAGAAGCGCGCCATTTCCGACTTCAATAAGTCAAGACCAAGGTTGCCAAGGTCAAGAGCATGTGCGTGCCACTTACGCAAGTCAAACGATGCTCCATATTTTTTCTTGGCATCATCACGTAGGTCAAGCCACACACGCTCGCCAAGCTTGTATGAAATAGCTTGCCCTGGCCAACCGAGATAGCGATTGATTTCTGAGCGATTGAATTCGTCATCGCTTGACGAGTGAGCACTCAAGAATTCAAGCATGAGTTCAGGAGTCCATTGCTCTCCTGGGTGCCACGACGAGCTTTGTGGAATGGCAAAACCACAATGAATTCCGGTGTCAATGACGATTCTGGCGGCACGGAATGCCTGGGCATATAGATATCCCAAGCGGTACTCAGGATTCTCTAAGAATCCAAATTCATCCATCAAGCGCTCGGCATACAACGCCCAACCTTCGCCGTGACCCGAAACGAACGTGTTGCGTTGGAACCGCGAAAGTTTTTCAGAGTTAATTGTGGCGATTGCTACTTGCAAGTGGTGCCCGGGAACACCTTCGTGATACGCGGTGGTTGGCTCACTCCAACGTGGGAACACCGTGCGACCGTTTGTTGGATACCAGGTGCGACCTGGGCGACTGAGGTCCTCACTCGGCCCTGTGTAATACATGGCGGCTGCTCCACCTGGCGGAGAAATCATTGCCTCAACGGTGCGAATGGAATCTGGAATTGAAAAATGATTGTTGTCGATAAGAAACGACATCGCGTCATCCATCAATTCTTGTAGCCAGTCGCGAAGTGCTCCTTCGCCTTGAATTGACCGTGAAGGATCGGTGTCAAGAAAGTGACGAACTTCTGAAAGCGTTGAACCCGGAAGAATTTCCTGCGCAACGCGTTCCATTTCTGCATCGATGCGTTGAACTTCTGCCCAACCCCATTCGTATGCATCCTTCGCTTCAACTTTCATTCCCATGAAGCGTCGGCGGGCAAGTGCGTGTCGCTCGGGGCCAACTCCATCGCGCGTATCTGCACGTGGGGCGTAGTCGTTGATGAGAAAATCTGCAGTTTCACCAAGCGCTTGTGATGCATGCTTTGCTGCTTTGCGAAGTTGCTCCATTGGAGCGCCAGCAACCGAAGATGCAGATTCTGCGAATTGTTCAAAGAATGCCGGAGCGTCTTTTCGACCAGCCCAAGTTGCGAGCTGTTCGCTTGATGCGAGAACTTGTCGGCGCTGAGCTTTTACACCGCGATCAAGACCAAGTTTCCACGACTCGCGCATACCTGCAAACGCTTGTGGAACTTTAGACATGCGCTCTGCAATCACTGACCATTGTTCTGCAGTGTCAGTTGGCATGAGGTCAAAAATTGCTCGAGCGGCATCAACGTCGCCAGCAAGCACTCGAATTGAAACCAAGTGCTCATTGGCGTCGTATTCTGCACCAGAGATTTCTAGAGACTCACGCAATACACCGGCGGCTAAGCGGTCAGAACTTGCACTTGAATCAAGCGCGTTCAGCTTTGCAAGAGTTTGGCGGTCGTTTTCTGCGCGCGCATCGTGACCCGCAGGGCTGAAGTCAGTCATTTCATGATCGTGACCTGCAATCCCCATGTAGGTGGCTGCTGCCGGATCGAGTTCAGCAACCTTGTTGATGTAGTCGTCAGAGAGTGAATACACAGGCGAAGTCATGGCAACACGATACGCCTTTACAGGTGCTTTATGTGGGGTAACTAACTGGTGCTGTCTGGTCCATGTCGGACGATTTTGGCAATAACAATGGACTTTTCTGCAGTATCAACATGCATATAGATGCGAATCAGCGTGCGATTCTTTCCTCTTCGCAGGTGTGCGCCGATATGAATCTGCTTGTTCTTATGCAAAGCGGAGTACCACTCGCCGTGTCGATGGTGTGTATCTTCAGAAATGCGCGGTGCAAAATCGAGGCCTGCGCTATCACGCAAATACGACTGCAATCCCGCAATCGGGAAGACGTCTCTGCGCCAGTTTGCAACTGCGTTGTCTAGAGCCTTCAAGTCCTGAAGCACTTGGCGTGGGTTTGGGCCTTGAAGCTCGTTTGCGGTTGTGAACGCAGTTGGCAAAAACTCAAGATGCTTGCATTCGGAACGCGCACGATTAACAGCGTCGAGCACTGTGCGAAGCACGCGATCAGGACGTGCGCGGGCGAGTTCAGCATCAAGGTCAACTGTCAGACTCGTGAGCTCGGCTAATCGTCCGCGGAGAAGCGCAACTTCAGTTGACAATTCCTCCGCTTCCACCTCTTTTTCTTCGAGTAGCTCCGCAAACTCATCGCGTTCTGCTTCTACTTCTTCTAGTGCGTCATCAAGTTGTTCAATATGAAGTTGATGCTCATTAACTGTTCGCTTAAGTTGCTCAACTACTGGTGACACATCTGTATTGGCTTGATTGATAACGGGAGTAGGCGTAGGCACCACAGACTGAACTGGGCGACTTGTGCTGAATCGCGGAGGCGCCTGCGTTGGAATGTCTGGTTGTAAGGCCGCGGCTTCAAGAATTGGGTTTTCAATCTGTTCACGATTTGGCGTGACGGTATGAAAGGTCAGTGGTTGAGCAGGATGTGGCCACAGTATGGTGACGTAGTTTTTGTCCAATACCTTGCCGTTGCAATATGCATTGAACGAATCAACCGCTTCAATCGATGTGATGTGAGCAATGTGGGCAATACCGACAAGGTCTTCAAGCAAAAGGCCAGTGTGTGAGGACTGGATCGATTTATCGATGGTTGTTTCAACCAAAATGGGTAAGCGACGTGCGAGTGCATTAATGAAGTCGGCGGCAAGAGCTTCGCCCTCGAGAGCAGAAGTTACTTGGCGAATGGTTGGACTAATGCGTCGCTCTGCGTCATACACCTCAAGCAACTTGGCCATTTCGGCTACAAGTGCTCGCGCTGGTTTTGGTGGCAATTCAGCTCGGCGATGGGGAATGATCGAATCCTTGCCCGGCGCAAACTTGACTCTCAAATCAAAAACAAGCTGGCCCTTATATGGAGTTAAGGTCGCAATAATCAGGTGAGTATTAGCGGTCTGAGGATGAGTGTTTTGCACCTCAAGCCTGAAAACTTCATCGTCTTGACTGTGTCGAATTCGAACTCGAATATTTGCAGGGAGGCGATCTGCTGGGAACCACTGCTGATGCCACTTCGAAATAACTCCGATGGCACGCTCGCGGGTTTCCTCAGTCCACTTCTTTGTGGGCAGTGTCATCGCGTACGTGGTGAACATGGTCTGTCTAACGCTAACGAGACCGCCTAGGGTTGCGAAGTGGATTTTCGCACCATTTTCAGCCTGTGGTGTATCTCGCTTTCGTTTACCTTCACGATCCCGCAGGCTTACCGGGTGGTAAGAAGGAAAACCGTTGAAGGCATTTCTGTGCCTTCACAATTGCAAAATGTCAGTGGGTCAATTTTGTGGGTGGTGTACGGAATTGCTTCCTCAACGCCTTTGGTTGCACTTGCCAACATTATGGCGATTTGTGGGTTCGGAACCGTGGTGTTTATGCAGGTGCGACTCAAAGCAGTGTCAGCGGCTCGGGCACTTACCGTTGAGATCTCTGTCGTTCTCGCAGCACTCCTTGCGCTTGCAATTTCACGAGATTTGCTTGGTGCAATTGCTGTAGTAGTTGGAGCAACTGGAATTGTTCCTCAGGTAATTCGCGCCGCAAAAACGAGTCATCTCGTTGGAATATCGGTGGTGACATTCATCATGGTGGCCACGATGTCGGCATCGTGGGGAATCTATGGATTAATGATTGACGATTTGTATGTAGCTCTTCCGAATGTTGTTATTGTGCCGAGCGCATTGTTTATTTCGATGCGCGCAATTCAATCACACCGGCGTTATGGAAGTTCTACGATCGCTGAAGCAACGCCAGCACGTTGATGTGTAGCGGTGAGAGTTACGCGTTGACCTTTTTCTCCACGAATCAACCAACTGTGCAGTACACGATCTGGTGTTCCATCTGATTTGGCGTCACCACTCACTCGGAATTTCACACGACCATCAAGTTGACCGAGTTTTACCCGCGGTGCACCTTCAACCAGGGTCGCACCAGAAATTTCTGCGGTAAGAGGAAGCACGATTTTGTTCTTCTGCGCCCATTCACTGATTTCAGTGCCTAACCAACCAGTGTTCGCGATACCAATTTCCACTTTGTACACGCCGCCGCCAAGCGAAACAGCACTTGCTCGTTTGATTTCAAGACGTGGCGAAGCAAGTGCTTGATAGATAGCGAAATGCACGTGTGGTGCTACTTCGTCACGCAGTTTTGATGCAGGGGCATTCGACCATGTTTTGATTGCATCGCATCCGCCAATTTCAATTTCACCAAGTTGTGGGTGATTGAACTTTTTCCAGGCTACATATGCGCCTGGTGCGTGCTTATCAGTCCATTTGCAGACAGCAAGTTCTTGCTCTGGAGTTGGACCGACGTACCAAATGTCGGTTGGTGAGTGCTTTCCTGTTGCGTGGAAAATGATGTCCCAAAACTCGGTTGTCCAGCCGAACACACCAAGGTGTTCATAGGCCCAGTCGTCACCAGCACCACTCATGGTGTCGCTCTTGTCCCAAGTTAGGTCTTCGTACACCGAGTGAACGGGGTAGCCAGTGTGTTGAACCCCAACTTTCCCAAGTTCGTTGTACACCCAAATATCAAACGGAGGCAGCGTTGAATCAGGACGCGTGCTACTTGGTCGCAACATGAAGCCACCGGCAGTATGAAACGCGTTGTATCCGCATACGTTGGTGCGTGACCGCGCGGCACGTACCAGTGCGTCGATTTCAGGTTCAGACATGGGATGATCTCCCGAACCGAGCACGGTGGTGCCCCAACCCGCTGGGAAGTTTCGGTTGAGATCGAGTCCTGCCGGATCACGTGGCATTGGAATAGTGAATCCATCAAAGTTTTCAAGGACACCTTCATCAAGCAATCGATAACGCTGTGTTCCAGGGGCAACTCCGAGTGGGCCAACAGGAACCATCACGCGCGAATCATCGTCGTGCTCAACCCATGCACCATCAGAATCAGCAATACGCATTGTTCGAACTGCACCGTCACCGTCAATGTCTTCAACACTGAGGCCAGGCCAACGATGTCCGTCGCGCCACGGCCAAGAACGAACACTCGAACGGTGATAGCGCGGGCTGTCAAGAAGAGCGTCTTCTACGCCGTCTGGGTTGACTCGAGGAACGATGTAGAAGGTGCGCGTGCGTAGAACTTCAGTGGTGTGGTGATCGCGACCAAATTGACTGGTGAGAAATTCCAAAATGTAATGCGCTGCAACTCCGCCCGTTACTTCAGTTGCATGAATATTTGCGTCAATCCAATGCGCTGGTTTCGTATCGTGTGATCCAGTTGTTGAATCGGTAACTGTTGCAATCCATAAATCTCGTCCAAGATGCGACTTTCCATATGTCTCTAATGTGACTAAGTGAGGGAACCGTGAAGCCAACTCGGTTAGCCACATAACCATTTCGTCGTAACGAAGAAAGCGATCAAAGTTGTAAGTCATGTGTACAGGTTACGCTGTGCATAGGAGGTGCTTTCGTGCCACACATGCCAGTGTTTATGCATGCAACAGGAAACTGGCGTCCGCGCTGGCGCGGTCGAATTCACGCCATTGCAGTTGCTGTCACTATTCCTGCTGGCATCATTCTCACTCTGTTCACTCCAGCGGGGGTTCCTCGACTGGCTGTAGGAATTTACGCGCTTTCTTTGTTGGCTCTGTACTCGACGTCTGCTTCGTATCACCTATTCACGAAATCACTGCGTTCGCAAAAGACGATGCAACAAATTGATCACGCGATGGTCTATGTGCTGATAGCCGGCACGTACACACCGGTTTGTTTGATGGCACTGCCGTACAACGTGGGTATTCCATTTCTCGTGTTGATCTGGCTAGCTGCTGCTGTGGGGATGGGCCTGAAGATCACCTGGAAAGCAAAGCGCTTGGGCCACGCGATGTACATCATCATTGGGTGGGCAGCGCTCATTATTTTGCCGTGGGCTTATGGTCGAGCCGGTTTCATCAGTTTGCTGATGTATGCCCTAGGGGGAATTGTGTACACCGTTGGCGCTGTTTTGTTCTATATGAAAAAACCAACCCTCGTGCCACATGTGTTTGGATATCACGAAATCTGGCATGTGTTCACCGTTGTCGCAGGGGTTCTGCAATTCATTGGAGTGGGTTTGTTAGTAGGTCGAGTCGCGTAAGCACATGGCTTCAATACCTGAACTACACGATCTAAAACTGTGGGCAGATCCAAATGCTGTTCAAGTAAATCGCTTACCAATGCGAACACCGTTTACTTCGGCATCAAGTATTCGAGTCTCGCTTAATGGTGACTGGCGCATAAAGCGTTTTGCGCACCCCAAAGACATTGCACTTCGTGAATTGGGCGAGCTTTGCGACGATAGAGACTGGGTGAGCATTCCGGTTCCAAGCAACTGGACTCAATTCGATCTTGGCGATGTTCCGCATTACACAAACATTGCAATGCCATGGCGCGAAACCCCTCCACATTTGCCCGAAGAAGTCCCAACTGCTGTGTACCGACGCAATTTCAAGGTTGAAAGCGAATGGTCAGACCGACGAATTGTTTTACATATTGGTGCCGCAGAGAGTGTGCACTCAGTTCGTGTCAATGGAGAATTTGTTGGATACGGAACAGACAGCCGATTAGCAAGCGAATATGACATTTCACCATTTGTTCGTGAAGGAATGAATCTAGTCTCGATCACCGTTTGTAGATACTCGGCACAGTCCTACGTTGAAGACCAAGATCAATGGTGGATGTCGGGTTTGCACCGGGATGTGTTCATTGAAGCCCAACCGCAATTACGGATTGAAGATATTCGAGTTGATGCCGAAGTCACTGACGTGCGAGATTCGCTTACGGGAAGTGGTCAATTGCGCGTTACTACTCAAGTAGCAGCTCCGAGCGGCCACCGTTTTCCATCGGGGCTAAAAGTTAGAGCGACACTGCACAGTATTGGCGGAAAACAGATAGGAATTCAGCACACCGGAGAAGTAGCACACACCACACGTCCGTATCTGTTCGCAGGACACTGTGCGGAAATTCAATGGTCGGTGAATGCCGTGAAGCTTTGGTCGGCCGAACTTCCTAATCGTTACCTAGTCCGAATCTCATTGCTTGATGCGAATGGGGATGTGATTGATTCAACAGAGCAGATAATTGGGTTCAGAAAAGTTGAGATCGTTCATGGTGATCTCTTAGTGAACGGTAAGCGCATCATGGTTCAGGGTGTAAATCGACACGATCATCACCCTGATCGGGGCAAGGCAGTAACGGTGCAAGATATGCGAGATGACGTTGTAGCGATGAAGCGCCACAACATCAACGCAGTGCGATGTTCGCATTATCCAAATGATCCAAGATTTCTTGATATCTGTGATGAATTGGGTCTTTACGTCGTTGACGAAGCAAATGTGGAAAGCCATGCGTGGATAACAAGCCTGTGTCACGACTCTTCGTATAGGGCCACGTGGCTTTCGCGGGTAAGTCGAATGGTGGAGCGAGACAAGAACCATCCAAGCGTGATTATGTGGTCACTTGGGAATGAATCGGGATATGGAAGTGTTCACGATGCCGCTGCAGCATGGGTGAGGTCATATGACTCTTCACGGATTATTCATTACGAAGGTGCGGTGTTTCATACGAATTGGTTCGACGGGGGAATGGCGGCAACCGATGTTGTAGCACCGATGTATGCACCTATTGCAGCCATTGAAATGTACGGCAAGAGCAAAAAGCGCGTTCGTCCGTTAATTATGTGCGAGTACAGCCACGCAATGGGTAACTCGAATGGATCACTTTCGGATTATTGGAAAGCATTTGATAACACGCCGGGTCTGCAAGGCGGATTCATCTGGGAATGGAAAGATCACGGCCTTCGCCAGTTACTACCTAATGGCAAAGAACGGTTTGCCTATGGTGGTCAGTTTGGTGATACACCACATGATGGCAACTTTGTAGCAGATGGTTTAATGCATGCCGATCTCACACCTCACCCGGCAATGCGAGAGGTTGCGTGGGTGCATAGACCAGTTTCTGCACAACTCGTTGGTCCAAAGTCCGCCCCATTGATTGAGTTAAAGAACCGACAGTCATTTCGTGATGCCTCATGGCTCTCTGCAACATATGAAGTAGTGCTTAATGGTGTTGTAAAGCGAAAAGGGAAATTGACGCACTCTGGTCTTAATGCAGGTAAGACAAAACGAATCAGCATTCCATCGATTCGGGGTTTATCTGGTGATATTCGAGTAAACATCTTTTGGGCTGCAAAGCGTGCAGAGTCATGGTGTGATCGCGGACATGTTGTTGCCTGGGATCAATTGGCAGTGAAACCTGCTCGTGTGAAAAAGATTCCTACATCTCAGAAAAGATTTGAGACGCTAGATATTGATCCACAGATTTCTTTGTTCAGAGCATCCATTGACAACGACGGATTTAAGTTGTTGCCGAATCTTGCATGGGTGGAAACCACCACGTTGAAGCGTTGGCAACTGCAAGGAATTGACGGAGACATTTCACAGTTGGTAGAGCACCAGACAAACCGAACAGTTCGCGAAGATGGCTCAGTCCGCTTCGAACACTCGCTGGTCATCCCCAAAGCACTGGACGATCTTCCGCGGATTGGAGTGAGTTTTCCATTACCTGAGGGCTTCACACGGGTTTCGTGGTGGGGTAATGGTCCGCACGAGTGTTACCCAGACCGCGAGTCATCGGCAATGTTGGGAATTTATAGCGGAGATGCCGATGAGTTGCCATATTTGGTTCCCCAGGAATATGGGCTACGAACGCAGTGCAGATGGTTTGAAGTGAGCAACCCGAATACTCACGAAGTTATTCGAATTGAAGCAGAAGGTGAACCGTTGCACATGTCTGCACTGCCGTATTCAACACAAGATCTATATCAAGCGGCGGACCAAACAGAACTCATTAAACGTCCTTATCTAACAATGAACATTGACATTGCTCACAGAGGTCTTGGAACGGCAAGTTGTGGACCAGATGTTTTGCCGAAATATCGGATACAGCCTGGGAAGTTTCTGTTTGCTTATGTGGTGTCACACGAGTCGCGCGGCATCAACCGCTGACACAGTCCAACCAGGCACATCTGCATCGTGTCTGCACAGAGCAACAACACATCCACCAAACCCTCCACCGGTCATTCGCGCACCAAATACACCAGGAATGCTTTGGATCTCTTTTGCGGCTTTATCCATAACCGAAGTCGATGTTGCAAAGTCTCGAGCAAGTGATGTGTGTCCTTCGTTCATGAGTTGGCCAGCGTGCCCAAAATCATGTGCTGCAAGCGCTTGGGCAAATTCACGTACTCGTTGATTTTCGGTGATCACGTGGCGAGCACGTTGTGCAATAGTCGTATCTTCAATTAACTCAAGCATGTCAATGCTTGCTGAGCGGAGCGGTCCGATGATGGACTCCGCTGAGTTACATTGACGAACACGTTCGCCATATTCCGAACCTTGCAGGGTGCGGTGTGCGATGAACCGGACAACAATTTTGCATTCTTGGGGAATAGGACTATGGACAACTTCAAGAGTTGAGCAGTCAATCATCATGGCGTGATGTTCTCGAGCAGCTGAAATGCACAGTTGATCCATGATTCCCGTAGGCACACCTGTGGCTACATGCTCAGCACGCTGTGTCAACTGCGCCAGTTCTTTGGCGCTTCCGTCAAAACCAAGGGCTAGTGCAGTTGCGATTTCAAGGGCAGCGCTAGAAGAAAGACCGCTGCCAATTGGAATGTCTGTAGAAATAGTTCCTGCGATTCCGCGAGAAGCTTTGCATTCAGAGGCAACCGCAGCGATATATCTTGCCCATTGTGGATGTAATGAAGAAATGTCGCCAACTGGAATGTTGAAACTCGTCACTTCAGGTTCATCAGCAGACTTCAATGAAATAGAAGAGTCCTCCGTAAAGTGCGCATCAATAATGGTGTGTCGATTGATTGCCATAGGAAACACCAAACCACCTGTGTAATCGGTGTGATCACCGATGAGGTTGACGCGCCCCGGCGCAATTGCGCGCATTAGATCACCAAGTTGCGAAGACGCTGAGCGATGTCTGCAGGATCTACGGGATTGAAGTATTCCTCTGTAGACACCTCAGCGGCAGCAATGAATCGCTGAACACCTTTTGCCCTCCATGGTGAGACAATCTCAACGTGTAGCCACACATTTTCATATTGAGTTTTTGCCGAAGCTTGTGTAATCCACATCATGTACGGAAGAGGAGCATCAAACAGTTGGTCCAGCGCCACAAATGTTTTGTGAAGAACTGATGCGAGGTCGTCACGTAACGCATCGTTCAGTTGACTAAGGAGAGAAATTTGTTTATGCGGAGCAACAACTAATGAAACTGGGTGTATCGCTGCATATTGGGCATAAGTGGAAAAATGATCGCTATTGATAACTAAACGATCTGCAGGTTGTTTTTCTGGCTTCCACTGTGTCTCCAATATGGAGTGCTGACGGCGAGGTACATGATCAAATGCGTAGATCTGACCATGTGGATGACTGATTGTCGCCCCAACTTCAGCTCCCCGATTTTCAAAGATAAGCACAAAGTCAACATCGCTTTGTTGCTGCAATTGCGTTGTTCGCTCTGCCCAAAGATCAATAACTTTTCGAATTCCACTACTTCCCAGTGAAGAAATGGTTGCGTCATGTTGAGATGAATACAACACCACTTCACACGCGCCTGTTTCGAGTGCTGGCCATCGATTAGCAAATGACTTCACTTCGTAAGGTTCTGGAGATTCAAGACCGCCAACACAAAATGGGCAATCTAAAGATGGCAAATTTGGTCGGTGCTGACGCGCAGCAACGATATGAACGCGTGCACCAGAATGTGGATCGATGCGGTCGTTTTCGTTCATGCATCTACCTTTTGAATGTGAAGCAGGAGACTTGAAGCTGGTAACAGTGGCGGGCAAATGACACCAATTTCACGCATCTGT
>JACCDG010371742.1_pt1 | contig 24926 bp, 33 predicted proteins | sample 7442471 | NCBI WGS metagenome assembly JACCDG01 (sample SAMN15323444, study PRJNA562643) | freshwater metagenome | isolation source: river surface water | place: USA:Blue River Watershed | collected 2017-08-17 | reverse complement strand
CTTTGGGAAAAATTCAAAGATTTGATTCGCAAGCGAGGCATTGCAATGAGGGCTTTGGATGCCTTGCGAGCTGGCAACAGAGCAAAGGCTTCCATTTCCAGCGAGGAACGAAATGCTATCTCGCAAATGTCTGAGGAAGAACTGATTAAGTTCATCGCTGACATTGACAATGAGATGGCTAGTGTTTTTGATGAGTTTACCAAGACTCCAGCCACTAGAAAGAAGCGCGAAAAGATGGTCGCAACGACCAAGAAGCGTGCGGAACAGGGCAAGCCGATTGAAGTTACATCGGTCAATACTGCGGATGTTATTGACGGAATCTTCGTTGGCTTCAACGACCGTGACAGCATCATCAATGAAGTTGGAGATGCCCTTCTCAAGGCGGCAGAGCAGCGCAAAGCTAAACCGAAGCAGAAAACCGCTATTCAGGATTTGATTGCTGCAATACGTCAAACTTTGACTGCCAACCTCAAAGGTGACCAAATCAAAGCAGATCAGCCTTCGCTTGGTAAACTCATTGGTAAAACCTTTGCTCAACAAGGCAGTGAGGCAGCGCTGTTTGCTAAATCGTGGGAAGATGGCCGCAAAAAAGTCCTCGCTATGCTGTCTGAAATGGGAGTCGATGATGCCAGCTTGGAGGAAGAGCTTGATGCGATCATGCCTCCTACTCCCACTCTTGCATACGCTCCTGCGGCTGCTAAGCGGGCAATAACAATGGCAATCAAGGAAGCTGGCCTATCCGCAAGAGATGCCATCTCAAATCCTGCGTTTTTCCGTGAAACCATCATGGAGAAATTCAATGAAGCGGCTGCTAAGGAAAACCTCACCGAAGAAGGATGGAATCAAAGCGGCAAAGCTCTAGCAGAGAAAGCCATCAATGAGTTCATTGATAGTGCTAGAATCAAAGCCGAAGAACGCTTGGCAGAATCCAAGGACAAGATGGAGAAAAGAAAGGTTGAGATTGCCGACAAAAGAGCGTCTCAACTCATCTACTCCGTTGAGGAGCTATTCCGTCAAAACTCTCAAGACCTTCAAACATCAAAAAGTGGAGACTCGATCAACAAAGCCTTCCGGGATCAGTTAAAAGAACCAGTTTCCATTGGCAAATTCAAGGAGCGTTTAGCCAAACTATCCGTATCAGATCAAGTCGCTGAGCGTCTATTCAAAACTGCTGCACGCGAAAAGGCAGACCTTCAAGCGATGGAGGCATATCGTTTACTCGAAGGGCCAGATGCTCTTAAAAACATGCTGCGCGAGATTGACGCTATGCGTCCATCTGAGACAATTCCGTTCTCCAAACGTATTCCTTGGCGAAAAATTCTCTCTCAAAAAGCATCCACTGTTAAGGAGTATCGTCAGCGCATTTTTGATGCCATATCTAGCAACATCAATTTTGAGAATCTTAGCGAACAGCAGAAAGCCAAGTTGGCTGATTTGTTTGCTGAATCTTGGGAAAAGAAACGCTCTGACATTCTTGATCGAATGCTAGTCAATCTCATTAATAGAGAGCAGGCAGCTAATCGCATATCGCAAGAAGGAGCTGATGCTTTACGATCACAGCGTCAAAAGCTGATTGAGGACATCAATCTTGGCGTCTTGGATAAAGACGAGTTAATGAAGCATTTGGCTGAAAAATTTGGCATAAAAACCGAATTCACTGAGCAAGAGCGCGAAAAAATAGACAGATTGATTGAGATTACTCAAGATGAGTCTCTCAACAAAGTGAAGCGAAACAAAGCCGCTTATGAGCTGCTTGAGACACTTAGTTCCACAACCAAGGTTCCAATTGCTAAATTGCTTGCCGATTTTTGGGTTTCAAGCGTCCTTTCCGGTTTGAACACGGCAACATCTATCGCTCTGGCTGTTGGAAGTGGCGCTTTTGAACTAACCACTGGACTATATCGAGTCATTGAAGCTGGCCTGACCAATCCTAAAAACCTCCCTCAAGAAATAGCAACGTCATTTAAATCAATGGCGGAATTCTTAAAGGCTTTTAAACGAGAAGGCCGTTTGGCATGGCAATATCTTGTTACTGGAGACAGGGATTTCCTTGATCCCAGCATGAACAATGTCTTGAATGATTTAAATTATGATAGCATTGGCAAAAGCACGTCTCTTGCTGAGAGGATGGCAAAGTCTGACAAAATTCTTCAGCGTGTCATGGGTGTTTGGATGCGTTCTGTTAGCCGTTTGCTTACAGCATTGGACAGCTTGAACTCTGGCGTCACGAAAGGTGGTGCATTGCCTATTGTTTTCCGTCAACTCGAACTCAATCCTGTTAAAATTCAGGAAATTGAGGAGAAGATGAAACTTGAAAATTACAAACAGCAAGTCATCCAAAGAGATTTTAGAGGCATAGCTCCAACTTCTCAGGCAGATAAAGCTCGCGTAGATTCTTGGGCAAAAGCTGAAATGATGGCTGATTTGGATCAATACGCCACCTTTAGTGAAAATGTCGATTTTATAGGTCAACAAGGCGCTATGACACTCGATCCATCCGGTATTGGCGGATTGTTCTATCGTGGAATCAAAAATTTGACAGGCTCGATTGAAACAAGTGCTGAAAAATTCCTTGCTCGATCTGAGCGTCAATGGAAGGCGGCTAAAGGAACTGACAAAGCAGTTGATTCAGTTCAACTTGCATTAGCCTACTTTTTGCAATTTGCAGCTTACAATGCAGCAAACTTGGCCGGTTTGCGATTTGCTCGTTTTGCTGGCAATAAATTCAATCAAGGATTGAGTTTTATTCCGGGTATTGGCATGATGCGAACATACGAAGCCACTTGGGACGAATCCCGCATTGAGGCTAAGGAGGCGTTCACAGACATGATTCGACGTAATCAGTTTATCGGTGTCATGTTCTCTGCGATTGGTTATCTGATTCTCAAGTCTATTGACGATGAACCAGATGACGAGAAAAGAGGTTGGTTTATCAACGGTGGATGGGGAAATCTTACTCCAGATCAAAAACAACAGAAACTAGCATCAGGTCAAAAAGAATACACCTTTGGTATTGGCAACAAAGTTTTCAACTATCAAAATTGGCCGATTGCCCCATTGCTTGCAGCAATTGGTAGCGGTTCGGACTACATTCGATTCTCGCCTGAAAAGTGGACTGAGAAAGAAGCCATTAGCCGTCTTGGAACCGTAGCTTTGTCTGGTGTTTTTGCAGCCACCGAAATCCCAGCCCTTTCCGGTTTCCAAACACTCTTTGGCAACAGTCTTTCCAGCAAAGACCCCAATGAAAAACGAGTGGAAAGATTTGCTAATGTGATGTCTGGATGGGCTGGTGGTTTCATTCCACGCATTCTCAAAGATTTGGACTTCATCGCCGATCCAAACCTTCGCAAATACGAAACGGTTTGGGAAAAAACAGCTTCGCACATACCTATTTATCGCCGTTACGAAGGAGAGGAATACTACGACATTTTGGGCAAACAAATTCAACGAAAGGTTTATCCCGGATCGCGTGAGTTTATGGAAAAACCCACAGACCCGGAATACAAAATTCTTGGCGCTCTTAATTCGCGTGGTATTTGGTTAACTCCTGCAAATGCAGAGCATAGAATGATTGGAAAAGGTCGAAACAAACGCAAACTCACCCAAGATGAAGCTGATGCTTACTCCCTTGAAAGCGGAAAGGCATACCGCCAGATGCTCCTTCGCTACGGCCAGCGTGCTCTCCAGATGCCCACAGAACGCGCCAGAGCATTCTTGCTGGACAAGGCGGACGAAGCGCGTGACCGTGCGCTCAAGAAAGCCGTTCGATGAAAGACATCGTAAATAAAAACACGACACCGCCATCACCCGGATTTGTATTTACCGACAGCCGGACTGGCATCGTTCACAAGGACTTGTCGCTATTTGCGATTTTCCCAAAGGTGGCAAAGTCTTGGGAAGCTAATGGCATCCAGCCCCCCGATAACTGGAAGGCCGTAGTAATCCATGAGATGTGCGAGCAAAACCCGCATATTGAGTGCCGCGAGGAAGGTGAACCTGAAGAGCACATGACGCTGGCGGATGCCTACCGTTTTGGATCAAGCGTAACGAAATGGATTGCAGGAGGCGCTCAATTTGTCAGCAACGAAGAGGCCGAGCTTAGGGCTGCTATTTGCGCCAAATGCCACTACAATAAGCCTGTTGGCATCTGCTGGAACTGTCATAGCCTGCTTAAATGGATGGGGGAACGCACAGGATGGCCTGAAACTAGCCGTGACCATGAGCTAAGGGGCTGCACGCGGTGCAAATGCGTTTTAAAGCTGAAGGTCCAGTTGCCTTTGGATGCGATTGATAATACCGGAATCAGCTATCCCGAGCATTGTTGGCAGAGGTGCTAAATATCCTTTCCCCCATCAAGGAATTTGTATTCCAAGCCGCCGTAATCAATGCGGTTGAATCGCAGCCCCATTGCGAGCGCCCTGCTACCACTTTGACCTAGTCGGTTCACACTCTTAATCCAAGAAGAGTGACGCATTGGTTGGGCCGTTGCTCGATACCAACCATGTCGAAACCAAATATGTCCTTCTTTAGTCATGCAGCCTTCCATCCATTCGCTTCCAGACTCCCAATCAAGGCATGGACGGTTTTTTCAATCTCCTCAGCATCCTCGTTTTCGGCAGTAAAGGCATTTGCAAACGCGATGGCAGCTTTCTCAACTTCGGTGATGAACGAGCCGCGCTGAAGCTCTAGCTCGACTATTTTACATTCTTCCCAGTGGAATCGTTCAAGAAGGTCTTCGTTGGTGAGAGGATTGGTGATACGACTCTGCCAATCCTTAGCCGATTCAAGGCTCAGGAAAACGGGAGGAAAGCGATCATTGAAACGCGCTATTGACTGAATGTCTGCATGATAGCCGTGACCGGAGCATTCCGACTGTTTGCGTGCGAAAGTGTAGAGTTTCATAAGATTACGCTTTTTTGATCCAACCACTAGGTTTCTGGACAGCAAAACCGACCTTAGCGAGAATGTCCGACACTTCCTTGGTGGTCTTTCCAAGCTCGTCAGCAAACAAGTTCAGGCGCAAAGAACCGCGATTAAGGCGTTCCTCAACTTGGCGCTGAATGTCGAGTTCCTCCTCGGTGAGGGCCGGAACTGCCGTTTCTACGACTTTTTCACTCACTTTTTCCGAGGTTTTGGCGGGTTCTGGCTGTTTGATGGCCTCCGCCGGTTTATTGCCCTTCAGAAGTTCATACAGGCTATTGTCCTTGCATCCATGAATAATCAGGGCGCTGCTAGGGCAGAAGCCGCCGCGATTGCGAACGAGACGCTCAGTAGGAACTGGTTCACACTCAAAACCACCCTGCACAGCACGGTATTTGTGCGTGTTCCATTGGTCGCAAATCAAGTCTGTGTTTGCCCATCCGTTTAGACGCATCTGACCTCGAAGGTAGATGTCGAACGGAATCGCTGGGTTTCCAACTTGCTTACCAAGGTCAACAATGAGCGGACGGATTGGGTTATCGAGATTAACCATGTCAGGTGGGTAAACAGACACGCCCATCATCATTTCCTCGCCAGTTTCGGTTTCGAGAACGCCGTTCACCACCATCGGAAGCTGAACTACGTTGCCCAAATGAGCTTTGCCAGCAGAACGGTAGGCGTTTTGGAGCTTATTAGGAGCCTCTTTGCTGGTAAATGTGGCATCGGCCTCCAAATAAATCCAAGGCTGATTGTTTTTCAAACGAGCCAGATTCATGACAGTGTGATAAAAACAGACGTTTTGATTCACGACTGACACCGGATTATTTAGATCGGTGGTAATCTGAACGATGTCCACATGGCCGAACACATTACGCAAACGGTCGTATTCATCCTGAGCAACCTTTTTCACATTTGGCGCGTGAATAATAGTAGCTGTATGGTCAAGGAGTCCGCCAAATTGGATAAGTAGATCGTTGCGGAGTTTGAAGCGATCAGCATCGTGAATAGTAACAGGAAGGGCTAGGTTCATTGATTCAGGTTTGGTTGAGTTGCGAGATAAGGGATAAAGACAACTTCTTGTTTCACGATTTTTTCATCACCAGAGTAGATGAGTCTGTGATAGATGCCGATGTCGGAAATGGAGTGCAGGTGTCCATCGGACACAGATGGCGTTTCTTGAATCCGAACGTGGCATTTGCCACCGATGGAGTCCCGAATTGTAAGCAAGCGTGAAATAACTGCGTCAAGGGTTGTTGTCATATCTAATGTCCAGCGCGGGTGTTTTTAAAGCGTTTAAAAGCTGCTGCGTATGGCTCTATTGTTTGATTTCTTTGTTCGATTGTAAATGATTTCATTTCCTCAAGCCACCTCCAGCATTCCTCTTCGGAATCAAGATTGTGAACACACCAATAAACTTGGTGCGGATGTGATGCGAGATATTTGCGTATGCCAAACTTACCATTAGGTTGATGGCGTCCAATTTCGACATTCCATTGTTGGGGGTTTGTTATGGCGGGTTCACTCATATCTGATATTCAGCGTTTTTCATGGCGAGCCTAAACTTGGCTTGCCCTCTGTCAAGCGCACTTTTATCAAAGAAGTCAGGACAGCGATCACGGTTGAACTCCATGAGCATGTTAATCAACTCCCCCTTGGGCAAGTATGGCATCTGCTGCTTCATTAGCGCAATAGCCGCATTGGGGTGCATTAAGCCCTTCGGCAGACCTCGAAACTGCCATCCACCGGGAGGCGTATCAGTTCCATCAGGCATAGGTAATTCAGGAATAATACGCAATTCGCCTGATCCAGATATGTCTGGCAGCGTAACGCCACCATTACCCACATAAATTGCGTTGGATGGTGGGTAAATACAGTCTGGCAAGGTAAGGCAGCTTTCCTGAATACGAGGATGCTTTAAACCTTCAGCAATCGTCATGGAAACGGACTGATTACCAATGAAAATTGAACTTCCGGCAATGAGTTTTGCGAGGTCAAGCATGTTGCCAATTTTTACACGATCAACGCTGCCAAACTGGCTGAAATCAGCATATTCCTCGTCCAGACCAACAAAAAGCAGGCGATTGCCGTAATGCTGGACGATCTTCGCCCACGGGAAACTGTCATTGTGGTATCTAGGACTACGATTCACCACGATTCGACCATGTTTATCAAAGTCCGAAATAAGCAACCAAGGCTGGCTAACATCTGGCATATCGTCAATGAAACCAAACATCTTGGCATGAGTGGCATGAACGGAGGCAAGATTTGAGGTTCCGTCGTGGATTCGTCGGTTGCGAAAATCCTCGGAACGCCAGTCGCATTTATCAGGCCGTCCAATCTTAACCTCTTTGATGATAGGCTGGCTTTCAAGGAATGGACGGATGAACTTTTCGCGGGCCACAATCCCCTTGGTCAGGCCATCATCCCACAAGTGGTATATTGCTGGATTACCTTTGTGAACCAGCGTGGCGAGGGAGACAACACAGTCCCCAAGATCGCCTGACGAAGAAACAACGACAGAATCGCCGCTTACAGGGTAAGCTCGTCCAGCCACATCATTGATTTCAACTTTCTCGAAGTCTCGATACTGACCTTTGTAAGGCTTTTCCACGAAGTTCCACGCCACAGTATCCTTGAACACCTCCTCGGTGCAATGAACGCCAGAAATGCCGATGTGTTTGGATCGAGAAGCAGTGGGAACGATGCAGTGAAGATCGTTCTTTGGCATGACACGAAGCTGAATGTTCCAGTCCCAACCGCTAGGCGAATTGTCAGCAGCGCCACTGGAATAGTCGAAATCCCAAGTGTCGCGGAGATGTTTGGCCCACGAACCAGTGTCCACCATCCAGATGTTACCCGTGAACTCCGTTGTGCGATGCCAAGTTGCGGGGTTGTTGTCAGCATTTTTGCCTACCCATTTGGCGCAAGCAGCCATTGTTTTGTGATACCAAGAGTTTTTTGACGCCTCGAAGAAATTTAGCAAATCCGGCGATACCAAGAAGTCGTCCTCGCCAAGTATCACATATTTTGCTCCCTCAATGCGGAAGCAGTGATTAAAAAGATGCCAAGGATTGCGAAGAACGCCTAGCTTCTCCTTGTTGAAGTGCTTGATAACCGGCGCGGGAGACTTGGCGGTAAACTCGTCAATTACCGCCACGCATTCATCGCGCTTGTCGGTAGGCTCGATAAAAAAGTGAACGGCGGAAACAAGGCTTAGATCGGTTCCAAGCCATGAGTTCAGCGTAGGCTTGAGATATTGCGGGCGATCAGCGCAAGTAAACGCGAGAATGGTCTGGTTTTGCAGCTTATCGAAAACCGCTTTCCCGTGTGCGTAGCGTTTTTTGGAGTTGGATTTGCGAGCCACTTCGTCCTCTGAGCCATATCCTTGTGAGGGATTTTTATGGATGAAGCCAAGGTCCACTTTACCGCCCCGCGTGGCATCAACGTAACCCCAGCGTTTTGCTACTTCCGTAAACCAGTTATCGCAATAAACCGACTTGAAAAGAGGGTGGAAGAAATACCCCATCGCATCATAGAAGCGTCGGCTTATGAGAGGGTGGCAAATCAACTCATCTTTACGATGCAGGTCGCCAACATGCAGGATGTCAGCACCATTGCACATGTAGGACTCGATGATCTGATCCCAAGATGGAGGACAATGCCAGTCATCGTCCAAGCCAATCAAGATGTCGCCGGTAGCATGTTTTGCTGCTTCGTTCCATACAGCGCAGGCTCCTTCATGCCCCTTAACAATCACAGCATTGGGGAACGCTTTTTTGGATTCAATATCATCATGGTCAACAGCCGTGATAATCTCAATGTTGGCGGAGTTGTCCGCATTGTCGAGCCATAGCTTTTGACAGGCTTTGGCGGCTTCAGGGCGACGGGTGGCGTGAAGGAGGGAGATGGTCATGGTTCAAAAATGTAAGGGTAAACTTCAACATATTGGCCGTCGATAAGATTTAGGCGGCGGATTTGTTCAACAAATATACCTTTCTCGCGGTTGCTCCATTGGCTTGACTCATCCTTGCCATCTACCACAATCCTTTGCTTCCTTACAATCCAATAGTCTGTTCTAACAAAACCATTGTTTGTATTTTGAGTGTCGCAACCAGCAAGTAAAACATCCTCATACTCAGCGGAAAGCCATTCTGGATTAGCAACAACCTTGCCCGCTTTTGGCATTGTAAGCTCAACGCCACAAACCTCAATGGCGGCAGCGCACAAAGCACCAGCGATAGTTTTAAAAATGGAGCGTCTGCTTGTCATATCTGTTTCGCCCATCCACCTCCGAATGAGATGAGTCGGCTGTCAGGAAGCATACTCTGCGTTGGCTTCTTGGTCAAGAAGGCAAGGTCAAACTCCGCCATTTTGCGAGGCCGGATCACGACAGCGGCTTTTTCATTGGAGGAAAGACCGTGGCGAACACGGGCAACGTGAAGGCACATCAGAGCAGAATCGGCCAAGTCAGGGCTTTTTTTAGTCCTCAGCCGCATGTCCTTCTTTGACTCGATCTGCACCACATTTGCCTTCTCCTTGTAGGTTCGGGCACAAAGCTCACCAACCACGTCTGGCTTTAAGCCTCGAAGCTGACCAGTTCTGACAAGCTCTCTTCCCACATACCAAAGCTCGGATGCCATGTTGAAGAATCGCTCATGTCCGAGGCGGGAATCGTTGCGAGAAACTGACATATTGGACGCTCGACCAGAAAAGCATACGTTGATGAATCCAAGGCCGATGTCTCTGGCAATAAGGGCTGAGAAAGGCTCGCCACCACCCGTCGCATCAATGGCAAAGTTTCGGATGTCAACCTTGTGTTCTGCCAGCTTTTCTTTGGTCAGCTTAACCACCCACTCAACCTTAGAAATGGTCTTGTTCGTTATGTCGTCATCAAGGACATAGATTTGTGTTAGTTCAAACACCTTCTGTCTCGTTTGAGTATCCACGTTGACAGCGATGCCAGATTTACCGATGGCGAGAGCTGCGCGGTCGCCCCCATGCACAAAGCCGGGGTCAAGAGCAGCCACCATTGTTGGAGGTTCAACCCATGCCGTAACTGGTCTGTCCGCGCCATACTTGACAATTTCCGTCTCGGTATAGATGGAATCAAGGTCGCCAGCAGGACTCCAGTAGCCTCGAATCTGTTCGTAGTAGCCTTTGGTCTTAGTGCCGATAGGTCCAATCTGTTGCAGCTTTTCCAGCGTAAGCAGACCTTTCCAGCGTTCCTGACCGATCACGACGTTTGGCGACCTCTCACCGTCAAACCGGATGCAGTAGCCCTTTAGGCCGAATGGCTCGATTTCTGTCTCCCATTCGGTGTCATCCTCGGTGATGGTTGACCAACCACCCTTGGGCCGTGAAATGATACCACCCGGATCGTAGAACGAGTTCGGGTTAAACGCACCTGCCAGCTTGCATTGCTTATTGGCGGTAAGGTTATTGAGCACCGTATTGAGCAGGGAGTGCTTGAGTGTGGCAAACTCATCACCCATCACGATCATTCGCTCGGCCTTCGTCCCTTGGAGCTTGTCGGCAGATTCTTTTTCTGAAGAGCTTTCTGAGGCCAAAAGGACGATACCCCGCGTTTCGGATTTAACCCCCTGAAAGTCATAACGAATACGGTTCTGCGAGTCCACTAGCTTACCCGGCATAACGTTGGGACCAAAGAACTTCTCAAGATGAATCCAGATGAGCTTGATTTTGCCCCATACCTTGTCCTTAGCAGCTGCAACCGTAGTCGATGTGACGATTACTTTGGTATCCTTTGGGAAAAGGAAGAACCACATGGCACCGATGAGTGCCAAAGACTCCGTTTTCCCGGACGATTTATGCCCCGCAATCGAAAGAATGTTGTGCTTGTAAAAATTGTCCAGAATCCGCATGGCATTCGGATTCCACTCAAAGTAAAAAATACCTCTTGGATCACCAAAAACAATCTTTGTGAAGTTTACAAAATGCTGCTGCCAAGAAACTAGCTTATTTCCCGGCAGCGACTTCATTCGCTCGTAATCACGCAGAATGCAAAGCTCGATATACCAATCAGGACAGGGTATAATCCTGTTCTTTGGTCCCCACGGTTTGTTGGGCCAGACGCGCCCATATTTGATGACGCGGTTATCTGCTGTTTTGCCTGCCATTTACGGCAGATTAAGCGTCAAGTTTAGATTTGCAAATTACTTCTCGCAAGCCTCCCAAGCGTCAGGGTTCCATTTGCCGGTAAGCGGTATGGAGCGGTTGATTTGCCACCCATAATATGGATTCGCGAGTTCTTCCCATGTCCACAAATCTTCGCTAAGTATGACTCCTCTTTTCTCAACACGCTTCACAGACCACCATTCTACGTCTCCATCAACCTTAGCTGCATTAGCGCGAATCACACTTCCCGGCGGAACATCGCAAGCTTCAAGCGGCTTCTTCGGCTTCTTCGGCTTCTTCTTGCGCCATTTGAGGACGCGGTAGGCGATGATGTCGCCGATGCTTCCTTCGTGGAACCATCTCCAGTTGGAGGGTTCTTCTTCGATTGCTTTGCTCGGTTCTCCGTCCCGGCATTTGAACTCCCACTCCTCCACCTCCTCGTCTTTCAACGGGCGCGGTCCGCCGTGCCATTCGATCCACGGAATTTCGTCGGGTTTGATGCGGTAAAGGCTTGCAGGAATGTCCCAATTTGGTTGTTTTAAATCCTGCCAATCGTGTTCCCAAGTTCCGCAATCTTGTTGAATCACCTTCCCATCCGCGTGTGCTTTCTTCAAGTCAGCGTAGGGATCTAATCCCTGCATCTCTTCCTTGAGCACTTGGCTGGCGGCCTCCTGCATTTCGCTGGTTAGCTCGACTTGATCTTGAGCAAGGGTTTGGATTGGCAGCGTGAAGGGCTTTGACTGCTCGGGCCAAGGAACTGATAGGGGGAGGCGGTAAGTGCAAATACCTTTTGCCTTGGTGTTAAAGCAACCCTTGCTCCATGATTTTGAGCCTTTTCCCCAGAATTCGTAAAAATCTTGCAAAAGTGCTTCATTTACAATAGCCAGACGATACCCCACGCCCACCTGCTCAGCGGTCAATCCATTTGGATTATGCAACTTAGCCTTGTAAGGCGGACGGGCGAGAATGGGGCGGATTTCAAATAGTCCTTCTGGTGACTTAGCTCTTGCTAGGTATCTTACCGGCGCAAACAACGGGTTAGTGTCGTATAGTTGGCCTGCACGGTATAGGTGCCAAGGATGCCCAGTTTCAAGAATATCAGCAGCGAGACGGAGTTGTGCGGCGGTTTCGGTGGGTGTCATATAGAATACAAGTTTACGTTAATTGGTGAAGTGTGTCAAGATTCTTCAGTTCCCCTCGGTTCAAATCGGAAGTAACGCATGTTGGCACGAAGCGGAACCCTCTTTCGCCGCTGGCCGTTGCGGGTCTTTTTCAGAAACAGGTCGCGATCATCGGTCGGTTCATCCTCCTTCTTTTTCTGCCACGGCTTCTTTGGTTCCTTGTCCTCGACATCGACGATCATCCAGAAGTTGTCTGCATCCTGTTCGATGGCACGAGATTCTCGGGCCTCGTTGGCGTCATTAAGCTGTGATGGCATCAGGAAACAAGCCCCGGTGGCCTTGGCGCACTGTTTGGCCGTTTTTGTGATGTGGGCCACCTCACGTTCCCGGTTCGCGGTGTTTTCAGCCGTTGAGCAAATCTGGATGTAGTCGATTACGACAATGTATTTCTGGCCCGGTTTCCGCTGTTTCGAGCGTCGGATCACAGCCCGGCAAATCTTCTCGATAGTCAGGTTGGCAGAGTCAATTACCCGCAGATTCCATTGGGCCACCTTTGCCATTTTAGAGGTTAGGCTCAGTTGCTCACCTCGGGTAAGCATTCCGAGCTTCATATTTTGAGCGTCAACCCCCGCCTGAGAGCACAAAAGGCGTGTAACCTCCTGAATATCAGTCATTTCAACGGTGAAAATGTCGCAAAGATGGTCGTTTAAGCAGGCATTTTCGACAATCTGACGGCAAAGGGCTGATTTACCCTCTGATGGTTTAGCGGCGATGACGGTAAGGGTGCCATCCTCCAAGCCACCCGAATACTCGTCAAGTTTGAGAAATCCAGTCGATGCACCGGGTATCCTGCCGGGGTTCTTTGCCCGGTCCTCCATTTGGTCAACAACCGCATGAATGATGTCGGGCAGTGGCCGAAACTCCACATCAGGGCTTCCGTCGTCCAGAATGGCCTCATTTACAGCCTTTTGAACCCCTCCGAGTATGTCCATAGCGGAAACGTCCTCCGATTCGTTAAATCGCCTTATAGCGTGAATTCCAGCGGCACAGGCATGAATCATACAGCGGAACTGATAATTCCGTTTTAGAATTTCTGAATAGTATGAAAAATGTGACGGTAGGATCGCAAACGAGTAGAGGTCTGAGATGTAATGAGGTCCGCCAATCTCGTCCAGCTTGCCCATCTCTCGGAAAACGTGCGTAATTGCCATCACATCCACCGGGAGTCCTTTGTTGAACTGGTTGATGATCGTGGAGTAGATCAGACGGCGCGAGGGATGGTAGAACTGCTCGGCAGGAGGAGCTTGTTCGCACCAGTTGGGGTTGAAGAACAGGCACGAAATCATGCCTTCCTCGGCTTCCTTTGAGGCGGGAAGAGGGGCATTTAGCGTGGCGAGGAGTTCTTCGGTGGTGGGGTCTGTCATTTTTCAAGGTTCCCGATGATGGTGTTCCAGCGAAGGCAAAGGTCGCAGAGGTTGAGGATTCGGATGGAATTAGGGGCAAAAGCGCCTTTTTCGATTTCGAGCGACCAGATTCCCTCCAAGGCCTCTCTCATTTTTGCGACTGGCAAGAATGGATTTGCGGCCAAAAAGGTTTTGAGGTGCTTGGCATCCTTGGGATGGAAAGAGTAGGTGGTGGAGAAACGCTGATTCCAGAGAGTCGTCCACATGTCTATCGCTTCCTTGTGGCGAGGATCAGCCGGTTTTGGAGGTCTGCCGCGTTTTTTAGGTTCAACGTGTTGAATTACTTCACTCTCGACTGGTTCTGAAGAAAGAATGAGAACATCACGGTCGGGACTCGAATTTTTTAATTCGAGAATATCTGTAGTATTCTCTGTATATATAGGAGTTTGGGGTAAAACAGCAATCTTGTTTGTGGTATTTCCGCATCCTAGTATGTGGTTTTCCCGCATACTGAGAGAATTTAATTTCGCAACGACCTCCATCTTGGAGCGTAATTCACCCACATGTAGGCGGTAGTAGAGCTTGGCCGGGACACCTTCTAGCTTCTCCTGAAGGATTCCTCGTTCACGAAGCTGCTTTCGAGCTGACTCTTGTTCGTAGCGGGTAAGGGTGGTTTCCTGCTCCCATTCCTTTTGAGTCTTATAGAACCAACGACCCGGGTCGCTGGTGCGCTTGCTCCAGTAATATGCTTGACTGAGAAAGATGCCAGCCGTTGCGGAGCCTCCAATCTTGGAAAAAATGGGATGAAATTGAACCCAACGACTCAAAAGTTCGTCAATTAGCTCTTCACTCATACTTTTAAAGGCCCTGCCCACACAGCCAAGGGTGGAAAACCGACGAGCGCGGCGTCCTTGACAGGTGGGCAGGATTTAATTTTTAGGGTTTTCATTGCTCGTTGAGCCGTTTCCACGCGGCTTTACTTGCCTATACCACAGCGCAAAACGCTGTCAATTTCTCAAGCTAATCATGGCATTGTCGATTGCTTGCTTTAGAATAGGCCATTCATCAGGATCAATCAAAATCGTTCCATCTTCATTGACATGAGGTTGATGAATTTTCAAAAACTCACCTGCGGCTTCGTCTTCAACGGTAATGACTGTTGCTCTTTCGTGAAAAATGGCCTCTCCATCTGGAATAATGGTCCATTGCGTAGGTCTTGTAATCATGGTATTCGGTGGGTTGTTAGATCATTCGGGTTCTCCAATCTGGCATTCAGCTGTGTAAAGGTGCTCAAGGGACTCGAAACGGGGCAGTTCTTCGCAGGTTTTCTGAAAAGCTGCGTCCACGCTCAATACTCGGTTGTTAGGCACGGCGGCAAACCATCCCTGCTCAACCTGAAGGACATGGAGCTGTTTATGTTGTTCAAAATCGTTGGCTAGCGCATTACCTTCGAAATCAATCGTGAACAGGTAGCGAGATGCGAGTCTTGCCGGGTATCCTTTGACGCCACGCACGTTCAGCAGTTGGGCATTACCGCGTTTCCAGAGGCCAAACTCATGCACGGTGAAGTGTGATGAGAAGGTATCCCACGGCTGAATAAGCTCCACGTCTGGCATTTGGCATTCCTTCCAGCACAGGGCTTGGATCGGAAGGCAGAACATGGCACCAGCACATTCAGGTTCGTCAAACCTTACCTGAAACTGGAGGCTCGCTGCTTCCTGACACCGAACGCCGAGGATGTGGGCTTTCAGGTATCGCCCTTTGCCGGTCAGGTGATTCTGCGTGAACTCTTTGCGGACGAGGCAACGGACGATGGATGGCGTGTCTGAGAGAATGTATGGCATGGTATTGAGCCTCGTTGGTCATTGAAGGAAGGGAGCGAGTTTGGCAAGGGTTGCCTCACATTGAGAGTCGATAAGACCACCGCATTCGTAGTTTTTGAGAATGTCCATCAAAACCTTGCTGGCTTCACGTATTGCTTCGCGCATCTTTTCGTTCTCTCGCCTGCGAACGCAGTTTGGACGCTGGCAATGATCGCCGCAGGTATGGATTGATCTCGCCGTCAGATCGTCAATTTGGGATTGAAGGGCGATGGTTTCGCTTTCGAGTTGGCGGGCAAATTTAAGCGAACGGTAATATCGTTTCACATTTGATGATTGGACCGAGCTTTGCTCAAAAATGTCCGTCCTCGGTGTCGGCATTTTAGTTTTGTTCATATTGTTCATCTTCTCTCTTCGAGAAAATCTCAACCATGTCATCGAGTTCGTCGATAGCGGCATCTAACATATCGTCGCGGTGGATTGGATGATAGCTGGAAATTTGATGGGCAAGCAGGTCGATGAGGATTTTTGTCACCTCTTCCTTGTCCACGCGGGTTGCAGACAGCGTAGAGGCGAGACGGTGCGCTAGGCGATGGGCTGGCGAGGCTTTGGTGTTGGGCATGATTTAACGGTTATGATTATTTTTTCTTCTTCCCCTTTTTGAGCTTTGCGCTGGCTTGTCTCAATTTTTGTTTTGTCCGCTTCGTCTCCAGATATGACTCCAGCGTAGCGCAATAGATCAACATGATATTTCTCGCACAGATTATCTTCATCGAGGAGTCGCTTGCGGACGCTTTCAACGCGGACAAGAACTCTGCCGCCAGTTGGTCTTTGAATTTCTTCCTTCGCCAATGGTTCATCGACAGGACTTCGTTCCACGATGGCAGGCGTCCCGGTATTTCGAGCGAGAAGATCAGGACTGGCGTTTGGGAAGAGTCTGAGAATGCCATGATAGCCGGGTTTCATTTGAAAACGCAGTAAAATAGAAAGGTAAAACAGGCGAGAAAAGCAATAACAACTGACGCCTCAGGCCACTCTAAAGGCTGATTTGCTGCTGCAATGATGAGAGTATTCATTCTTTCTCCTGTGCGATGATTTGAACAAACGGTTTGCCAATGCCAGTCGAGCGATAGCGGAGATCAATCACAGCGCCACGGGCATGCGAGTCAAGGAACTGGAGCTTGATTTCAGCGGGAACGTCGCCGTGCGTGGCTTGGATGGATTGAAGCTGTGAGATTAGTTCGGAGATGGGCATAATCAGGCAAGTTTACCGTGCATGTGCGGACGGCTTGCGTTGTAGCCCATCTTGATGTGAACAGCGCGGCCAAGGTCAATGCCGAAAGCACGACTGGAATCCATGCAGCGAATGAAGATGTCAGCAAACTCTTCTTCAGCACAGGTGAGAGGCACGGGCTTGTCGCAAGGTTGATTTAGATGTCCTTTGCGAGCTGCTTCCCAAAGCTCGGAGACTTCGCCGTGAAGATTGGCTGTCCACGCAGCCATGAGTTTTACGTTGTTTTTTTCGCCGTCGCTGTCGTGGAAACCTTTGCGTTTGGCGTTCTGGTAACAATCGGAGGCGATTTTGTTGATGAGGTCGATTTCGTCGGATGTCATATAGGTAACTGTAAGTTGAATTGTGCGCGTTGTCGAGTCGCGCCCCTCGGTTGTTGATTAAATGTCGTGAGACTTGCCGCAAACCGTGCAACGAAACACTTGTTTGTTTCCGTTGGCTTTGGTTGTCGGATTCATCACTCGCATTTGTTTCCCATGAATGGAGTCTTGGGACTCATGCTTGCAGTTGCATTTGTGGACTTTGGATTGCTTGGTCATGTTGGTTTGTGGTTAATGGTTAGTAATTTACATCAGAAGGGAATTTCGTCGCCTTCGAGGTTATCGCCCTGAGTCTGTGAAGATTGCTGGCGAGATTGAGCTGGCCGAGAACCACCAGATGATCTGCCAAAGACGAACTCCTTGCCACGTCCGATGAACGGCGTGAACTGCTTGGCCTGACGCTCCTCTTTGGTCATGGCCTCGCACACACTGTGAGTTTTGCCAAACTTGTCCTCGCCTTCACGGTTGGACTTCACGTCAAACTCGCCAAAAACGGATTCTTGCCCGTTGTCGCGCTTGAAAGGCTTAGCGCGGCTGGCTGCGATGTCGATGAGGACGTAATCTTTGCCGTCCTTGGTTATTTTGCGAGCGCCTTGAATTTTGAGGTAGTCGATACTGATATTGATGTTGTTATTAGGCATGTGTTTTGGTTTGGGTGATTATTTGATCCAGCGTTTGCGCTCCCATGCAGGAACTTCGAGTTCGATGATGCCGCGAGAGTATCCCGGCCATTTGCCAGTTTCTTTGCAAGTCTTGTAAAGCTCAATGCAATGCTTCATCTGAGCACGGCCAATTTCCAGAGCCTCTTCTGGTGGCTGGTAAATTACCACGTCATAAGGTTCTTGCGTCTCGACACACAACCAGAAATAGGCTGGCGGTTCATCAAGACCAAGTTCCAAGGCTAGTAGAGATTGATACCACGCCGTCTGCATCGGGTAACGAAGTCCAAAGGCTTTGCGGCCCCACTCTTCTGGATCGGCATTGGATGTCGTTTTGAAATCCAGAATGATCGGTTTGTCAGCCTCATCTGTCCCGTAAGCGTCCAGCTTGCCCTTAATTTCAACGCCGTTGAATGTCTGCACGATGCCATGCTCACGATTGGGGCAGCGACCAAGAAGATACTGGGCGTCTGCACTTTTGCGAACTGCATCAGCGGCCATGCGGACAGCGGCATCGTCATCGGGCGACATGATTTCACGGCCTGCGTTCTTGTCGCGCCATGCTTTGCCTTCTTTGGTGCGAAGGTCAATGTCAGCAGGGCGCACAATGTAGGACGGTGACTTGCTCTCCAGAACGATTTCGTGGACGTAGGTGCCAATTTGCATTTCACGCGATGACTCAAACTTGCGATTGATGGCCGCTTGAAAGTGCTTGGGAGACTTCAGCAACGCCTTGGCTGCGGAGTAGTTAAGTGCCGGATGTGGCCGGTAGATGTTGTCTTCGAGGAGGATCATTCAGAGGCCTCCTGAGAGGATGGAAGTTTCAGATCAGCTTTGGGCGCATCCTTAGTAAAGGCTTCATCAATGGTTGTCTGCCCGTCCTTGATAGCTGTGTGAAGACCAAAAAGTGTTTCGAGGTCAGCGAGGTCGATGTCGTCTACAGAACGCTTGCCAAGCAAAGCCAGAATCTTGTCTTTCTGGACTCCCATTTTACCAAACGATTCAACCGCACGCTGGCGGCGCTCTGCGAGCGTTTTGGCATCACCAATGGCGACTTGCTTCGCCTGCTCAAAGATGGGCTTGATGAGAGCGCCGGGAACAACTTTGAACACGGCATCACGGAAGGCAATGGCGGCACCTGCGTTGGCTGCGAGGTTGATGTCATCCTCGTCAATCGCTCCACCCTTGGATTTCTTGCCAACGATGCGACGACGCTTCTCGACAGTGACGGCCACGTTCTTTTCGAGGTCATGGCAAACTGCCTGAATGACAACGTGTGGGCTATCTCCGGTAGAAACCGTGTCAATAATGCGGCTGCCAGCGCGGAGATTTCCGTAGCAAGAAACGGCGATTTCAGCCAATCGAACAGATGGGCCTTGGATGCTTTTACCACCGCGAGGCAGCGTGTAGAAACAGTTCTCGGCGGTTTCTTGATCCAGCGTGGCAAAGGAAAGCATGTCAGCTTTCACTTTGGACAGTGTTCGCGGATACTTCTTGGCCGTGCTGATTTGAGTATCAACCTCTGCTCGGGTGACTTGCTCGATGGCGGTGATGCGTTCAGGTTTCAGGATTTCTAGTTCAGTGTGTTCGCTCATAGGAGTAGATTTCAACATTAACATGCGGCTGCATAATTTACAACCTCAACCTTACGGAAAAAGAACAACCCGCCTGCGTGAACAAGCGGGTTGTCTTTGAGCGCGGCAGGATTGAATACCTACACGATATTTTGCAATCTGGCGACCAGACTTCACTTTCGTTAGGCTTTCGTCATCTTGCGTCTAATTCCGCCACGCGCTCAAATTAATTGCCTGCCGCCGCGAGAGTCCGAGAAACTGCAACACTCGGGATCATCAACATGCAGCATTGGTTCATTGTGCTCTCTCGCGCTCGCTTTTTGTTTGGACTCTTACTAACTGGCTTTCGCAAAGGGTTCAGAGGATCAGGCTCGGCCAGCACAGGCACGGCAGGCAAATTGTTACTTTGCGGGACTGACACGTTTACCCATGCCAACTCGGGATTTTTCACGCATTTTGGTTTTAACTTTTGAGCGTCCCAATTCTCCCGCAGTTTTAGGAGTGGCAGACGAAACTCGTTTAGATGGTCTGCAATACTCATTGTCGCCCCCTGCACCGCAAGGTTTACCAGTGCGTTGATCTTTCCATTCTTCCTTTTCCCACCGTTTCAAATTGCTTCCAGCTTCGGTTTTACGGACACTACCGCTGGCTTTGCGGCACTTAGCAATGGCTTGAGAAGCGCGTGCCGATGGAAACACTTTGTAAGTAGCTTTGACTTTTTTGTAGCAGGAATCCTTCATGGTAAGTTGAGGTTATGTTTTCCAATTTCTTTGAGAAACTCGACAATAAAAATGCAGAGCAAAATGACACACATCCAAAAAGTTTCGGTGTCCATAGTTTATTGGCACGATTCACACTCACCGCCAAGCTGGCACGCAGGCTCGCCAAGAGGCTCGTTCAGATCATCGTCCACACACGGGCATGGGCTGGATGAGTCGCAGGTTTTGGTTGTCGGCTCTTCAATATGTGTTTGTTCTGTTGTCATAGGAAATTATTTCCTCTTCGGCATTCCAGACTGGAGGAAGCAGCCTTCACTAGGTCACGCTAATAACCTTGGCGTGTGCCGATCACGAAGCAACCTTACGGTAATGGATTTGTATTTGCAAGCACTGAATATGGCCTGAGTTCACTTTGTTTCCGCGCCAGATCGTAACCTCGATCAAATGCTTCGGCGGTATCTTTGAGGCGCTTGATGTTCACGTTGCGATCGTAGCGCACCCAAATAGGGAACAGAATCAGCAACATGGTGGCTGAACCTGAAAGATAGGCAATGAGGAAGGTTTCAAGTTCGTGGTTCATTGGAGTTGGTTCTTGAGAGCTTCTAAGCAGTTAGGGAATCGAGATGGCTGCGCGGCCCATGAGCAGATGATAGCACGCATCGCGCCGTTTTGGATTGCCATTCGATCACGGTCAGGATGTTGGTCTGTATGGATTTTAATCACAGCATCAAGGGCTGCGGCGGCTTCGTCATAAAGGCAAGTGGTTTTTAGTGTTGGTGGCATTCAGGTAGGGCGAGGCGTTTTACTTTGCGTTTGGGTAATTTGAAACTGCCGGGAAGGCGCATTTTGCGAATCAATGTGACATCGAAAAAACAAACTGGCTTCTCAAGCGATACTTGCTGCTCAAGGCAATAGCGTAAAGCAGCGTCAATTTGGATGGAAGGGCGTAGTGTCATATCTTTTTCACTGATGTTTCGGGTAAAATGCCCCACGTTTCACCAAAGGAAACGCGGATGAGTTGTTTATCTACGGCTATTACTTTGCCTTCACCGCGTAATGGATGACGAATGCGGTCGCCTGCTTTTAGGTTTTGCGGCTCTTGAGTTTGAGGTCTGAGGCGTAGTTTCATTAGTCGTCAGGGTATTTGAGATCGTCTTGAAGAATGTCAGCGAGACGCTCAGATTCGTTTTGATCTTCGCATTCTTCGCAAATATCGCCGTATTCTTGAACAGTCTCACCGCATTGTTCGCAAACTGGCGGCTGTTTCAGAGCGTCGATTTCCTTGTCGGATGGTTCGCCGTATGGGGTGAAGCGCATGTGATTAAGCGTTTTTGAATACTGCATTGACCATCGAGGCAAATTTGCGGCGTGATTTTTTGATAAAAGCAGCCCCTGCCACAGCCCTTGCCGCATCCCTTGCCGCATCCCATGCCGCAGCCATTGCCGCATCCCTTGCCGCAGCCCTTGCCGCAGCCCATGCCGCAGCCCCTGCCGCATCCCATGCCGCAGCCATTGCCACAGCCCTTGCCGCAGCCATTGCCGCAGCCCGAATCGACTCATCGCCAGTCTTGAGATATTGGACGATTATCTCGGGAGCATTAGTCCACAGATGCAACACTTGGAGCGCATTCCATCGGGCAAAATCTCGCATTAACTTTTCAGCGTTGATGGTCTTGATGATTTTGCGTTTGCTGCCCACGATTTTATCATGATGCTTTTTGATTTCGCCTCCAACCTTGACTAAATGAAGGATATTTCCCGGCGCATATTGTAATGCGTCGAATGGGTGAAGGCTGGCGTGAAAGCCGCTTTGACATTGGATCACTTGGCCTTTGTGAATGAGCCATTTGCCCTTTTTGGGTATGGGCGATCCATCGCGAAGAGTATCGGATGTGAAATGATAGGCGAGCGTTGTTTTGTCTTTCATTGGAGGTATTAACCTTACGGTAATTCAGCGTGGATTTCAAGAGGTTTGCGGCTCTTGAAATGTTTTTGCGGCTCTTAAACCGGCAGGCCGTTGTGGTCGCATTCGACGACCGAAAGCAAGCGCGAACAGGGGCGGTTCCAGTTTTGGCGCACGGCGGCGGCTGACTGGCCGGGAAGGGTGATGCAGTAGGAGCGGCCAGCGATGGCGTAGGAGACGAGGAAACGAGCAGGGGAGCGGGAACGGTTAAACATGAGTTAGACTATGAATGACTTATTAGCTTCAATTTGGGGCAGCTTTTCAAAGTCTGCCGCACTTAGATCATGGAGCGAGCCGCTAGGGCTCTTAAAAATCCAATCTGGCCCGATCCATTGCCAGCCTTTGCTCTGGCAGGTATGATAAGCCCGGTTGAATGCTTGTTGTTTTTGTTCGGGCGTTCTGTCGTCTTTCATAAGTGGGAGAAAAGGCCGCTCCCCCGATTAAAGGGGCGGCGAGGGGTTGAAGGTTTACTGCCAGCAAGCCACGAAAGCAGCGAGGGCGGCGATGATAATCAGGCCAGCGAAGCAAAAGGCAGCGAGGGCCATTCCTTCGTTGGGGTCAAAGTCGGGGTTCATTACCAGTTCACCTCCTTGATTTCAGGCCATGCCATCGCGGATGCGGTGCGAGCGGCGGAGCGGTGACTTTTGAAGCGGTAGGCTTGATGAAGCGGTCCCATTTCAGGCGACGGTGAGCCATCTTTAACAATGCTGCCGTCTTTTAGGCGGTAGTAACCTTTTGGGGCTATAACAGCTTCGACAAATGACTTTGCGCCACGGGATAGGATGATGAATGACATAATCAAGCCTCCCCCTTTCCATCATTGCGGCTGGCGCGAATCTCATCCGCCATCGCGGCGCGTTCTTCGTTGCGTGCGATTTGTTGGCGGTGGGCGGCGCGTTCCTGAGCGGTGGCGAATTTTGATGGCAGGATGTCAACGCGGAGCCGGGCGGCGAGCGTGTAAAAATCAGCCGTGGACATGGAGCCAAGCGGGATGCGGAGTTGCCCGGCCTCGTCCTCTCGAATCTCGCAGGCTTGCACTTGACCGGACGGGAGGCGGTCGAGTGAGAGACCGACTATGTGGTTGGCCGCGATGTATGCGGCAGGATTGGCGGGGATATGAATCATATGCGTTGTGTTTTGTGTTTTGGTTTGCCCGTGGTTAATCGCGAAGGCAGGGCAGGCCATCGCGAGGCGGTGAAGCCATTACGACGCACCCGCGAAGGATGCGCCGTGTATGGGGTCACTCGTTTTCTTCCATCAAGTCATAAACTACGTGGGCGACTTCCTCCGCCGCATACCACGCGAACAGGTTAGACAGATTCCAGCCGCTTTCATCTTTGCCCGTGGTTAAAGCTCGCCAGATTTCCGCCTCGCTCGGCTTGTCCTTGGAATTGCGGAACTGGCCGAATCCTTGCACCATTTCTGAGACGGTGGAGCCGAAAGAGTCCGCCTGATCTTCAGCTAGGCGCTGGATTTCACGGCGATTGCGGAAGGCAAAAGGCTCCGTATCGGAGTAGTAAATCCATCCGCCGAATCCGCCGCTGATTCCGTGGCGGGCGATGTCGGGGGCTTTTTCGAGAAAGGAGGCGAGACCGCCGGATTGGCGAATGACGGCGCGGACAAGTTTTTCTGAGGCTTCGGAACGTGAGACGATGGCTTGAATTGTGATCTTTTTCATGGCGTGATTTAGTGAGGTTGAGTTGCGGCTTAGGAGTGAAGCAGGGCGATAATAACGGCGAGAAGGACGGCTCCGGTTGTGAGGCAAAAGCCAACGAAGGTCTGCTTGAGCCGCTTTTCCCTCGCGAGGCGTTCGGAGGTGCGGCGATAATGCGAGCGGGTTGTGTTTGGATCGTGCATGTTGTGGCGTGGTTTAGTTGTGGGGTGAGAGGGTTCAAAATTCGTATCCAGCGAGAGTAAGGGCGTCGCGTATCTCGTTTTCCTCGGGGTTTTCTGCGCCGCCTTCGTTAAGCTCCGCGATTAGGTCGAGAGCTGACTCTAAAGCCGCGAGCAAGGCGGGAAGGGCGGCAGCAGCTTTGGCGATAGCGTCCAGTTCGACCGGCGACAAGAAAAGCGGGCGCGATGTGCCTTGCTCGCGGCTGTAGGTCAGGTAAAAGGTGCCGCTTGGCGTCTCAATGTTTCGGCCTGCTTTGAGGGCAAAGGGGCCGGGCGTGATTTGTGGGCGTTTCATTGTTTAGCGTTTGGTTTTGGTGTTTTCGTTTTCGGTGTCCTGCCACCAGTAGCGACGGCGGGAAAGTTTTTGGTCTTCGCGGTCTTTGAGCAGGGCGGCGCGGTTAGCGTTGCAAAGCTCGAAGATGCGAGCGAGGGCGGTTTGTGTGTGGGCCTGCTCTTGTGCGGGCGTCATATTAGCGGGTTAATTAGCGGATGGCGAACAGGAACGGGAGAGAGGCGACAGCGGCAGCGATTAGGAGCGTTCCGGCGATGAGGCGGGCAAGCTCGATGAGGGAGGCGCGAAGGGCGCGGCGTTGGGAGCGTGTCATATTAGTTAAAATATGGTGCTAGTATGTTAAGCAAGCGGCTAGCCTCGGCTTTGTTTGCTGCGATAAACTCTTCGCTGGTTTGCTCTGGGAGATGCGCGAACTCCGCAAACAGAGACAGAGGGCGCGGTTTGCCGGTTAGCTCATTTTCTATCTCCGTTGCGAGCGATGCTATTCTGGTGGCGATGATGGCGGCTTGGCGTGTTTGGTCGATAGTCATATGGTGAGGCCTTTGTGGCGTGGTGATATTGTAGCGCATGGCTACATAGTGTCAACAACGAGTTTGAATCTTTTTTCGTTTTATTTTCGGAGCCGAAAGGCGTAAGCATCAGGGATATGGCAAATACACCAGTTTTAAGCCCGGAATCATGGGATGCACTGAAAGCAGCAAGTATTAGGGGCGTGCCCGACTCACAGCTAGCAGAGACGTTTGGCATCGAGACTAACGCCATCAGGCAGCGTAGGTTTCTCGATCCTATCTGGAAGGCAGCTTACACTGCGAATCG
>JACCDG011698684.1_pt1 | contig 24929 bp, 28 predicted proteins | sample 7442471 | NCBI WGS metagenome assembly JACCDG01 (sample SAMN15323444, study PRJNA562643) | freshwater metagenome | isolation source: river surface water | place: USA:Blue River Watershed | collected 2017-08-17 | reverse complement strand
TATTGTAAATGTAAAATAGACCGAGATTTAAACGGAGCGAGAAATATTTTGCTAAAAAACTTAGATGAGTTTAAATACAAACATGAGGCTACAAAGCCGACGGGTACCTACATCCCAAATCTGAAAAATAAGTAAAATTTACTTAGAAATACTTAAGGAAACATCATTATTACAAGTTGTTATAGTTAGTAATAAACAGTGATGTTTTAAATGTAGGGAATTATTAAAACAATTGTTACCAATAATAATTCCAATGAAGTAAAAATTAAATTAAATAAAACTAATGAACTTGTGTTGTTTCCAAATCTATTGATTGAATTGGTAAATAATAAAATAAATAAAGTTGTTATCCAAGAAAAATTTTTTTTTAATTAATTTTACCCAATGCTCTTTTAACATCGGATTCAACATTACGCATATGGAAATTTTCATCAGTCCAACATGTGGGACACGCCAGTTGACTCAAATTCCAAACAGGTTCTACAGGCAAGTCATAAAATATACCTTGAAATATCTTTTCCGCCCGCGCTTTATGAAAGGCACTAGTAGTAATAACTATTTCAGGTGGTTCAACAAACCCAGCGAGTTGATACCACTTTTTAAAATTTAAAAAGTTTTCAGCAGTATTTGTTGCTTCTGTATCAATAATAATATTAGATTCAGTGAATAACATATTTTTCATTTGTTCAGCTTCACTTACAGTATTTTCAATTGCATTTTTAACACCCCCGGTTAAAAACCAAGTTTGAGAGCTATTTTGTTTACTAAATTCAATAGCAGTAGTAATTCTATTTGTTTGAATATCTTGAATATGACACCCAAGTACAATCATTATAACACTTCCTAAGGTAATAAGCATTAGATTTTAATTTTTTAAAAGCGATATATTCCAATATATTTTTCAATTTTTTTTAATATTCAAATTAACAAAAATTATATTGAAAACAATTTTTTAATATTAGTTTTATAAATAAAAATATCTAACTATTAAATATAATGGAACTACAAGTGCCTATTTCTATGGGAACAAAACAAATGTTATCAGACTTGTCCCAAATTTTAAAACTAGCTTTAACAACAAAATTTGGATTAATTATTACTCTATTGTGTACAACTATTTATTTCTTTTCTTTATGGGTAGTTGGTGCTGTTCATAATTGGGGGTTGGTTTTTTGGCTTTTATCTTTTATTGGTGCTATAACTATATCATGGTTTACATGGTTTTCAACAACAAATTCATAAAAAAATTGTTTTCAATATAATTTTTTGTTAATTTGAATATTAAAAAAAAATTGTTTTTAATATAATTTTTTGTTAATTTGAATATTAAAAAAAATTGAAAAAAATATTTTATTATGTTCTAAATGAATATAAAATTTAATGTGTTATAATAAGAATACTTTATTGAATAAGTTATATACTGAGGCACTTAAGAGTGTTATTGACCAACAACTCGCCGCTGCAATTGTTAAAGGTGGTAAGATGATTTCTAAGCCATGTTGTAATTCTCCAAGAAATATTTGCCGTGGTCATTGTTGTGGTAGTCTTCATGCTGAGGCTCATGCTATTATGTCTTACTATGGAAAGTCCTTATCTTTTGACAGGAAGCGCGGGTGGTGCTTTTTATCAGGCAAATCAAAAGGCGCAAAAGCTTGATCTTGTTGTTGTTAGGGTTAACAAATCTGGTAGTACTTGTAATGCTCGTCCATGTCATAATTGTTTAGATATGATGAAAGCTGTTGGTATAAGAAAAGTATATTATTCTATTTCACCTGATGAAATTATTTGTGAAAATGTAAAGGATATGATTAGTATCCAGGCATCATCGGTTGCTAAGCATATTGCAACAATTAATGGTAATTTTACAAATGAAGAACCAAGCAAATATTATGAAAGTCTCCTTTTAAAATACTTTCCAAAAACTATACGCCAACATAACTTAAAAAGTTTTATCACATATAATTTTAATAATGTGCTTCCAACATATAAGGCTGTTTTTGATAATAAAAATAATTTTACTATTGTTATAATTTATAATAGTAAAAATCAAATTATTACAAGTGCTCATGTTTTACCCTAACATTAAACTTTTTTTATTTTTTTATTATTTTATAAAAAAATTGAAATTTTTTTTTTATTAAATGCATAAATTAATTTTTAATGAATAAATTAACTAATTATGACCCATTAACTTACAACAATTGTGTTCTTACACAAAACATCGCTATGTTATCTTCAATTCCATATAATGAATATTATAATGCAAAAGAGGAAATTATTAAGTTAAAACAATCAAATAGTGATCTTATTAAATTAATTGATGAACTAAAAAACACTATTGAAGAAAAAGATGAAAAACTTAAAAATGAAGAAATATTTAGAAAATTTATGTTTACTGAAAGCAAAAAAAAACCTAAATTAAATTTACAACCTGCAAAATTTAAAACAATTAAATTCAAACCAAATAAATCAGCTTGGACTGATGAAAAAATTAATCAAATTATTTCCACAATTAAAAATATTAACGATATTATTAATTTGGATAAAAACTGGTATTATTTAAGACACAACCAAACTTTACAAAAACTTTATTATCTTATTTCTCCACTTAAAAAATTAAATAATATGATTGGACTTGAAAATGTTAAAAAAGATATTTTCAAAAAAATTATTTATTATATACAAAATCCATTTAATGAAAATACAGGTTGTGACGAATATTTACATACTATCATTTCAGGACCTCCTGGTGTTGGTAAAACTGCTTTTGCTAAAATTTATGGGGAAATTTTTCTTCGTCTTGGTATTTTAAAATCAGATACTTTTATTGAAATTAAGCGCGATGATTTAGTTGGCGAATATCTTGGTCAAACAGCACCAAGAACTAAAAAATTATTAGACAGTGCTATGAATGGAGTTTTGTTTTTAGATGAAGCATATTCTCTTGGTTGTGAAGATAAAGGTGATTCTTATTCTAAAGAAGCAATTGATATGATTAATCAATATTTATCAGAAAAAAAAGGCAAGTTTATGTTTATTATAGCTGGTTATGAAGATGATTTAGAAAAATGTTTATTCGCATATAATAAGGGTTTAAAAAGACGTTTTCAGTCTCATTATCATATAAAAGGATATGAACCAGAAGAACTAGCTAAAATTTTTATTAGTAAAATAAACCAAACCAAATTTAATATTGACATTCCTTTTTCTCAATTATGTAAATTTTTTACTGATAATAAAACAAGTTTTCCATATTTCGCGGGAGATGTTGAAAAATTATTTAATGAAATAAAACAATGTCAAGCACTAAGAACATTTAATCAAAATATTTCAAATAAAACTATTATTATGGATGATGTTACAAATTCTTTAAAAAATTTAAATCCAAGAGGGAAAAAAGAAAACACAATACCAATGGGAATGTATATTTAATTTTTATAAATACTTGTCTTCAAATTTTTCCCATTGGTTTTGTAAATAAGTATAAAAATTATTTGATTTTTTTGTTTTGTCAAATTTAAAATTCCCATATAATCTTGTTTTTGTATAATCACTTATTTTTTTACCTCGTTTATAATAATTTTCATATAAATAATCATTAAATTCTAATTTAATTTTATGTTCAACTTCTTTTTTATATTTTTCTTCATTAGATTCTTGAGCTTTTACACAAATGCAATTTGTTAAATCTGTTTGCCAAGATATTGGTTTTGCAGTTATAATTACTGGTTCAAGTTTATAAGCACTTATATAATTCATTATTATTATATTTATAATAATAAATATAAATTATTTTTCATTTTTATTATTTGGAGTTTTCCAGTTAAATTATTTGCAAATTTTTCCGCTATAAAAAAATGAAAACTTAATTATATAATATTAATAATTCTTATATTAATGGATGAACTAATAAATAAACTTAATAATATGGATTTAAATAAACAAATATCCGATGATTCTATTGATTCATTATGTGAATCACTTTGTCATCTTTCTATTAATCCAACAATTAATGTACAGCAAGCAGAAATTGAACATGTTGTTTCAGTAATAGCAAAAATACAAATTAATCCCATACAAATAAAAAAACTTGATATTATTGGAGTACTTATATCAAATTTAATGAAAAAAATTAAATATTACGAATTTCCAGATGCATATAAAATACCAAAATATATTTATTAAAAAAATTGTGTCAAAAAAACCCTATTTTTTTACGTGCGCTCTTTTAGAGCCATAAATTTTTTTATTGAAAAAAATTGAATTTAAATAATATTTTAATAGTATTCATTATATTCAATGGAAGTCGTTTTTAAAGCTATTAATAATAAAACATATCCTTATAATGTAAGTTTTGATGATTCTATTGAATCTGTTGTTGAAAAATTATATGTGGATGCTAATGTTAACAAACAAACACATAATTTTAAAGTAATTTACCAAGGAAAAATTTTATCTGGGGAACAAAAATTTTCTGAATTTGCACCTGCTAACCCAAAAGAAAAAGTTATGTTTGTATTTATGACTGCGAAAAATAAACCTACTCAACCTGTCCAACCTACTCAACCTGTTCAACCTGTTCAACAAACCCAACAAACCCAACAAACCCAACCTGCCCCTATAACTGTGCATACTCAGCAAGTTCCTGCGCCTAATATTTTAACTCAAAGTATTTTTCCCAATTCTGATGATTATTATGACGATGCAATGGAAAATATAGATGATATGGATGATGTTGATAAATTAAGGGTTGCACTTTTTGGTACTCTTGTTTTTATTCGTGCTCAACCTCAAATGATGGAACTATTTAATAATAACTTTGAAGCATTTGCACAAATTATTATGTCTCCTCAGTTTAGACCAATGTTTGAAACAATACTTAATGATATGACTGTTGGAGATGAACAACTTGATAATTTAACTGATTCTGTTTTATCTCATGGAAATCATTCTAATTCTACACAACAATCACAATCACAAACAGTAAACTTATCTCAAGAAGATTTAGCAAATATTGCCACTTTAGAAGCTCTCGGATTTGATAAACAATCATGTTTACAAGCGTATATTTTAGCAAATAAAAATCTTGATATGGCAGCATCTATGTTAATGGATATGTAATAATTAAACCATTTTATTTTATATAAAAATTGATTAATGCTTTTATTATTATAAGATTAACTAATTTAATGGAATATTTTATTAAATGGTGTGTCTTAAACAAAACAGAAGGCCACAGCGCTTCGCTGAAAAATATTACTGAAAATACTAATCAGTATACAAAACAAATTAAATCAACTTGTAAAAAATTTATAATCGGCGACACTGAATATAATTTATATACATACACATTAAATTTACCAAAAAATAAGTTTGAAGATGAAATTTATGCTTCTAATCCTAACTTATTAAAATATTTACCAAGAGCATGTTCTATTATTGTTAAAAATGGTCAAATTATTGATTCTATTGAAGGTCCTGAAAAATTTTCTGGTAGAACAGATATTGATGAAGATCCTGAAGATGAACAAGATGAAATTATTGCCAAATCAACTGGAATTTATGATCATAATAAAATTATCAGCTGGGCTAATGGAAAAACTTTAGAAATTATTGAAACAGAAAAGGCTAATGGTAAATTTGCAATTTGTAAAATTATTTTTGATGGAGAACAAAAAATGTTAATAGCAGGATCCAAAAATTATCATATTATTACAACTTTTGAACTACTTGATAAAACTATTAGTTTGCAAAAATCAAATGAAATTATGTACGGAATTTTATCAGATATTAAAACCAATTGGAATAAAATAAATTCAAAAGAATTAGTCAAATTATTTTCTAATGGTTATAGTTTAGCCGGAGAATTTTGCGACGGTCAACATTTTACCCCAGGAGATAATACTATTAGTTGGTTTGGATTCTTCAAGTCAGGACAAGCTCTTGATACAATCCAATCACTTGGATTATTGAATACACTTGGACTAAAAACTGTTGAATATGCTAAAGTATTTGATAGTTCAATGGAATTAGATAATATTGATAAAATATTTCTTGCATCCCGTTGTAAAAATACCAAAGGATCTGTTTTAAGATGTGTTAATACCAAGTCAGGTGAAACTGTCTTAGTTAAAACTAAATCAGTTAGTTACATTGTTAAACGTTTTATGCGTCAAGTTATTTTGCGAGGATACAAAGATATTGAACGAATTAAAACCCGATTTATTCAAGCTCAAAAATATCATGGGCTAAATACAAATGCATCAGTTAGAGTTACAAATCAATTGGTTAACTTTGCATTTTGGATGATGGGTAAAAAATATCCTTGTACTGTACTTGGGGTTACTAAAGTTTCAGCTGTTAAAGGTCAATTACCCAATGGATTTAACACATACTGGACACAATGGATGAGCGAAACTTCCAATTCTGATATTTCTATTGGACTTGAAGATTTTGGTTCATTTGATGAATCTGAATATTTAGCAGGAACTCCATTATACAAACAAAGAGCTTGGTCAAAACCTGCCATAGTAATATTTTTTCAAGGATTACAAGGCTCTGGTAAATCAACTATTGGTGCTGAATTATGTGCACAATTTAAACAACTTGGAAAATCAGCTGAATACATTGAACAAGATGATTATTGGGGAGATACATTGGCATGTCAAGGAGCTCTACATCATGCAATTAGTTCCGAGTCCGGTCCTCAAATTATTCTAGTTACCAGGTGTAACGCTAACCAATCCCAATATAAAAAATATTTAGATATTGCACATAAGTTACCTTGTGTTATTTCATTTGTATCGACCAAAAACTTTGGGCCTTTATACTTAATGATTAGTTTGGCTGGGATAGTTAACAGATCTAATTCTGGAGATAAATTAATGGTTGGTCGTTTTGAATATCCATTTAGCGAAGTTGTTGGATTTACAATTAAAAATTTTAATGAATTTGAAAAAGTTTCTAATTCTAAACAAATTGATTTGTTTGTTGATAATTCAGAATTGGCAACACAAGCTGTACAAGTATTAAAAACACCCCAACCAATTCAATCAGTTGAAAAATTCGTTAAAAATAACTTTAAAAAACTAAATGGGCTAAGACTTTCAATTAAACAAATTTGTTCTCAAATAATTTCCCACATTAATAATTTATCAAATGGAACTGTTGAAAATATCATTACAAATTCTAACCCTGTATATATTGGATTAGCTGTTGACCCAACCGATAAAGTAGAATTAGATACAATTGTAAATACACACTTTACAGCACCTGGTACAATTTATAATCATCATTGTACATTAGAGTATTTTGGTGGAAAAACAAAAGTTATTCCAGGTCCCAATTACATGTTACCTGGACAAATTGTTACAGCTGAAATTATTGGCTTAGTTATAAGAAAATCTGATAACGCGTGTGCTTTTAAAATTGGAAAATTAACTTGTGAAGGTAAAGAAATTAAGTTAAAACAACAACCCCATATTACTGGAAAGATACCATTAGGTGAAAAACCCGCCTGTTCAAACGGTTTCGTTGGATTAGAAAATAACCAAGTTAAATTTATTAGTTGGAATAAAACTTTAAATTTGACTTGTTTCTGGGCTTAAAAATCTAATATTACTCATTAATAATTTCATTAATAAATAATTCTTTATAAATATATGGCATAATCTTTTCATTATCTGGTAATGTTTGATAAATATTACATAAAATATCATTATCAACTGGTATTATTTTACATTCATAAATCGGTAACACATTGTTTTTGCTTTTCCATACTATGTTTGTTTTAATTGTTTCTTCTAGTGTATTTATTTTTTCTTTTGTAACACCAATATTAATTGCATATTCATAGGCTGTTTCTATATTATTAAAAAGAACTAATTTGCTTATTGACAAACTTAATAATTGTTTAGTTTTTAAAATAACTAAATAAGATGCAGACATTAATATTACTAATAATAATTTTTTATATATAATTATTTCAATATTTACATCTAAAATATAAAGCAAAAATATAATTATCTTAAAAAATTAATTTTTGAAATTAATCTAAAAAAGTATCTTCATTTAATTGGAATTTATCATAATTTATTTGCAAATAATCATATACTGTTTTAACTATAATTCTATTTGTTTCTTTTTCATTTTCTGGTAGCGCAAAATAAGGCGTGATAGCAAGCATTTTTCTTCTTTTGTCAACTAATGGTTTTGAAGAGTGTGAATAATATTCAGGTAATAGAACATGGGGTTTAATTTCTGACCAAAACAAATAATTTCTAACCCATGCATCATGAACAATTCGAGCACCATATTCTATGTCTGATGGCAAAGGTTTTGAACTTAATAAAAACCCAATTGAACATGCAATTGAGTCAAACCCAAAAGTCCCTGGTTTTAATCGGTTTGTTTTCCAGTGTAGTTCTCTAGATAATTCTTTATAAGTTATATCAATTAAATCTGTTAATTTGTGTTCAAAAAATAAATCAGAATAATTAAAATCACCTGTTGCTGTTTGAATTGCCATAATTAATTATTTAATCAAGTAATTTTATAAAATTTTTAATCAATTTTTATAAAATAATTTAAACAATATTTTTCATTTTCAATCCAGTTTAAAACATCAGAATCTGTCATTTTATCTAATGAACTAAAATATAATATAAATCGAACTGTTATTTTACTACGCTCACAGCTTAGTTTATATAAATATGGATTAACAGTTTCAAACAATCCAAGCCTTAATAATTTATCATAATAATGACACATCATTGATTTTGAATTTCCAATATAACTATTGTAACGTTCTAAAGTTGCAATTGTCCATATTTCTTCTTCGGTTTTTACTTTTGGAGTTTCTGGTAAATATAATGGTTGTGCTTTTGTTTTATTATATTGGTAACAACGTTCAACACCAACCAATCCAATAGCTTCAATTCTGTCTGCAAATCTTGGAATTAACATCCACTCTTTACCAATAACTTCTGGTGGAACATTATCTGCATTTGTAGATGAAGACACTAATTTAACCATTTGAATTGTTAAATTAATAACTTGGTCTGATTGGTCTGAAATAATTTTTCTTAAATTTTCATAATTTGAATTTAGTGGAAAAAATTTTTTATCATCTGCATCATGTAACAAACTTGCTAATTTAACTGCCATTATTTCAGTCTCGTTAATTCCATAATCATATGATTCAAGTGCTTTAATTGAATGTTCTAATACTGCTAGTGCATGTGATATTCCATGTGATTTACAAACATTTGCGGTAGTTAAAATTGCATTTAAACTAATTATATATGGTTCCATTAATATTTTTTATAATTATAATAACTTATAAAAAAATCAATTTTTTTTAATATTTACACTGTATCACAATATTCACAATGTAAATTATTTGGTATTGATGAATTAAAACCAATTCGTAATTTTAAATAATGTAAAGCATCAAAAGCTGATGTAATTTGTTTTTTTAAATTATCAATAATAAATTCTAATTTATTTAAGTTATTATTTGGATTGGGTTTATTTGGTTCGTTATAATCATCAATATCAATAACAACACTTTCTAAATTTGTATTATTTGAAATTATATTTAACATTATATTTTCAAATATAAAAAAATATTTAATTTAAATTTTAATTTTATTGCCATCCTACCATTTTAAATCTTTCTGGTTCTAATTGAAAATACTTTGTTTTCCATTCGCTTTGAGCAAAAAATTCCAAGTTAAACCATTCGGATTTTCTTGCTTGTAAATCTTTAACTACTTGAACAAAGTCTGTGGATGCGACCATTGACTCGACTGCTGATTTGACTTGACAAATTTTCTCATAATCAAAGCTATCGTATTCGTAATGAAATACCTCCCAACACTCACCGGACTCATCCACATAATCAATTGACAAATCCAACCCCCATTTGGTTTTATAGTTTATCAATTTGTAAATTAACGGATTAGTTTTAGCAAATGATTTTAATTGGGCTAAAGCTTCACCACCATAACCCTTACGTTCTAATAACATTGAATGATTTATCACATAACCTGATAATTTTTCTTCTTGTTTAAACCATGGTTTATGAATACTAGTTCTAAAACCTCGGTAATGGGTAAATTGTAAATTCGGTTCCATATTAGTTTGTGCATATAACTGTTCAAGCAAACATAAATCATATCCATTTTGATCAAATGATTTTACACAATCAGAAGCATTGTTTGTAATTAAATCATCTATTTGCATGTCGCAATCATTTTCCTCTAGTATTTCATTGTATGCGGGTGAATTTATTAAATCAGTTACAAGTAAGTCAGTTGGAACCGGTTTAGTCCAGCAGGGAGTCGGGTCAAAGTGCGATTCAACCAAGATCAAATCGTTTTTATCATTTGGAATTGGCATTTGGGTTTTATTATTATATAATAATAAATAGTTTTTAAATCAGTTTATTTACCAATACTTTTTACTTGGCATTTGCTTACCATCTTTAACAAATTCAACTACTTTACCTATTGGACTTGCATTAAAAACTCCATTAGTTACAACTGATTCTATTTGAGAATCCCAATCCATTTCCAAAGTTACTTGGCAAACACAATGTTTTTCCTCATATTCAATACACACTTGGTTGTGTATACCTGGTTTTTTAACTCTCTCTATATTTATAATATCAACACCAGCATATGGATTGTAAGATTCAATTTTCCAATTTAAACAAACTGTGTTGGGTTTTTTTGGATCGCCTTGCAAACTGTAATTTCGAACTCCGAACAAATAATATTCACAATCTTGAGCATAAGACACTTGGTTGTGTTCGTAAACAACATAAAAATCAAAAATACCAACACGTTTTTTATATAGGAGTTCCCATTTAATGGTATCTGGTCGTGCTTTTAATTGTTCAACATTAACAATTTCTTGCAAGTTATTGGCTTTAAAACAATCGGAACAAGCATCCCAGTTTTTATTCCATGCACAATCATCATCTGAATCTACTTGAACATCTGGTTCTTCATCTAATTCAATTGGTTCCAAATTTTCCTTTTCTTTTCCATATAAGCACATTGGCTCCTTGGGTTTTTTTTCACAAATTGCTATTGGGTAAGAACTAATATTTTTATATTTTTTACAACAATAATCACAAATTAATCTGGAATAAAATTTTTTAATTGAGAATTTGTTTTGATTACAACCACATAATCTAGTTTCAGTATTGGCTAATTTACTAGGATAAATTTTTTTACACCCAGTACAATAATTATCCAAGGCTAAATTAACAATATAAAATTCCGGTATGATTCTTTCCATTAATTTAATAAATGGAAATTACCTTTAAGTCAAGTTAGCCTTAAAAATTATCCTATTAGAATTTCAATTGGGCTTTTTCCTCCAGACTTAGTTGTTTGAACTTATCAATGCACTTAATCGAATCAGGAATAAACCGCATGTGGTCTTCTAACATCCATTCAGATTCAGGATATTTGTCAAAAATCCCATAAACATTTTCCCACCTCTTGGCTTTAATTTCCTTCTTGTCTTCTTGTTCAGTTTCATCAGGTGCAACATCATCAGCAGTTTCAATATACAAAATATGAGCTACTGATAATGACTCCCGAGCAATTCCAAATTCAACAATTTCACCGTCTTGAATTGCTGAATATTTCCAATATCTGGGATCTCTACCAGGTTCTTCATAAGTTCCCAATGATAGCAAATAACATTGAGAAAGAGTTGATTCAGGAATACCTATTTCCTGGTTAATTGCAAATAGTACTTGAGCTCTTGCTTCATCTGATTGTCCTGGTTCTAAGTGTTCACCTGCAGCCGGAGCAATCCTGTTTGGAAAATCAACATCAGGTCCACTTCCTCTGGTCATCACCTTAATCTTTAAACTTGATGCATTACCCCACATCCATAACTTGTCAGTTGCTTTTTGGGGCATAATGTTATCCGTCATATAAAATGAATAAAATTTCCCATTCCAATAACCATTACAAGATAATGCACAATTTTCGGTTTGAGAAATAATTATTTCTGAACCATCAAACGGTTTTGGTGAATATTTAACAATTCCTTGATGAATCTGATTAAATTCTATTTGATCGCCAATATACATTTCTGAAAACCAAGTTGCACTAGTAATAGTAAAATTATTTGTACCCCATGAACCACCCTTCCATTGCCCATTAGGTTGTCGAGTTGATGGGCTTGAAATAAACTGAATAAATGTTTTCCTTTTAATATGGGAATCAGGAGTTAGTTGATAAGGTGATGATATTGTTGTTATATTAGGAATTTTAGTTGCACCAACTGTTGGAGGAAACTTCCAACAATAAACAACTTTGTTAGTTCCAATAATTTTTGCAGAAAATCCACAGTAAGTAAGCTTTAATATTTCTAATTTAGTATTTGTGAACATTAAATAATTATTTATTTGGAATTAATTAAAATTATAATTTCAATTTTTTTTATTTAATAAAAAAATTGTTTATTTAACTTTTTATTCTAGGCTTTTAATAATACTAATGCATTTTCTTAAAAGTTTAGTTAGTTTAGTTTGGGGTATTGTTGGAGTCAGTGGGCTTAATCAATTAGCATTTAGTGGTGGCGGAGCATTTGGTGCTGTTGAAATTGGTATTCTTAAATATCTTGAATCTGTTAGTCCAACCAAGTATGATTTATATACTGGAATATCTGCTGGAGGTATTAATGCTGGTTATCTCAGCCATTTTAAAAACTTAAATGAAGGTATTATCAGTGCTGAAACTTTTTATTCAACTATAAAAAATCATATGATTTATTCAGTTAGCCCAAGCACTAATGTGTCGCTTTTAAATACTGAACCACTTGCTAAAACAATGGGCACAATTATTAGTAAACTACCAAAACCTTCTTTTGAAACTTATGTTGGAACCACTAATTTGTATACTGGAAATTTAGATGTTTTTAGATATGATTTACTTGAAACTTCTGCAGACCGAGTTAACTTGTTAATGTGTACTTCTGCTATTCCTGTTGTATTTCCTCCAATTTCTTGGAAACAAGCACAATATGCTGATGGAGGAACTTTACAAAATGAATTAATTAATATCGTTCATGATTCAACATATTTAAATATTACATTTATTACTCCTTCTGTTGGTTCAATTTATAATAATACTCCAATAACTAGTTTAAAACAAATGATTTTAAGAACTGGACAAATTGTTGTTTCTGATTTTAATAATGCAATTCCTAAACTAAATACCAATTGTAACAAACCTATTGGCGAAATTAATAAATATTATGTTAATCCTAAATTACTTGATGAATATAATATGCTTAATTTTGATACTGGAGCTGATTTAATTTCCATTGGATTTTCCAATGTACTTCATGAAAAATCTCTATTATGTTAAAATTTAATTTATAATTATTTTTATTTGTAAATTAAATTTTGTTTATTTAGTTTCCCGATAAATCACGAATCATAAAAATAGAATCCTCGCTGGGTAAAAAATATTTATTTTTAATGTAAGCAATGTGTTCATATCCCATTGTTTGATATAATTTATAGGCACTTATATTAGAACGCCTTGTGTTTAAACAAACTACTTTGTTTGCATTATCTGCAAAATGTTTTTCAATTAATTTTTTTGCTAAACCTTTTCCTCTATATTTAGGATCAACACAAATCATCATTATCCCATAAATTTGTTTATATTGAATATTTTTTTCCATAAATAATTCCCCATTTGTATTAACTGGTTCAAAAATATCTTCTTTATATTTACCTGATAAATTTGAATTAGAATTTTCATCAATATCAAACTTTTTATTACAAGGTGTTAAATATCCCTGTAAAAGTACTCCAATAATTTCCTTTGTATCTGCTAATTCTAAAATAATTCCTTTTTCTAAATAAGGTTTAATTGATGTTTTATACCAACAGTCTGTTTGAGAAAAACATTTAGTATGAAGGTTATATACATTGTCTAAATCCGACTGAGTCCCGCGCCTGATTTTTAATTTCATTATCTTATAATAGACAAGAACTTTTAAATCCATTTAAGAAATTGGGATTTTCCAATCCAATATAAAGAATATTATCCCCAGTAATTAAAATTTATTAAAATTATAAAAAACATTTTTATATAAAAATATTTTATTTGTATAATACTAGTTAATAAATGAATAAAAATATTAAAAAAGAAAAAATTCCAAGAGAAATTGTAATAGCTAACAATAAAAAACAAGCTGAAATTAAAAATGTTTTAACATTACGCGATGAAATGGTTGCAAATAATATTGATAACAAACTTATTCAAAAATATATTAATGAACAATATGAAAAAATAAATTTAGAATACGAAAAAAAAATTACAAAATATAATGAAAAAACCAAAATAAATACTCAAACTCAATCCCAACAAAAAAAAATAAAAGATATTAAAAAAAAAAGAGAAAAAGCTATTGAGTTTCTTTTAAAAAATAAACGTTTTTTAGAAGAACAAGGAGCTTCAAAAGAATATATAAAAAAATATGTGGATAAACAATATCAAGAAATAAATGAATATTATAATATTGCAAATATTAAATTGAATAATTCAGAATCAACTGATTTAGATAATTTAGCGGATTTTATTGATTAAAATTTATTTGGATAATTTAATTAAACCTTCTTTTACAAATATTTTCTTTTCAAATAATTCTTTTACTTTTTCATTATGTGTTACATATAAAATAATTTTATCTTTAAAAATATCTCTAAGATTTTTACATACTTCCACAGCTAATTTATCATTTAAATTTTCGTCAATTTCGTCAAATAATAAAATATTATAATTTCTTGTTTTAACTGCATAAATTATACGGGCAATTAATAATCGAATACGTTCACCGCCAGATAATGTTTCAATATTTACAAATTCATTTGTATTTAGTCTATGTGATATTTTTGATGCTAGTAAAGAATATTCAATTAATTCAACATTTGCATTTTTATCATAATTTGATATTATATCATATAAATTACCGCTATATAAACTTTTATGATTTGGTAAAGTTAAATAAGTTTGAGAATTAATAAGTTCAATTGATGGTGTTATTTCTAATTTGGTTGGTTTTACTATTCCTTTTAATAAATAAAGCAATGTGGTTTTTCCACTACCTGATTCCCCATTTAATAGCACATGATCATTTGGTTCAAATATTAGTGTTTGATTTAATGGTAAAATAAGTTTGGGTTTATTATTTATAATTTGTTTAATTTGAATATTTTTAACTTTGTATTTTTCAGCAATGTTTTTAATTTCTGGAATAAAACTATTTAAATAAGTTAATCTTTCTTGCATTTTTGCATAAGTTACCTTGGTTTTATAATAGTCATTTACAATATCACCAATAAATTCAATATCATAAACAATAAGAAAATAATAAAAAAAATCAAATTGATTTAGTTCATTTATTTTTAACCAAATTACAACTATAATCATTGCAAACATAACAATATTAACTTTCATATCTAAATTATGATTTAATGTTTGTATTTGCTTGTTTACTTTTTCGAATTCTGAAAAATTCTTTGATAAATATTCTTTATTAAATTCATCATTTATTAAAAAGTTTTTACCATTAGTTAAATAATTTCTTATTATTCCCTCATATTTAAAATAATCTTTTGATAGTTTCTTTTCATCTTCCATTTTATGTTCATTTAATGATTTTACTATTGAATAAAATACAGCAAATAAACCAATTAAAATTGTAAATTTTTTATTTAGTGCAATTAATACTAATGTTAAACATCTAATTGGAATATCATATTTTTTTTTAATATTTTCAACATATTGTTCCAAGTTTTCATTAAAATGGTCTAAAACATTAAAATATTCAACTAAATCAAAATTTAGTAATTGTTTTTTGTCCATTGCAATTACACGCTCATTAAAATATTTATTATTTGCTAATTTAATTTCTTTTATTAACTCAGTTTTTGAATAAGAAAATTGTCTCTCAACTGGAATATTTAAACCAAATGTACCTAATAACATTATTGAATATTTAGCAATTTGTGTTGAATCGTTTTTTACTTTTTCACTAAAATATATTAATAACCAATAAAAACTTTCTTTTAATGTTGTAGTTAACATTGATAATGCTAAATATTTATAGTAATGATTTCTTAATTCATATTTATCAAGTAACAAATCAAAATGTTCTTCAATATTCATTTCTATTATATTGGATTGTAAAAAAAATAATCCAATTAAAAAATATTTTTTATATTTTTAAACTGGGTTGACTACTTATTGAGTTTCCAAATAATCACGAATACCACATGGTTCGCCACATAATTCAATTAGTGACCCATAATAATAAATACAAATTGCTTTTTTTTTAATTGGATTATTACAACATGCACAATTTGATTGAGTTAATATTGTAGTTGGTATTTTTTGAGTTGATTTTTTTCCTAATTTTTCTTTTATTTTTACGGGTTGACTTTTCATTAACTATTACACAGAAACTTCCTTTATACTATTTTTATTATTTGGACTAAATTAACAAAAAATAATTTTTATGATAACTTATATATAAAATAAACTTTTACATCATTTAAAAAATTATAAATTAATGTTCATAAAAAAAATATAAGTATAATACATATATAATAAATACTAATTTTATGGTAAAAATATTAGTGGAAAAGTTTATATAATGGATTTTAGCAAAAATATTTTCAGTTAATTAGGTGAAAAATCAAATAAAAAACTTGCAAAAAAAAAGTTCAATTTTTAAAAAATATTTCGCGCGCGCGACCCTTTTTTTGCGGTACTACTTTTTAACAATAAATAAAAACAAATAAGCTAACAATTTTAGTATTATTTAGTGTTAACAAATTTTATGTAGTCAGATATATGAATTATACTATTTGATTATAATTATATAATTATAACTAATGGTTATACATATACTATTTTTTTAATAATACTATAAAAAAAGTGGTAATAAAGTGGTAATTTTGTTAACAAAATTGTTAAAAAGTAGTACTAAATATTACCACTTTTTAGTTTATGTTATATAAAATTTTTTATTTGATATTTTACTCATTACCACTTTATTACCACCAATTTGTTATTTTTGTTAACAAAATTACCACTTTATTACCACTTTTTTTATAGTATTATAATAATAATTATGATGTATATAACTTTAAAAAATAATTTACAAATATATTTAAATAGTATAAATCATATAACTTACTTCAACAACTTTGTTAACAAATTAAAATTATATTATTGTTAGCTTATTTGTTTTTATTTATTGTTAAAAAGTGGTAATAGGAAAGTAACACGCGCGATTTTTTTATTTTTAATTGGCTAAAATTAACAAATATTTATTTTATGATACCCTTATATAAGAAAATAAATATTTACATCATTAGAATATGTATAAATTATAAATTATTTAAAAACTATATGTATAATACATATTTAAAAAAGACTATTTTTTTGGTAAAAATATTAGTGAAAAAGTTTATATAACGAATTTTAGCAAAAATATTTTTCAGTTAATTAGGTAAAAAATCAAATAAAAAATATTGCAAAAAAAATTCAGTTTTAAAAAAATATTTCGCGCGCGCGCCCGACCCTGGGAGACAGAGTTCCGGAACTTTTTTTTCTATAAGTCACACATAGACATTTTAGTTAATGGAACTATATATTGATGATAAATTGTATATATATAACATAAAATTATATATACGATGGTTTATAATATACAAAACTATAATATAATTATATTTATAAAATATAAATTGTCTCCCATTTTGTCGCCCTAAAGTAGTTTTTTTTGTAACTTACTGTCTCCCATAATAGGGTTACAATATTTGCGCCTATTTTGTCACTTGGAAGTTCCATTATAGGGAGACATTAGTACGCTTTTTATGGAACTTTTTAATTATATTAATTAATAATTTATTAGTAGTATTATACATATATTTTAATTTATATATTTAATTATTAGTATATTTATATATGTATAATAATTATTTTTAGTTCCATTTTTTGGAACTCGTAAATATTTATATTGTTAGCTTTAATGATTTTATTTATGGAACTTTGTCTCCCAGCCCAACACGCACGCGAAATATTTTTTATTTTTAAAACCAATAGTTTATTTATTAATTTTAAAAATAAAAAAATGCAAAAAAAATTCAGTTTTTAAAAAATATTTCGCGCGCGCGACCTTTTTTTCGTGGTACTACTTTTTAGTAATAAATAAAAACAAATAAGCTAACAATTATAGTAATTTTTTATGTTAACAAATAGTATGAAGTAATTTATATGATTTATACTGTTTAATGATAATTATATAATAATAATTAAATGTATATACATCATATAAATTATAATAATAATATTATCAAAAGTGGTAATAAAGTGGTAATTTTGTTAACAAAATTGTTAAAAAGTGGTACTAAATATTACCACTTTTTAGTTTATATTATATAAATTTTTTTTATTAAATATTTTGTCCATTACCACTTTATTACCACCAATTTGTTATTTTTGTTAACAAAATTACCACTTTATTACCACTTTTGATAATATTATTATTATAATTTATATGATGTATATACATTTAATTATTATTTTCAAATATATTTATTCAGTTAAATTCATATAACTTACTTCATACTATTTGTTAACAAATTAAAATTATATAATTGTTATCTTATTTGTTTTTATTTATTGTTAAAAAGTGGTAATAGGAAAGTAACGCGCGCGATTTTTTTATTTTTTAATCACAAAATTTTATAAAATATGTTTATGTTTTAAGTTTTATTTAGTGGTAAATATTTATTACCACTTTTAAATGATGCATTATATTGTAAATATAATTTATTTTTACATATTAAGTATGTAATAACATTATAAATAAATTAACTAATGTTTTTAAGTATTTTAAAAAAGTAGTACACAAATATTTTTTAAAACAAAACATTTAAAAAATTATTTAATTAAATAATAATGTCAGAATTATATTCGTGTGATAAATGTGGAAAAACATACAAGTCGCGAACAGGTTTATGGAAACATTCTCAAATATGTGTTATTGACATAATTCAAGAAAATAACAAATATATTTGTAATTTTTGTTATAAACAGTACGGTAACAAATATTCAAAATATAAGCATCAAAAAAAATGCGAACTTAAAAATAATCGAATAAATGATATTGAAGAAGAAATAACTAAACTTAAAACAAAATTAGAAATAGTTAGTAATAAACCAGCAACAATAAATAACATTAATAATATCCATAATATAAAAAACATTAATAAAGGAGTTATTAATTATATTAAACCACCAGGGTCTGAAGATATTAGTGTAATAACTGAACAAGAAGCAGAAAAAATTTTAGAAAATGAAATGAATTGTTTAATTGCGTTAGTTGATTACGTTAATTTTAATGAAAACTATCCTGAGAATCATAGTTTTTGTACTACTGCGCTAAACGACAAATACATTAGTACAATTAATACCGAAACATTAATGATTGAAAAACAAAGAAAAAAAGATTTTTTTGATTTAATGTTGTCAAATAGTTTAAAAGTAATTAATATGTTATATGAAAAACTAAAAAATAAAAAAAATCCTAAAGCACTAAAATATAAAGAAAACATTGACAAACTAACTAATTTTGTTGTTGTAAATAATAAAGGAAAAAAAGCATATATGGAAATGATGAATACGTTATCATTTAATAAACGCCATCTAACACAAACCACATGGGATCAATTAATAAATAATGAAATTCCAATAAAACCAGTTATTGAATATAAAGAAACTAAACCAATTACCAACCAAACCTTACCAACCCAACAAATCCAACAAGCCCAACCAAGGCAAAAGTTAATACCTGACATGTCGGATTCAGATTCAGAATTATCAGACTCAAGCAATGATTCTAAACAAAATGATAATGAAGACGAAGACTCAGGAGAAGAATCTGATGAACCAATTGAAATGAAAGTACAAGGAACAATGTGTTTATTAGATGGTATTAACTTGTATAAAATGACAAAAGAAAAACAAAAAGGAGAATTATATGCAACATTTATAAATGGAAAAGTTAGAAAAATTAAAAAAACTGATATTGAAGTTTAATTTGGGGTAAAAACAATGAAAATTAACATATAAAACTTGTATGATATACACATATTAAACAATTATATATTTTTTGATAGTAATAAAAATTTTAATGTATAATATAATTATTATGTATAACTATATTATAATTTTACAAATCATTTCTGGATTTAATACGTGAGACAATTAATGATGTTGACATATTGGGATAGCGTGAACCAACAATTACTTTTCCTGCTATTCTTGGTTCTGCATAATAATGATCTGTTAGGCTATCATATTCTGGTGATATTAAAATAAAATCTAACTGGTTAGCTTTCATAAATTCTAATGTTGTAATTAAAGGAGCGTTGGAAATTACTTGGTCAACATATTTTGAATTTTTAACTATTTCAACTCGTTCTTCAGTTGTTTGAATTGGAACCCGTTTATAAGTTGCAACATCTTCATCAGAGTGAACACCAACAACTACTTGGCCGTATTTCGAAGCTTGTTCAAATTGTTTAATATGACCAATATGACATAAATCAAAAACCCCATTACAATATATTCTAGGCATTATCTTAATAATTAAGTGAAATTAATTATTAAACTTTTAACTCAGCTGTTAAATTAAACAAATTTTATTTTTATAAAGTAAAAAGTTTAATAATATTTAAACTTCAATACTTTTATTTTTTGGTTTTTTTATAATATCAATTTCTTTTTTAAGTTGTAATATTTCTTTTTCTAATTCTTGTTGTTTTAGTGTTAATATTATTTTATCGTTTGGATTTTTAATTTTACATATTTTTTCATGTCTCCATTTTGAATGTCTGTCTGATAGCTGTTTGTTGCAATTATTGCAAATAAAATTGTTTTTTAATTTTATTTGTTTGTCATTTTGATGATATTTTTTATTATGTTTCCACAATCCATTTGCTGTTTTAAAACTTTTAAAACAGGGTTTGCAATGATATTCAAATGTATTAACAATTTCAGTATTTATTTGATCATTTTCATTAGCTGGTGTTTTAATTTCATCATTTATTTGATCATTTTCATTAGCTGGTGTTTTAATTTCATCATTTATTTGATCATTTTCATTAGCTGGTGTTTTAATTTCATTTATTTGATCATTTTCATTAGCTGGTGTTTTAATTTCAGTATTTGCAATAATTGTTGTATTGTTTAATTTAATTTGTTCGTTAAACAATATTTTTTGTTTTTTAACTAATTCAAACATAGTATCAATCATTTTTTCACAATCTCCTTGAAAATATTCAGTTCCATAATCTAAATGTTGAACATATTTTTTTTTAAATTCATCCTTAATTTCCTTTTCTAATTGATTACAATCTGGACACTTAATATGAAATAATAACTCAGAACCTTTTGGATATTGATTTAATCTTGATACTCCAAATTGTGTTGTTCTACCTATTTTATATATAGATTCATTTAATTTAATAGACTCCCTAGTTTTTATTAAATATACATAGCTCATTTTTATTAACAAATAATATATCGATAATTAAAATAAAATTTCAATTTTTTTAATATTTTTAATTATTTAAAAATTCATTTAATTGATTAAACATTAGTATTTATAATATTAAATGATATTTTATATATTTAGAACCTAAAAGAATAAAACAAATAAGTTCAAACAATAAAAAAAATTTCTTAATGTATTTAATCTTGATGGGGGGGTACCCCCAGCAAGTTTATTAAGTTGTTACATTGATTTCATACGATTAATAATGTCAGTGGTTGATGTCTTTGAATAATAATCAATTTCTTTAAAATACCCAGCTGAACTAATTGACTCATAAAATGGCTTTTGTTTTTCACGATCAGCTTCATTTGAAAACCCATGTACAACCATATCTATTTTGTTTTGGTGAATAAAATCCATATCAACAACTAAAGGACAAGGAAAAATAATTCCGTCAACCATTTTCATTGATTTAACAATTTCCACACGATCGGTTTCATTAATAATTGGAACACGTTTGTATCCTGCACAATCGGCATCTGAAACAACACCAACAAGTAAAAATGTATTGTCTGGGTCACCCAGTGCATTTTTTGCTTTTATTAAAGATTCCAAATGTCCGCGATGAAAGAGGTCAAATACTCCGTCAATATACACTACTTTTTTCATATATACTATAAAATAATATTTAAATCTTTAAGTAAAAAATATTATTAAGATTTTTTTAAATTAATACTACTTGTTTCCAATAAATTTATTATTTGAAAAAATACCTTCACATTTTACAGAATCATTTATTAAATCATATAATTTGCCTTTTCCTTCATATTTATGATTTGAAAATTCTCCTGCATACAAAATTTTTTTAGTTGTTATGTCATAATATTTTCCCTGACCGTGAAATTTATTATTTAAAAAAGCGCCATCATAAGATAATACACCATTATTATATAATTTACCATTACCTTCATATTTACCATTTGAAAAATTACCATTATATTTTATTTTTCCAGTTATTTTATCGTATTCTATTCCACTTCCATGATAGTTTCCGTCAAAAAAATTTCCTTTGTATTCAAGAATTTTGTTATTATATTTTTCACCGTTTCCATGATATTTTCCATTAAAAAATTCACCTTCATATACTAAACCAGTTTTATCATATTTTTTACCTTCACCATGACATTCCCCTGCAAAAAATTCACCTTCATATACTAAGCCATCTTCATCATATTTTTTACCTTCACCATGACATTCCCCTGCAAAAAATTCATTATTTTTGAACAAACCTTCAAATTTAATTAGTTGGGTGTTTTCATTATCATTAATTTTAAAATTAGAATTTTCAATTTTATAAGCACAATCAAAAATACGTTTGCCATTATTAATTTTATAATCATAATCCATAATATATAATTTTCCTTCCCCATTAAATTTACCATTTTCAAAACTTCCTTCATATCTCAAACCTATATTTTTAAAATGTAACTTTTTTATTATAACTTCATAATCGTTAAATCCAGCAAGTTCCAAATCAACAAAATATAATTTTCCCTGACCATGAGGTTTATTATTTAATTGTTCCCCTTCATACCATGTATGATTTTGAAAAGTTCCAGTGTATATCAGTGTTCCTTCATTATCATAAACTTTTCCTGTTCCGTGAGCTTTATTATTTATGAATTCGCCTTCATATCTTAAATTTCCATCTATATAATATAATTTACCATTCCCATGAAATTTATTATTAACAAATTCACCTTCATATTCTAAATTTCCATTTGGAAAGTATAATTTTCCTTTTCCATGGTATTTTTCATTAAATACTTCACCTTCATATAATAACAAGTTTTTATCAAAATTATAAGTTTTTTTGGTTGTACTCATTAACGGTTAATCCAAATAAATAAATTAATAATAATTCAATATTTTATTGTAAAAATTTTAAACAATAATATTTGAAATAAAAATTTTTTTTTATTATAAAATTATAAAACCAAGCCATTTGATTCAAGTAACATATCAATTCCTTGAACACTTAAAACAAATGAACTATAATTCTTTTTTAAATCTGCTATTGTACTTGCAATTCTTTCTTTACAGTTGGTAATTTTTTCTTCTGATGCTTGTTTAATTCCATCTGATAAAATACTGTTAGAAATTTTCCCGTCTGATAAAATTGTATCAAGTCTTGATTTCATTTCCATATATTTTTCCATTTTAGTAAATTCAACAAGTACAATCAAGTAATGAATATATTGGTCTTTAGATTTATCCATTTGTTCCATTATAACTTGATATAGGTTTGGGTTAAAAACCAATTCAATAAAATCCATTGATTCAGATTGAATTGAATAGGATTTATTAATTTCATCAATTACTTCAGATAAATCACATGCAAGTACTTCAAAATTTGGAATAACAAGGTTTGAAACAATATCGGGAATATCTTCAATGGTTTTAAAGTTTCCATAAGAATTTACAAAGTTAGTTTTAGGGTCTTGATTAGAGAGTTTTATATTACTATTACAATCACTTTCTAACATTTATTAGTTATTAATTAAATTATGTGTTTATAATAGTTTTATTATTTGTTTAATATAAAAAAATGAAAATTAATTAATGGTACTTTTTGAATTAAATTATTGATTTTGTTTAGATGTTTGGAATCCCAACAAGTTGGTCACAAAGTAAGTCTAGTTCATATTGATTTGAAATTAGCCATTGGGAAAATATTTTTTTAATTTTTTCAAAACATGTACAATCATCTAAAGTTATATCAGTATTTAAAATGTAATCAAAGCGATAAAACCCGGGTTGGTTTGGAACCTTTGGTTTTGTTAATAATTTGCACATTCTATAATTAGCAGAAGCAGAAAATAATGCCCCAAAAAGTCCAGACCATGCCCATAGTCCACTTGGTTTGTAGGTGATTTTAGGTAAATACCCGACCAGTTCCTATTGACACATGTAGAAACTTTTCATTCGGTCCATAAAGTGTTTTAGCACCTTGATACGTAAAATCTGATAAATTATTTGATATAACACCTCCATCAATTAACATGGAATTATCCCAAACAAAAGGAGGAAAAAAGTTGGTGTAGTAGTAGTTCCTCTAATTGCTTTCTATAGTTTAATATTGGAGTTTGAGTCTACCCATGATTCGAAAGAAACTGGAGTATGTGAAACCAAATTATAAGTGCAAAAGCAAATGGAGTTCCACTCGCTTTAGCAAGTGGAGTAAATGAAACAAATATATTAAGTTTTATTCCTTATGTGAACTATTTCATTGTTGGTACTGGTGTTGAAAAAAATTC
>JACCDG010594395.1_pt1 | contig 24938 bp, 27 predicted proteins | sample 7442471 | NCBI WGS metagenome assembly JACCDG01 (sample SAMN15323444, study PRJNA562643) | freshwater metagenome | isolation source: river surface water | place: USA:Blue River Watershed | collected 2017-08-17 | reverse complement strand
CTTTAGGCACGGCTATGAGCCTCCGCACTGGAAAACGGCAGACGAGTTGATTGAAGACCCTGCTGCTTCTGAGTTAATGATCTTTGGAGGTAACCGAGCTTCAAAGACCGAATACGCAGCTAAAAGGGTTGCTCAGTTCTTGAGTCGTAACCCTGGCAAGCGGGCTTGGTGCGTTCATACGACCAACATGAGCAGTGTCCAGATGCAGCAACCCATTGTTTACAAGTACCTGCCTGCTGAGTTCAAGAACGCGAAGAAGTCAAAAATCACAAACATTGGATTCACGCAGAAAAACGGGTTCACAGATAACACTTTTGTCCTTCCAAACCGTTCACAGTGTTGGTTTTTGAACCAGTCTCAGGACATTAAGGTTATCGAAGGCGGCGAGGTTGACTTGATCTGGATTGATGAGGAAATCAATGCCGATTGGCTTAGAACTCTGCGCTATCGTACAGCAACAAGGCGAGGCAAGATCATCCTTACCTTTACGCCTATCTCAGGTTACACATCTGTGGTTAAGGAGTTTGTGTCTGGCATGATGATTACTAAGTCTCTGCCAGCCTCGATGCTCAAGGAAACGATCAATGTCCCAGGACTTCCCAAGGGTGAAATGCCTCACGTTGCTAAGTGCAGAAATCCATCTGGAAGGGTCATTTGGTTCCATTCCGAACTTAACAAGTATAGCCCATTTGATGAAATCAAGAGAGCATTGCACGGCAGAACCAACTACGAGGTTAAGATTCGTGCTTATGGCTATGCAGAGAGCTTGGCAGGATCACAGTTCCCTAAGTTTGGAGAGTGGAATGTCATCCCAGCAAGCCAAATCCCTGAGAAGGGAACAAATTACATGGCAGTTGACCCAGCAGGGGCAAGAAACTGGTTCATGCTCTGGTTAAGAGTGGACGAACACGGCAGAAAGTTCATTTACCGTGAATGGCCAGGCATTGGTTTAGGCGAATGGGCAATTCCAGGTGATAAGACGGACGGAAAGCCTGGAACGGCACAACGAAACGGAGCAGGCCGAGGAATCAACGATTACAAAGCGTTAATTCGTGAACTAGAAGGAGACGAAGATATATCAGACCGATTTATTGACCCAAGAGCAGGTGGAACGCAGGCTATTGGCAAGGAAGGTGGAACAAGCCTGATTGACCTATTGCAGGAAGACCCTGAGCCTATGTGGTTTACTCCTGCCGCAGGTCTAAGAGTTGAAGATGGAGTTAGCATCATCAACGACTGGCTTGCCTGGGACAAAGACCAACCCTTGCTTGCCATTGAGAATGAGCCTAAACTTTACGTAAGTGAAGAATGCAAGAACATCATCTACTCTTTGCGAGAGTGGACAGGAGCAGACGGAGACAAGGGTGCTACTAAAGACCCTGTAGATGTTCTGCGCTATCTTGCCGTGATGAATCCAAGCCACGAAAACCATTCAACATACCAACCTCAAGGACAAATCGGGAGTTATTAAACATGGAAAAAAAGCACACTAACGGAGACAGGCTTGCATTTTACTCGCCAAAGCCAGACGTAAACGAACTGGCAAAGGAACTAACCCGCAGTCTTTATACGACCAGTGAGCTTGAAGCTCTTAACTCTGCTGATGACATTCGTTTTTGCCGTTGGGCCGGGCAGTCTGACGATGGCAAGAAACACTCTGAGAATCTGCCAAACAATCGTCAGGCATTCCCTTTTGAGGGAGCATCAGACGTTCGCAATCGCCTTGTTGATTCAACGATCAATGAGTTGGCTGCTCTGATGACGACTAGCTTTGAGCGTAGTACCTTGAGCGTTAGCCCAACTGAGTTTAATGATATGTCAGTTGCATCTAGCGCAAACCTGCTGATGAACTGGATTACTCAGCAAAAGCTCAGGAATGACTTGATTCGTGAGGCTGAACTTGGTGCGCAGTACGCTCAGCACTATGGATGGACAGTCTTCAACGTTGGCTGGGATCAGCAGATCAGCAAGCGTATGCAAAAGATTACATTGGAGGAAGTCATTGGAATTGCGCAGCAGTCTGGAAGCGAAACGTTGGCCCAGCTTCCTGAGTTGATTGTGAATCCAGAGGCAGAAGATCAGGCTATTCAGTTGATTTCAATGGTCTTGCCTGACTTCAAGGTAAAAAACATCAAGAAATTCGTTAAAGACCTTCGTGAAACAGGTGTTGGCGAAATTGAGGAGCAGTACGTAAGCAGGAATTTGCCAAGCGTGACTGCCCTTAAACCTTTTGACGAGATTGCCTTTCCTCCTGAGACGCTAGACTTGCAGAAAGCCCGTGTAATTTTCCGAAGGATTTACATGACAGAGGTTGAGCTTCGTTCCAACATTAACGAGGACGGTTGGAATAAGGACTTTGTTGAGGAAGCTGCAACAACGGCAGGCAAACAGTCTTGGTACACTGACCCAATGGATACGATCACTAGCCTTACCGCTAGTCCGATCATCCGTCAGGATAACCTGATTGAGATTGTTTACGCTTACACTCGTCAGCTTGACGAAAATGGCGTTCCTGCCATCTATTGCACGGTTTTCTCGCCACTGGTTGGCCAAGACCTATACGCCAAGCATGAACTGCTGGATTATGCCCATGGCGAATATCCTTTTGTAGAGTTCAAGCGTGAGGTTTTGCGCCGACCAATCACTGAAAGTCGTGGCATTCCTGAGATTGCGATGACCGACCAGGATGAGATCAAGGCACAGCATGACTCAATCCGAGACAGGACAGCCTTTGAAACGCTGCCACCGATGAAGGTTGTTAAGCGCATTGGCCAAATCAACAAGATTGGCCCAGGCGTTCAGCTTCCAGTCACTAGGGCTGATGATTACTCATGGCTTGAAGCTCCTAGCCGTGCGCCAACTACTGCATTCAACCTGATCGAGCGAGTTGAGAACAACCACGCTAATTATTTTGGGCTTAACAGGGTTACGGTGCCTCAGATTAAGTCACAACTTTTGCAACAGAACATGATTAACCGTTGGTTGATCGCTTGGGCAAAAGTTTACAACCAGATGTTTGCCCTGTGCTTGCAATACATGCCACAGGAAGAAATTCAACGTATCACTGGCGCACAGATTCCCACAGGACTCAGTGACGTGGCAAATAGCTTTGACTTCATCCTTACGTTCAACATTCAAAGCCTTGATAATGATTTAGTTGCGAAGAAGTTGCAGGCTTTGGCTCAGTTTGTTGTGCCACTTGATACTGGAGGCGTTCTTAATCGCAATGCCATGATCAAGATGATCATTGAAGCTATTGCGCCTGAGTCTGCCCGTGATCTCATTATGAATCAGGATGACGCAAGCCAGCAAATGTTCCGTGAGGTGCAGTCTGACATTGGGCAGATGATGCTTGGAAATGAGCCACTTTACAAGGAAAACGATCCTTCGGCTCAGATTCGCTTGCAGTACGCCCAAGACATTATGGCGAAGAATCCAAAGGCCCAGGTTGCTGCCCAGCAAGATCCAGTGTTCCAAGCCCTGATGCAGAACTATGTCAAGAACCTGCAAATGTCCTTGATGCAGCAACAGAACGCTCAGATCGGCAGGCTTGGAGTCTCGCCAGTTGAATTTGGACAACAGCAACCTGCGCAACCCACAGCATGAACGAGAACAAAGTAATTGAGGCTTTCACACTTAAACAAGGCCCAAAGGCTTTCTTTGAGGCTTTGTGGGCAGTAATGCAGACCGAGCAAAATCACGCATTAGCTAACGCTGTTGACGTGGGAAACACTGGTGAAACTAGGGCTTGGTATGCAGGGCAGGTGGCAGCAATCATTGACCTTCGCTCAGTGATTGAGGGATACGCTGAAAAGGCACTTGTTGAATTGACCCTTGACGCACCACAAGACTAACTTACTTTTTCACATAGTTTCTGAGTATCTCAAACTCTGTCCTTCTTAGACCTCTGAATGGTCATTAAACCTTCTGCTTATGCCAACACCCAAAACCGAGGTTAGTGAACCTTCCAAAATCACGGAACCGATGAAGCCTCTGGACGAAGCCGCCCTGAGTCAACTTCTTAGGCAGTCACTTTTCGCTGAAGATGAAAAGCAGCAACCTGAGGCTGAAACACAGGATGAAACCGAAGACGAAGCTCCTGAGGCTGAAGAAGCAGAGGAAACTGAGTCGGAGGAATCAGAAACCGAATCTCCCGAAACCGAAACAGAAGACGCTGAAGAAGCTGACGAAGATGAGGCCAAGGAAGATGAGGCAAAGGACGACCTCAAGAAGATGCCAAAGGGGGTTCAGAAGCGCATTGACAAACTCGTTGCGCAGAAGAAGGAACTAGAGGCAAAACTTCACGAACTGTCTGAGCAAACGGAAGAATTGAAGTCAAAGGCCGATAAGCCTGAGAAGGAAGTTGTTCCGGTCGGAAAAGATCTGAATCCGTACTTTAACCTCCAAGACGAGGCTGACGTGCATCAGGAAATCAGAAACGCCCGACAAGTGCGCAGATGGGCAGAGGAAAATCCAGATGGTGCTGTTGTCAAAGGCAAAGATGGTGAAGAAGTTGAATACTCCGCAGAAGACATGCGGAGGATTAAAATGAACGCCGTTGATGCCATTGAAGAACATTTGCCCGCTCAGTTGCAGTATCTTGCCGCAAAAAAGCAGTTCGATGCTGAAGCAGACAAGGCTTATCCGTTTTGGAGGGATCGCAGCAGTCAAGAGTACCAGTATGCCAATGCGTTGATTCGTGAATTTCCTGAGATTAAGAAGTTCCCTGATTATAAGGTTTCCATTGGAGACTTGATTGAGGGACGGAAGATTAGGGAATCCAAGACCAAGGCTAAAGGCAAACCTGCACTCAAGGTAGCTCCGAAAACACCCAAGACTACGGCAGCACCAGTAGAAGTCACGTCTTCTAAGGCTAAGGCTATGAACGCCGAAGCGCAATTCAGAAAATCACCCGATGAAAGGAACCTCAAAGCACTGATTGCCGAGAAGTTCCTGTAATCAAAACCCAAAAAACTCAACTCAATAAACTACCATGCCCGCTCTTTTTGAACGTTCCCAGGTCGGTAAGCGCGAAGACCTTGCCGATTACATCTCTTTGGTTGATGCCAAGGATACCCCAATCGTGTCCATGATCCCCAAGGGATCTAAGCCCGGCAACACCCTGCTTCAATGGCAGGCTGACAATATGCCCTCTCCTGTCAGCACTGGCAGTGTTGACGGTGTGGATGTTTCCAGCTATGAAAACCTTAACAGCGGCCGTGCGCTGATCAACAACTACGTGCAAGTGTTCCAACGCGCCATTCGCGTGTCTCCTCTTGCCGTTGATGTTTCGATCGTGGCTGGTCTGCGCGATGAACTCGCCGGAATGGTCGCCAAGGGCATCAAGTTGCTGAAGCGTGACATGGAGCTTACTGTGTCTAGCGACAATGACATGCAGGCTGATAACGGCACGGTTGCTTACCTTACCCGTGGTCTTGGTGAGTGGATCAAGAACGGCGCACAGACGACCAACCCTGTTAATGCCAACTTCCGCACTCCAACGGCCAGCATCAACACCACTGCTACTGGTTCCTTCGCTGAAACCGATGCCCAGGGCGTGCTGACCAGCATCTACGGTCAGACTGGTCAGTTCAAGACCTATGACACCGTGGTTGGAACCAGCCTCAAGCGCGCTTTCAGCAACCTGCTGTATACGACCACTGCTTCTGGCACCAACCAGTACCAGAGCATCCGCACCTTGAGCCGTGACGCTTCCTCCGATGTGTATTCCGCTTCGGTTGACGTGTTCAACGGTGACTTTGGTAGCCTGCGCCTGCATCCTTCCACCTTCCTGCCTAACGCCTTCCGTGGCTATGTGCTGGATATGGACTTGCTTGAGCTTCGCTATACCAATATGCCCGAAGTGACGGAGCTTCCTGATGCTGGTGGTGGCCCTGCCCGCCTGATTAAGGCTGTGGCTGGCCTGGTGGTCAAGAATCCCCTTGGCCTTGGCAAGTTTGCCGCCGCCTCGTAAGACTAGCATCGCGTAACACCACCTCTGCCATCACTGTATGATTGAGCTAATTCCTGACGAACTTCACGATCAACTGATCAAGGAGTTTCGGACTGGATGGAACTTTCAGAAGGTGATGGCAGAGGCTAACGCGCAATCCGTTGGCAAACTTAACCAACGTAAGGCACGGTCAATTGAAGGAATTGGTCAACTTGAGATGCGAATTGATCCTGATTCGTTCCATTATTGGGGTCAGCGTCTCGGTTATGATTGTTGGAATGACAAGCAGTTTCGGAAGGACTACGCAAAAGCCAACCCATACTGCAAAGTTAATTCGGGAGGAACTAAAGAGATTTCTGTTGGCTGGACTTCTGAATTAGAAAGCTCGACACGGAATGTTAAATACCGTAAGGTCTTTGCGTGAAAACTACTGACTTTAGCGAGATTCTATATCGAGCCGTTACGTTGTGCGGAATGGATCGTACAGTAATCCAAGACTCGACCTTTCGCATGGTTCGTGACTTTGCGAACCAACGCATAGCTGACATTTGGGAGCAAGAAGCATGGCCTGACATTTGCCGAATCTCACAACAATCGGTTTTGACCGATGTTGATGACGTGAGGTACGTGAACCTTCCAGACTCATTTGGAGACATTCTTAACGTTTACAGGTACAATCCAAGGGTGACTGCAAGGGCAACCAATGTCCGGTGGTACTTGGACGATAACGGAACCAATAGCCGTGTCATCCTGATGGATTCAGTTGACCCTGTTTTCATTGAATACCGCCTGCCAACCATTTCCTTGTTTGGAGATTCTTACTCCCCAACTTCAAGCTATTCCATTGGCTCGCAGATCTATTTTGACACTGGAAGCAACTCAGGAAGCTACTTGCCAAGCCCTACAGCAGCAAGCTCAGGCAACTTTTACGTCTGTTTGTCACCAACCAGTAACGGAGAAAGCCCTAGCTCTGCACCTGCAAAATGGAGCAAGGTAGAAATCCCATACTTTACCGCTGATTATCTTGTGCGTGGAGTGTTCTCTGATTACCTTCGCTCTGAGTCTCAGTTTGATTCTGCTGCCCTTGCTGAACAGGAGGCAGAGGCTTCTAAAATGATGCAAGTTGATCGTGTTCTTCGTGCAGAAGGGCAGGTCAGGAGAATGGACGTTTTCACCTACTAACCACACAAACAAATGCTTAATAACGTAAATATCACTGGTGCCGCTGGTGCCTGCCATGGAGTTGTTGTCGAAACCGGAACTGATGCCATTACTGGCAAGTTCTATGCCATCCAAGTCCTAGCTGACGCTACTTTTAGCACGTTCACTGAAAACGGGTCGTCTGGTGACGTTATGACTGGCTTTGCTGTTCCTGCTGGAACCGTTATTTACAACGGGCTAGGAATTACTGCGTTCACTCTCACAAGCGGCAAAGTTCGTGCTTATAAGCTGCCATAATCATGCAGTTCCTTGGTCTTGCTATTACGGTCTTGAATCGTGGGCTTGGTGGTGGATCGCCTCCACCTCCATCTGGTTCTGACTACCTACGACCAGGTGGCGTTTATTCATACAGACGCCCTGATGGAACATCCTCATACATTAGACCATAATGCCAAACCTTACTGTTTCATCCGCTGTTGACACGATGATGCAAGCCGCAGATGCGGCTGGAATCAGATCAGCAATCGGTGCTACCGCTTCACCAAATAACTTTTGGATTCCAGCGAGTGCATTCATTCCTCGCACCACCACAGGATGCGGAGTTGATTCTGTTGAAACAAGCACAAACAGGCAAAACTTTGACCAGTTGCTTTTTGACGCTGCATCAGATGAGTTTGCTCAAGCTGTTGTTGTCCTTCCAAGCAACTACAATAACAGCACGATTACCGCTCGTTTTTACTGGACTGCATCGAGCGGATCAGGAGACGTGATTTGGGGAATTCAAGGAAGGGCTTTTGCTGATGACGATGCCTTAGATACTGCATTTGGAACTGCTCAAACGGTCACTGACACTTTGATTGCAGCAAATGACATGCACGTAAGCGGGGCAACAAGCTCTGTTACTATTGGTGGAACTCCTGCTGCAAATGTTCCGATTCAGTTTCAAATTTATCGTGATGCAGATGCGGCTGGCGACTCTCTTGCTGTTGATGCTCGGTTGATTGGAGTCCAAATTATTTATACTGCTGCTTAATGAGACTGAGGATTAGGCATCTTAAAACAAAAGGATTTGGCTCAGACATTTCCTTTGATGCTAGATTCTTGTCTGGATATTCAAACACCGATCCAGTTACAACCTGGACAAACCTTTCTAACGAATCAAATAACGCAACGAACACAAGCGCAAACGCTCCAACATACAAAACCTCAGGAGTGAATGGCTTGCCTTCTATTGTTTTTAGCACTGGAAAAACTTTGTCGTTTACTGGCGTATCGGTTGAACTCAGTGCAACTGTAATTGTATGTAAGAAAACAGGGACAATCATGCTTCCTGTTGGCAATTCTGCCTCAACTGCTGGCCCTCATCCGCTGATTGATTGGAGCGATTCAAACATTTACGTTGGAAACTCTGCTGGATACAGATCAGCAAGCGGTGGGGCAATGACCAGTTGGACGCTTTTTTCATCCAAGCTAGACTCATCAAACGCTTTTTCCGCAAGGAAGAATGGTGCAACGGTTAGCCTTGGTGCCTTTAACACCCTTGCAGGTTCTTCCACAGTTAACTTGCTTGGCGGCAGAAGTTTAGCCACCTCAAACTGTGAGGTTGCTGCAATTTATTGCGTAAACTCTGCTGCTTCAAATTCTGTTCTTAAGCGACTAGAACACTCTGCTGCATTTTCATTTAAAATCCAATGTTCCTAACCTACAACAAAGAACTGCGCTCTGAATCTGACGAGCAAATCATTGAAAACCTTGAGCGCAAGGGATGGGTTGAAACTATTCCGCCTGCTTACGATCCTGAGAAGCAACACGCTCCAGAATGGATTGACGGAAAATGGGTTGTTCGTGATCTGACTCCTGCCGAGATTGCCGCTCTAAAACGCAAGGTTTGGGATACTGCCGCAGCGTTTTGGGCTGAGTTCCTGCCTGCTGAACAGCTTGGCATTCTTGACAGCCAGGTTCCAGAGATCAAGTTGCTTGATCGAGCCTTGGTAATTTGGCCTGGTCAGGTTTGGAGTGACGATGACCGAGTTCAAAAAGGTCTGTCAGACCTAGTTAATTCTGGAATCATTACTGAGGCTAGAAAAGCTGAAATCTTGAAAAAATGATTTTGGGAGCTTTCATTGGTTTGGCATCCAATAGGCCAACATCAGGTTCAGCTGGGCCAACCTTTCAAGAGTGGTCAGTTACCACTGATTGCGCTGGAACATCATTTTACAGTGTTTATACTGCTTATGGGCAGACGCTGGACTATGGAACCTATGTGTATCAAGATCAGGAATTAACGTCTCCTTACGCAAACCAAGCGTTCTCAACTGGATTACCTTGGCCTGTTGGTGTTTTTTGCAACACAGACTCAAACGGCATGATCAGCTTCAATGAAACGTGCCCACCACCGTAATTAAGTATGACAGACCACCACCATCACCCGTTCATTGGGTCAATTATTGCTTTGGCTAGTGCTGCCATAAGCCTTGCAGACATTGAAATATGGCTTAAACTAGCTTCGATGACAGTTGGCCTAATTGCGGGTGTTCTTGGGTGCCTGTCAGCAATCAAAAACTTACGAAAATGAGCAAGTTCCTACTTAACGCTAAATCGAACTGGAAGACTACCCTTGGCGGCATTGCCTCCATTCTTTCCGTTGTTGCAACATTTTGGGTTCCTGGACTCGTTGAACCAGTCGCCCAGGTAACCGCAATCCTTGCCGGATTGGGCCTGATCGCTGCCAAGGACAAGTAATGGCAGCAACCCTGCTGGCATTGTTTGAGTTCCTTGGCCTGCTGACGTTCATCTGCTTGGTTTTCTACTTAATTGACCCAAATGCCAAGGACAAAAAGAACCATTGAAAACCTAGGGAGCCTAAACAAGAAGGCTCAGAAGGCTTTTGAGCCGTTTCTTTGCGCTACAGAGGCGTTTCTAGCCACTCAAGGCGTGTCAGTAGAGGTAATCAGCGGTCTTAGGTCTTGGCAGGCTCAGGCAGCGTTATACGCTCAAGGACGAACAAAGCCTGGAGCAATCGTCACAAATGCTCGACCAGGATCGTCTTGGCACAACTATGGGTTGGCAATTGACCTTGGACTATTCAAGGACAACAAGTACCTCGATTCATCTAGTCCAGCACTTGCCGCCAAGTTGTATGCCGAAATTGGCAAGATTGCCGCAAAGCATGGTGTTGAGTGGGGGGGTTCTTGGGTTTCGTTTAAGGATATTCCACACTTTCAAGTCACATTCGGGAAGTCTCTGGCAGAGCTTCGCAACAAGATGGCGCAAGTTAATTACGATATAAATAAACTGGTCTGATGGCAAATCTCCCTTTCAAAATTGATGGTGAGCAAGGCTTTGTCGGCTTAAACAGCAGGCAAAACCCTGTAATTTTGCAGCCAGGAGTTGTTCAACATGCCCAAAATGTCCGAATGGACAGAGGTGAAATCATCGTCAGGAACGGTTGCCGAGACATGACGGTTACTGGCTTGATCACCCCATCTCAGAAGGACTTCCTTACCGCTTGCGAATACACCAAGTCTGATGGTACTCAGTTCATTATTCTTGTCTCAACTGACGGTCTTTACACGTACAACACAAGCACAAGGATTACCTCATCCATCGTTTCCTATCCAACGGGAAGGACGATCTCAACCAGTGATCCTGTTGACGCATTCCAAGCTGAAAACAAGGTTTATATCCTGAGAGGTTACAGCAGGAACACTGAGATTTCACAAAATGGAGTAGCTGGATGTGTTTCTAGGACAGTCAACACGGTCACAATTACCTGCACAAATCCTCATGGATATGCTACTGGTGACGAGGTAATCATTTATGTGCCAGGGCATCTTAGCGCAAGTGGCTCGTATATCATTACAGTCACAAGCCCAACAGTATTTACCTACACGACAACTGCTAGTGGTAGTATTAACCACAATCAGTTTACTTGCGTTGAGGCAAAAGCTCCGTTGGTATTTGATGGCAGCACTGTCAGTGTAGTTGAGCAAGCAAACGCAACTCAATACCCTTACCTTCAGAACGGTGACTCGGTTTGTATGCCTCCTGCTGACTTTGGGCTATACTTCCAAGGCAGAATCGTTCTTTGCGTGAGCAGGGATGAGATCGCGGCATCCAATTACTATGAGCCAAATATCTTTGACGTTAGCCTTGACCAGTTCAAGATTAACCTTGGAGACAACGACTTTATTACTGGCTTCACCCCGTACCAAGAGAACAGCTTCCTAATCTTTAAAAGGAATAGCATTTATTATGCTTTCTTGCCTCCACCTGCAATTACAACCTTGGCGATTGACCGAGGCATTGATACGTCATCCAGCATCAACACGTTGACGACTCAATTTGGGTGCCTGGCAAGACGAAGCATTCAAGTTGCAGGCCAAAACGTCTTTTTCTTGTCTGACCGTGGTATTTACATGCTTAACACGGCATTGGACTTGAAACTGGTTGGTGATCAGTTGCCTCTTTCTGACGCAATCTCAGATCAAGTTTCAAGAATCAACTCGGTTTATGCGTCAAGCTCATGCGGTCTGTTCTTTAACAATCGCTTTTACTTGTCTGTTCCCGTTGATGACAGCACAACAAACAACGTGACGTTTGTTTATTCCATGCTTAACAAGGCTTGGGAGTCTATTGACACATACCCTGTGCAGTATCGGCCAAGAGTATTGTTAACGGCAATCTACCAGAGCAAGCGGCAAATGTTTGCCCTTTGCCTTAATCGGTTCTTTTTGTGCGAAGATGCAGAGATTGACCTTGTTGCCGATGGAACTGGAACGCCTGTTCTTGGTGTTGGTCAGTTGAATCAAGCATCCTGCACGTTTGTTGAAGGCGCAGCGTCAACCAACATTGACGGTCAGATCATCACCAGGCGTTACACATTCAACGCACTTGATCAAAAGAGGTTCAGCGGATTTCAGCTTGATTGTATCCTAGACAACCAATCTCAAATCGAGATCTCTGCTGTTTCGTACAATCCAGACCTGGAGACAAAGTTGCTGACCGTTAACAGCAATGCGCCGGAAGAAAAGAGCATTAGGGCTAAAATCGCTCACAGAGCTTATGCCCTAGACATGAAGTTTCAAATTAACTCAGGCAGACCAACAATTCGTGGCTTAACCGTTGACGGACTGATTGTTGGACGCAACTTTGTATCCTCTGAATAACCATGGCAACCCTACAATCCACGCAAACCTTTACCACTGGTCAGGTTCTTACTGCATCAGCATTGACCAACCACGTTGTTGAGGCAACACCGCTGCCAGACTTTATTTCTGCAAGAACAAATCTTACCACAGGTGTTGCATCAGGTGATGAATTGCTGATCAATGACGTTGACGGTGGAGCAGTTAAGAAGGTAACCGTGGCCAATCTTGCTGCAAATCTTCCAACTGGAACAACTGCTGCTGACATTACGGTAACCAATGGAGCAACTGTAAACGGAACGCTTACCGCTAATGGTAACACTGTCATTGGAGATGCCTCTACTGACACCGCTACGGTTAATGCAACCTCAACCTTTGGTGGTGCAGCATCGTTTAATAACAATACAACGATTGGTTCCGCTGCCGTAACTGGAACTTACAGCAGGTCAACTACGACATTAACTGTTACGTCAAACAACCACGGTCTGAGTAACGGAAATACCCGTTGGTTTATCATTGAAAACAACTCAGCTCTGAGCGGTTCCTATTCAGTTTCAAGCGTTACCACTAACACGTTTACCATTACCGTTGCTGACAGCGGTGCAACCTCTGGAAACGTCTCTTGGTATGAGAGAACGTCAACTATACAGTCAGCATTGGCAGGAAGCATCCATGGTGACGCAGCCGTTAACGCCAAGACTGTTCAGCAAGGCTCAGGTGACGAGGTTCTGATTAAGGATTCTAGCGATTCTAACAAGTTGCGAACAGTTGAAGGGTCTGTAATTAAGGCTTGGGCAAAAATTGATTGGGCCTACACGACCATTACTGGAACCGTAACAAGGGCAAGCGGAAGCACAACTGCAACAATCACTTGCTCTGGCCACGCTCTAAGAGTTGGAGACGTTATCTTTACCACTGGCGGCATCGTCTCTAATTGGTATGCTGTTGTAAGCGTCATTGATTCAAGCACGTTTACGGTCACAACCGCAGCCACAACCGCTCTTTCTGCCGTTTCGATTAGTTGGTACAAGCACAACATCATTGCTGGCAGCAATGTTTATTGCGCTTATGGTCGAAACGATCTCAGGGCTTTCCAAATTGGATTTATCAATAAACCTACATCGGCAACGGGATACTCTGTGATTGGGTCTGTGTGGGGTGTTAGCAATAAAACATACTACCCACCTCAGTTTAACCCAGCAACATTTGTTCAGATTACTTCTACATACCTTCAAACCGTGAATGGTTTTGGTGTATGGCTTCAAGATTATGATGCTGGTGGCGTGTCTGAAACAACTGGTCAATTTGACTTTAAGGTTATTTGGTAATGATTCCCTGGCAAAAGGCTAAACTTTGGCTCAGTTGCTTCCCTGAGGCGGAAAGCATTGAGTCTCTTATTGCCGATTACCTAAATTGTGGAATCGTTTACAGTTCAGACCGTGGGTTCATGTTGGTAAGAAGGTGCCAGTGGAATGGTCAATTTCCAGACTTTTACGCTGATAAAAAGGATGCTTGGTTTGTTCAGATCGCATCAGGAGACTTGGCGTACCTGTTTGATAGACTTCCACAACAACTTGATTGGGTGGTCTTTCAGAGGCATGGTATGCAAAGGTTCAAAGCCTACAACTCAAGTAATTTGCACAAGAAGCTCAAAGTAAAACAAAACTCAACAATCTAAAATTATGGGATCAGTATTTGGTGGTGGTGGCGGCGGCGGCATTGACACAAAACAAGCCTCTTACTCAAAGATCATGACTGATGCCTTGCGCACTCAGATCAGGTTGATGCCTGAGGTTCTTGCCGCAGAACGTAGATTCCAACCTTCATTTACAGACCTCAACATTTCCCAACTTAATCAAGCGTTGGGTGGGCTTACTGGTGTTTATGAAGGCATTCAACCTCGTTTAAGCCAACTTCAAAGCAGGATTGCAGAGCAGAACATTGCTCAACAGCAGGCTCAACTGCCAGGCTTTGTTCAGCAGTACCGTCAAGCCGCAGGAACCGCTGATATTCTCAGTGGCTTGCAGACTAGGGCGCAGGAACAGCTTGCCGCTGGGTCTAGCTTGACCCCTGAGGAAGAAAGGATCGCACAACAACAAGCCCGTGGAGCTTATGCTTCCCGTGGAATGGGAGCAACAAACAGGGCAATCGGTGCTGAAATCTTGAACCAGTATGGACTTGGCCAAGAGCGCATGATGCAGCGTCAGGCTTATGCCCAAAACGTAGCTAATCAGCTTGAGGCCTCAGGTGTCCCTCAGTATTACCAGACCGCTTACCAACCAATGACTTTTCAAACTCTTAGTGGAATGGGGCAACAGGCAGGTGGAATTGCTGCTGGTCGCCAGTTCCAGCCAGAAAGCCAGATGGCGGCAGACATTACAGCGGCAAACCTTAACGCTCAGGCTCAAATGGCTGCGGCTAAAACTGCTGCTCAGGGTGGAGTTATGGGTGGTCTGCTTTCTGCTGGTGGTATGCTTGGTGCTGCTGCAATCATTTAATGACAAAAACACACTCAACAAAGCTCTTGATTGAGCGTGGAATCAGGCACTATCCAAATAGCGTTTTAGCTTGGTCGGGTGGCAAAGATTCGATGGTTTTGCTGCACATAATGCGCAGCATGGGCATCAACCTGCCATTGATCTTTTTTCGTGAACCCTGGCAACCATCAAAGTACGAGTTTCAAGATCAGTTGATTCGTGAATGGGATTTGTTGGTTTATACTTGGCATCCTACTGAGTCTGCTTTTACTCAAAATGAAGATGAGTTTGAGGTGCAAAACCTGTATTTTCTCAACTCAACTTCAATAAAGTGTCCCACTGGAATCATTCAACCATCTGAAGGAAAGCCTTGGGTTTGCTCATTGGACATTCTTAACAGACCAAAGCAGGTGAGCTTGCAGGTTCCTGACGTGTCAGCGGTGTGGATTGGTCACAAGGGATGCGACTCTAATCAGATTTATGGGCCTGATGCTGGCACAAGGGTCGAGGCTAGAATTGTTCCAAACATGGCAACCATGCTTTTCCCATTAAAGGATTGGTCGCACCAGGACGTTTGGAACTATATTGAAGAACACAACGTCCCCTTTGACTCCAAAAGATACTCTAAACTAGATGGAGTTTGGAGTGAAAAAGAGGGAAAAGCTCACAGCATAGACAACATCCACGCCTGCACAGCGTGTATTGATAGGAGGCAAAATGCTGCTAAATTTGTGCATTGCCCAAAGCTGGGGATGAGAATTGAAAATATCTCAGCCTCAGTTCCTTGGGCGAATCAGGAAAAATTAACATACATGAAGGATTAACTTATGGCTCAAGGAGGATACTTTTCTCAATACCGTGGTGGCTTTAGTTACATGCCACAGAATTACGCTCAAGTTGCTGCGTCTGGAGGTCAGGCAATTGGCGAAGGACTTGCAAGCATTGGCAAATCCATTGGCGGAGCCATGATTGGAAATTTCCAAAATCAGGGTCAACTTACTGCTATGAAGCAGCAGTTTGGCCCAACTCTTGAGCTTGCCCAACGTTATGCTACCGCTACAGGTCAACCTTTGCCGGCATCGTTGCAACAAGTCAATGTTTCTGAAATGACTCTGCCACAGATGCAGGGGACAATGGCTGCTCTTGACCAATACAACACGATGGCACCTCGTCTTGAGGCGATTGAGGCTGCAAAGATTAGCCAAGCTCAAGCAATGCAGCAAAAGCAACTGGCTGAACAGCAAGCCGCACTCCAAAAGCAACTTGATGCAGCATTGATGAGCCGCAGGCTTCAGCAGTTTAATGCTATTTCACCGCAAAGCCTTCCAATGCCTGCTGCACCTGCTGCCGCTATGCCTCAACAGGCACCAATGCCTGGAATGATTGAAGGGTTCAATTACCATTCCCAACCTCAGACCATTCTGATTGGCCCACAGCAACTACGATCTACTTATGACCAACCAAGACGTTAGACTAGACCAGTATGCAAGAGATCTTGTAAATCAGGACATTCGGCAGTTGCCGATCTCTCCTGAGATTTTGCAGCGTTTTGGTGGTGGAATGCAACCGCAGATCACTCCAAACCTGCAACCATACGCTCAAGGCATCTCTCAACCCATGCAGCAGGCTCAACCTGTGCAGAATCAAGCCCAACAAATGCAGCCTGACCCCAACAGGATGCAATACAACCAAATGGTGCAGCAACGGTTTGCAGAGCTTGCAGAAATGGTTGGTGGAGTTGGCAACATTGTTAAGGGAAACCGCTTTGATCAGTTTATGAAAGCGGCACAAGATGACGTTGAGATGCTTTACGGCAAGGTTCCTGAGCCTCAGAAACCAATCAGGGTAACTGAAATTGATGGCACCAGAATTGCCGCAGGTGGTGATCTTCGTGCGCCTGTTGTTTTGCCGACCCCAATTGAGAAGCAAGCCGAAGAACTTGGCTTGAAGAAATCAATTCTTGACCTCAAAAAGGCTGAGCAGGACTTAAACCTAACCCAGCAAAAGGCACAAGCTGAAGGATTTGACCGAGCATTGAAGTTGCAAACCTCCTTGGCTAATTCAGCTAGGGCAATCAGCATGATTGACAGTCTTCTTTCCGATCCTGATCTTGCGTCAGGTGTTGGTTTCAAGAGTGCCTTGGCAATCATTCCAGAGACAAAGGCAGTTGAGCTTAGGTCAAAGATTGACCAAATTAAAGGTGATGTTTTCTTGAGAGCATATGAAGGGCTAAAGGGTGGTGGACAAATCACTGAACTGGAAAGCACAAAAGCCAGTCAATCTAGGGAAAGGCTTGATCCAAAATTGAGCGTTGACGACTTCAAGAAGGCACTGCTTGATCTTCGTGAGGCTTACATGGACTTTACTGGACGTGCTGCAACTGGTCTGCAAGGCTTTGCACCACAGGATCAGCAACAGGCTACACCTCAGGCTCAAACGCCACAGCAGATGCCTGATTTTCCACCAAGCCCACAACGTCAACCGGATGGTCTTCCGATCATTCCTGTTGAGCCTCCAACCGCTGGTCAACCCATCCAGCCAATGTCTATTCCTAGCCCAAGTGGGCTGCAATTCATTCGTGACCCACAAACTGGTAAGTTGATCATCAAGAGATAGTATGCCTAAACAAGTCCTAGTTGAGTCTCGCAATCAAACCCTGACATTTCCTGATGACGCGACTCAGGAGGAAATCAATCAGGCAGTATCCGAAGCCTTCCCAAGGGAAGGTAAAGACGTTGCGTTTGATTTGCAGAAGTTTCAGCAGCAGGGAGGTGATGTTAAAGACTTCATCGCCAGCATTCCAGATGATGATTATATCAAGCTGAACAACTTCCGAAGCGATAAGAAGATGACCGCTGCTGAAATGGGTGGCATTGCTCTTGATGCGGCAGGCACGCTTGTTAAAGACGTTCTTAAGGGTGCTTATGCTGCTGGGAAGACCATGGTTGAAGCTCCTGCAAAGGGGGACAATCTAGCGACTGCCAAGGTTCTCAGTTCTGCTGCAAGAGGTGTTGGCGCAGGAACCATTGACCTTGCTCAACTTGGTCTAAAGCTGATTGACCCAACCCAGCGAATCCCAACCTTTGACGAGTTCGCAAAGCAACCTGTGACTGACTACGGTTACGCTTATGGGCCTGCTCCTAGCGTTACCTCTAGGGCTGCAACGCCAGAGGATTACAAGACTCTGGTTGATTCTGAACGCAAGAAGGAACTGGCAGCGTTGGAAATGGTTGATGTTGCTGATAAACTTGTTCAAGGTGCTGCTCTTGAGGATGTTGCCAAGGGAGCGAGGTTTATTGATGCGTTTACCATTACGGGTCTTGCTAAAGGCTTGGCTAAAGGAGTTGGCAAGGGGATTGCTAAGAAGGGTTTTTACGAGTCTGCTGCTGGCCTTCCTGCCGCAACCAAAGCCGCTGAGCTTACCGCAAAAGCCGCTGAAACTGCTGGCAATCTTGGCGCAACTGGCGTTCAAGCCGCTGCAAAGACTGTTGAAACAGCAGCAAAAGTTGCAAACGCTCCAATCAACCTTGCCAGAAACCTGATTAAGAATGAAACGGCTCAGGCTTTGGTTGGTGCTGGTCTTGGTTACAGGCAAGGAGATATTGAGGGAGCTATTGCAGGAACGCTTGGAGCTACCGTCGGCCTGAGAGCGGCTTCTGCTGCCCTTAAAGGCATTGCAGCAGGAGCAGACTTTATTGGCTCAGCTGCAAAGGTGGCTAAAACTGGTGCATCTCGATCTGGTCTGTTTGAAAAGATGGCAGTTGATTCGGGAATTAGCCAATCTGCAAGGAACATTGCCAAGGCTTTGCTTCCTACTCAACCTGCCTTTCAGTTTGCTGGCCAGGTTGCCAAGGAGACTGCCAAAGACTTCATTCCTGCCGCTGGAATTGGCGCAGGACTTGGCTATATGGCAGGAGGTGAAGAAGGTGCTGCTGCTGGCATTGGCTCTGCTCTTGGCGTTTCCGCTTTGACAGGGCCAATCAAAGCCTCTGTAAGTGCCGTTAAAACGCTTGCTAAGGCTCCAACAGCTAGAGGCGATGCAAATGCCTTGGGAGACATTAAAACCTTCGTAAACGCCATTCCTGACGAAAAAAGCCGCATCCAGTACGCTCAGATCATGGATCAGGCTATTAAGGTTGCTGGGCCTGAGAGAGCAGCAGATATGCTGGACGCTCTTAGGCTGGCTGAAGCTCATGGGGCAACTGTTGTAGTTGGGCCAAAGAATAGCCCAAACGCCTTTGACATTGTTGGAAATACCATCTCTGTAAATCCTTCCAGACTTAACGCTGGCACTGTGTTCCATGAAACTACCCACCAGTTAGTTAATGTTGGAGTCAGAGCTTCGCTGCTTCCTGAGTTGCGTAACCTGTATGATGGCATCAGGGATGCCGATGGAAATATCCTTAAGCCTGGTCTTTATACTGAGGCAGATTGGGCAGCAAAGGCTAAGGAGTTGGCAGAGTCCTACAAGAACAACCCGCAGGGCTACCAAATGGCACTGGATGTTGCCAGCAAGCTAGAAAACCCTGCCGGGTACAGTCCAGAGGCTATTCAAGCCGCTAAAGACTTCGTACTTGATGAGGCAACTGCAAGCTACGCTGAACGGCTTATGGGTCGTTCTCGACCTGGGGCTTTCAATCCTGATCGCCTTCCAATGTGGCATCGAAACCTGCTTGAGCAGATTGATCAGCGGGTTCTTGATAAACTTTCCACAGAACTTTACTCTGGACAGACCAATCTGAACACGCCTTCAAAGGCTTTCACTGACGCAAATGGTCGTCCTGTTCGCATTCCACAACTCGATGTAATTCTACGCAAGGCGTTAAGTGGTAAATATCCAAAAAGCGGCGGAGCAATGCCTAAGCAAGTTGCACCAAAGACTGTTCCAATTCCAAAGAGTCCAGTTGATGTTGCAAAGTTTGCTCAGGCTACATTCGGAGCAACCCGTGACATTCTTGGAACTGACGAGAACGGAAACCCAAGATTGCTAACCGAGAAGGAACACCAGGCTGTTGCCAAGGCAGATTATGAGGCAGCGGTTCAAGCCTTCCAGCAGTTGAGTCCTGACGACCAAGCAACGGTTAGAGTGGTGAACCGCAAAGGTGAACCAGTCTCAATCACTGATAAAGATTCTCAAATTCAGATTACCTCTGCAGCTCCTGAGCCTGTCTTTGAGCGATTCCTGCAAGTCGCCAAGGACAGAGGAATGGGCAATCAGCAGTTGGCTACCATGCGCCAGCTTTACGCCTCGATGGTTTCACCAGAAGGCCCAACCTTTGACACTGTTAATAACCCTGTCTGGAAGTATTCAAAGCGAACTGGTCAGATGGAGTCAACCGTCAGACCTCCAACTAGGCAGGAGATTTACCCCCTGTTTATTCATGTAAATTCTGCTGGTGGTTTCAATGCCAAATACATTGATCTGAGCAGGTTGAAGCAGAACGCTCAGAAGATCATGAGCGATCCTAAGCACAAAGGCATTTGGCCAAGCATGGATGCCTTTATGGACGATTTTAAGCGTTCAATGCGAAATCTATCCACCGAAAACGCTATCCCAAGCGCAGAATTGCTAGGCAATGGCAATGTTAAGTTGGGAGAAACCAAGCGTGATCTGATTGCAAGCGCAATGAATGTCACGCTTCCGAAGCGTTTGGATTACATTAACCAACCAACCATTGATCCTTTGTCAATGATTACGCCGAAGGGCAAGGAAAGGCGTATTGGTGGCAGTGCCTTTCGTGATTTCCGCATTGAACGAGTCACAGAGATTACTCCCACCAATGAGCGGCTAAAGGTAGTCCAGGAGAACGCTTACGATAAGCTGGTTCAGCGTTTCCAACCAGACTCGTTTACGCCTGAGACTCTGCCAAACGGAGAGGCTTGGACGAATCCAGACGGCTACCGCATCCTCAAGAAGACTGGCAGCAAGCTCTACAAGGTTTATGATAAAGACGGAACAGAGATTGGTGTGACTTCTAGCCAGAATGCTGCAATCAAGAAAGCCAAGGATAGCTTTCTAAAGTCAGAGAAGAAGGCTGAGAATGTGAGGTTTCAACCAATCACTCCTGAGCAGGATGCAGCCTACCTTAACGCTGTTAAGAGTGGAGATTCGGAAACGGTGCAGGCCATGGTGGATGAGGCTGCATTTTACCAAGCTGGTCTTTCATCTGAAGATGTGCTACGTTTGATAGACCAAAACTCTCCAAGCATGGCTCTTAATTATAGAGCTATCGCTAAAGCTCTTGGCGGCAAAAAATACATTTTGTCTAAAGTGCCAGTCAGTTCGCTAAGATTTGAAAAAGGATCAGAAAGCATTGTTGATGCCAAAAGAGCAATTCCAAGTAAAGGCCCAATTATTATCGGAGTTGATGGAGTTATTGTAGATGGACGCCATCGAGCGATGTTAGCAAAACAGAATAAGCAAGAGGCAATTCTTGCTTATGTTCCACAAAATACCGACGCCGTAACCTACGATGACGCAGGCAATCTAATTCCCCTGTCCCAGCGGTTCAACCCAGGCTCTAACGACATTCGCTTCCAGCCTGACGCTCCTACAAATGATTTAAGACCGCTAACAGCTAAAGCTTTATCAACCGATTGGGAGTCTTATCCAAAAACAAGAGGTGAATTAACTAAAGAAAAAATCATCACCGCATTAAAAGGTGTAAGAAACATTCCTGTTAGCCAAAAAAAATTGGCTCAGTTTGTTGCATCCTATGACAATGCTGAAGACTTACTGAATCACACATATTACCACGGCACACAAAACATCGTTTCTACGACATTAAAGCCTTCTATTACTCTTTCTGAAAGACAGGCCGAGCAAATGGGAGGTGGTGGATATGGGGAGCGTTATTGGGCAATAAGCTTGTCAAAATCAAAACGAAAGTCAGAAGCTTTTGCTGGTCAATCTCGTTCAGTTCGCGTTCATCCAGTGCTTTTGAAAAAATCTGCAAAAGTAATTGAAATTCCAGGTGTCACTGATGCTGCTGATCTTGATAAATACATAGTAGAACTATGGAACAATAAAATTGATGCTGTTTGGATTGGTGGAGGAGAGCAAGAATTAGCAGTAATTAACCCTAAAGCGATTGTTTTTTCTCAAGAGCCTGATACTTATGCCGTTTTCGGAGGCTATAAGTCAGAAGACTTTACTTTAGATAAAGCCAAAGAGGTTTTTTCTAAAGCGTCTGAATTTGTAGCTAATCCAGAGCTATCTGAATCTTTCAAACTTCGTTTCCAGCCTGATCCATCCATGCCTTCCGTACTTAACGGCAGCAACGGAACCAGGATCATCAAGTCAAACTCAGGAAAATTCCGTGTTTATTCTGGAACTGGTGCATTGCTTGGCATTCGTGATACCCAACAAGCCGCAGAGAAGTTGGCAAGGAATCCTTGACGACTCTCAACCTTAACCTAGCCTAACCATTATGCCCCTCACAAAAGGATACTCGCAAAAGACATTCGGCAAGAATGTTGCCCTTGAGATGAAGCATGGTAAGCCTCAGAAGCAGGCCGTTGCCATTGCCTACGCTACCCAAAAAGCAGCACTCAAGAAGGCAGGCAAACGCAAGCCCTAATGCGCTTCATCTTCGCAACAGACCTGCATGGAGACAAGCAGGACTCCAAGACCGTAAAGAGTCTTCTGGACTTCACAGAGGCTTTTAAGCCTCATGTACGCATCTTTGGAGGCGATCTGTTTGACCTTCGCGCAATTCGGCGTGGAGCCTCTGCGGAGGAACAGGCTGAGTCTATGATGGTTGACTGGCAGGACGGTTGCCAGTTTTTGCGTGAATGGAAGCCCAAATATGTCTTAGAAGGCAATCACGACCAGAGGCTTTACAACCTGGCTGAGAGCAACAACGGCCTAAAGGCTGATTATGCCTCAAAAGGCATCGAGGAACTGCGAAAGCTCTATTCAAAACTTAACATTTCGTCATTTCGCTACCATAAGCGCAACGGAGTTTTGCAACTTGGCAAGGTAAGATTCCTTCACGGTTATCACCATGGACTCAACGCTTGCAGGCAACATGCTCAAATCTACGGCAGTTGTATTTTCGGCCATGTTCACACTGCCGACACGGTGACCTCTCCTGGCCTTGAAAGGCGCATTGCAATGAGCAGTGGAGCCTTGTGCCAGCTAGACATGGATTACAACTCAGCCTTTACAACTACATTAAGGCACTCTAATGGGTGGATTTATGGCAACATCAACGAGAAAACTGGCGAGTGGCAAGCCTGGCACGCCCTCAAAGAAGGTGGCAAGTTCCACCTTCCAACAGGCTTCAGAGACTTCTGATTGGCTTGAGCTTTTGAGAGTCCCCAAAGTGGGTGACAAGGTGCCTGAGGGTTGGCTCACAGCAGAGCAAATCGGGAAAATTTGGGGCGTAACATCTACACGCGCACGAAAAAAACTTCGTGATCTTTACAATGTCAAAGCCGTTGATCGTAAGCTGTTTAGGGTCTTTGTTCACAACAGATTTTACAGCATTTTTCACTATAAACTGAAAAAGTAGTTGCAGAGTCTCAAGGACTCTTTAGGAGTAGTGCCGCCACACAACGGCACTACACCATGAACAACAACAAACCGAATTGGATGCTGACTGACGCAATTACTCGCGTCACTGATAACAGAGAACTCTGGAAACAGGAGTTTGACGAATACCACGCAAACCTAGCTGAAGCCAATGCCACTGAGTATTGGAAAGCTCAGGACGACAGAATGAACCTTAATTGGGGAAACCTGTGGGCTGGCGTTTATATGGCAATCGTCATTGTTTCCTCCATCGTTCTCATCATTTCTCACCTCAACAAACACTAAACCAAAGACAACCATGTTCAAGAAAGCAACCAAAGCACAAGCCAAGGCTCGTCTCCTGTTCTCAGGAGCGTCAGGATCAGGCAAAACTACGGCAGCACTGACTGTTGCTGCTCAACTAGGCAAGCGCATTGCCTTCATTGACACCGAGGCAGGCTCAGCAAGCCTGTATTCAGACAGGTTTGACTTCGATGTGTTGGAACTCAGCCCGCCTTACTCGCCTGAGCGATTCGTTGAGGCAATCGAAGCCGCTGAAAACGCAGGATATGATGTTGTGGTCATTGACTCCATCACCCATGAGTGGAGTGGGCCTGGTGGTTGCTTGGACATTAAAACCAAGCTCGGTGACCGCTTCCAAGATTGGGCAAAGGTAACTCCAAGGCATGACCGTTTCATCCAATCCATGATGCGTTCTAAATGCCATGTCATTGCCACTGTCAGGGCTAAACAGGGCTACAGCATGGATGAGCGTGGAAAGGTTCAGAAGTCTGGCATGGACCCACAGCAAAGGGACGGCATTGATTTCGAGTTCACAGTTTGCTGGAACATCAATTCTTCTCACATGGCTGAAGCTCAGAAAGACCGAACAAGGCTTTTTGACGGCAAGCCTGAGGTCATCACCGCTGAGACTGGCAAGCGTCTCGCAGAGTGGCTTAATGCTGGTGAAGCTGCACCTGAGCCTGTCGCTGCACCTGCATCAAGTCCATTTGATGCTAAAGACGATCTGATTGATCAGATTGTTGCCCATCCTCAGGGTGGTGAGCATGTCCCTATCCTGCTTTCCAAGCTCAACAAGGAGTTGATCACGGACTGCAACGAGAAGGAACTTTCCCGAATCCTCAACTACCTCAACAAGCTCTAATTATGGACGAACTCATGCAACCAAAGCTAAATGGGCTTATTCTCGACCTTAACGAGGATGAATACCACAGTCGTTTTGAGGTCAGTAAGCATGGTCTTGACCTGATCCACAAGTGTCCTGCCTTGTTTCACCATAGCAGGACTGCGCCAAAGGAAGCTCCAACTCCTGCAATGCTGTTTGGCAGTCTGGCTCACAAGGTGATCATGGAAGGCAATGAAGACGCTTTCTATGTTCTGCCTAAACTTGACAGGCGCACTAAGGAAGGAAAGGCTGAATACGAATATCACCAGCAGCAGGCGATAGGTAAACAGATTGTCAGTCCTGACGAATGGCAACAGGTAACTGCCATGCGTGACGCAGTCCACAATCATTCAGCCAAGAAACTGTTTGATGATCTGCGCTGCGTTGAGGCGTCTGCCTTCTGGCAGGACGAAGATACCTTTACAGACTGCCGGGGCAGGCTTGATGGACTCTTGCACGATGGCACGATCATTGACTACAAGACCACTGAGGATGCCAG
>JACCDG010710355.1_pt1 | contig 24945 bp, 25 predicted proteins | sample 7442471 | NCBI WGS metagenome assembly JACCDG01 (sample SAMN15323444, study PRJNA562643) | freshwater metagenome | isolation source: river surface water | place: USA:Blue River Watershed | collected 2017-08-17 | reverse complement strand
GTCCTCTCACACTTTTACAGGCTAATAACGTGCTTTCAGCAGCAAATATCACCATGCAGTTCGGGGCGAAGCCCTTATTTGAAAACATTTCAGTCAAATTTGGTGGCGGTAATCGCTATGGTTTGATTGGTGCGAATGGTTGTGGCAAGTCCACATTCATGAAGATCCTCGGCTCAGATTTAGAGCCTTCAGCCGGTAACGTTTCTTTAGAGCCAAACATTCGTTTGGGTAAATTGCGCCAGGATCAGTTTGCCTATGAAGATAAGCGCGTGTTGGATGTGGTGATGATGGGCCATGAAGATATGTGGAATGCGGCGGCTGAGCGTGATGCGCTTTACGCCAATCCAGATGCCACAGATGAAGATTACATGCGCGCAGCAGAACTAGAAACTAAGTTTGCTGAGTACGGTGGTTACACAGCGGAAGCCAGAGCAGGGGAGTTGCTTTTAGGTATTGGTATTCCTACTGAGCAACACAATGGCCCGATGAGTGAAGTGGCTCCTGGTTGGAAGTTGCGTGTACTTTTAGCCCAAGCCTTATTTTCCGATCCGGATGTGTTGCTGCTCGATGAGCCAACCAACAACTTGGACATTCACTCGATTCATTGGTTAGAAGATATTCTGAACGCTAGAAACAGCACGATGATCATCATTTCTCACGATCGTCACTTTTTGAATGCTGTTTGTTCGCATATGGCCGACATGGACTTCGGTACATTAACGGTCTATCCAGGTAATTACGATTCATACATGTTGGCTTCGATGCAAGCTAGAAGCCAACAGTTGGCAAACAATGCCAAGGCCAAAGAAAAGATTGAAGAGCTTCAGGCCTTTGTGCGCCGATTCTCTGCGAATGCTTCTAAAGCACGTCAAGCAACCTCTCGCCAACGTCAGTTAGAGAAAATTGAAGTGGCTGAAATCAAACCATCTTCAAGACAAAATCCATTCATTCGTTTTGAGTTTGAAAAGAAATTACACAACATTGTTGTTGAATGTGATGCTTTGAGCAAAACTTATGAACGCAATATTTTCAAGAACTTCAAGTTGATGATTCGCCCTGGCGAAAAAGTTGCCATCATTGGTGAAAACGGCGCTGGTAAAACAACATTATTGAAATCAATTTTGAGTGAAAAGTTTGGCGGTATCGCAGTTGATGCTGGTACTGTGAAGTGGTCAGAAAATGCTGATGTGGGTTATATGCCTCAAGATACCAGCGAGTGCTTCCCACAAGACATGACTTTGTTGGAGTGGATGGGGCAGTGGGGTAAGCCAGGTGATGATGATCAAATCATCAGAGGCACTCTAGGCCGCTTGCTGTTCTCTGGTAATGATATTGGTAAGTCAGTTCGTGTGATTTCTGGTGGTGAAAAAGGTCGCATGATCTGGGGCAAACTCATGCTGCAGAAGCACAACATCTTAGCGATGGATGAGCCTACTAACCACATGGACATGGAATCGATTGAAAGCTTGCAAACATCTCTTGAAAAATACGATGGCACAGTGATCTTTGTTTCTCATGACCGTGAATTCATCACGGGTTTGGCAACAAGAATTCTAGAAATCAGAACAGATGGAACGGTGGCAGACTTTGAAGGCTCTTATGAAGAGTACTTGGCGAGCCAATCGATCGAAGGTTAATGAAGGTTAATCTTTTCTGACGAAGCGCATGGAAGTGGCTTCATGAGTGATGCGGGTCCAAATGACCTGCTTTTCTTCTGGAGTCATGAAAACCCAGTTGCAAACTTCAAGAGCAGTTCTTCCGCAACCTTGGCAGACTTCATCAAACAAAGTTGAGCAAATGCCAATGCAAGGAGAGTCCAGATTATCTGGATTAATTGCTAAGGGCACAGCAGGACTTGAATCAGGATTGTTTGAGTTTGTCATTAGGTTTTACATTTAACTGCCGTATTTATAACGCTTGGCATTGAAGAGTTTCATTTCCTCTTGTCCAAGCACCAGTTTTAGGAATAAAACTGATAGCAGATAGTTCGGCTATACCTGAGCAGTTTAGATCAAAATAACTGATTGGACCTAAACTGCCACAGAAGTTGTAGTTCAGTTGATTCAGCTTCATCGATGAACCTTCTAAAATCATCGTGAGTGGTTTTTCATCTGCATTACTCAGGTCCTTTTTGCAGTGCCAAGTAACGTAGTCATTTCTATCGCAGGCTGTGATGGCCAGTGATACAAGAAGATAAATAGGTAATTTTTTTAAAAACATGTCCACGAATATAGCTCAATCTCATACAACCCGTGAATCTTGGCTTCAGGCGGCCGTTCACTCTCTTGAACCAATTTTTTCAAAAGCTGGTTTTGCGATTCCACCGGTCAAGGTCTCTTGTGGTTGGCCAGCTTCTAGCAGCCCAAGAACAACCCTTGGGCAATGTTGGCCAAAAGAGCGCTCAGGCGACATGGTCAATGAGATTTTTGTTTCTCCAAAGATTGAAGATCCTGTTGAGGTTCTTGATACCTTGGTTCATGAGCTTTGTCATGCGGTGGATGATTGTCACAGTGGTCACGGTGAAGACTTTAAAGAAATCGCTCATTGCGTGGGTCTTGAAGGTCCAGCAAGAAGTGCGCATGCCACTGAAGAATTGACCGTACGTTTGATGATGATTGCAGAAAGACTAGGGCAGTACCCACACAAAGCAATCGTCTTCCCACCGCCAAGAGCCAACAATACGCAGAAGGCCAAAGCCAAATGCGGGCAGTGTGGTTATGAGGTGAGCTTACTCAAGAAGTGGGCCAGCATGGGTGCGCCCATCTGTCCTAAAGACAATATTCGAATGGAAGAAGTTGTCACAGACTTGATCTCTGAAACCCCAGAAGAAGAGTTTGCTCGCAAAGAGAAAGAAAAAGAGATCAAGCGCGCTGTTTGCTAGCGCAAACCAGCCAGTAGATTAGCGCTGGATCAATTCAATCTTATAGCCATCTGGATCCTGCACAAAGGCAATCAATGTATTGCCGCCTTTGACCGGTCCCGCTTCACGAGTGACATTACCACCAGCAACTTTGATGTCTTCGCAGGTCTTATAGATATCTTTAACGCCAATGGCAATATGGCCATAGGCAGTGCCTATCTCATAATTGCTAACACCATGGTTGTAGGTCAGTTCTATTTCAGCCTGTCCTGAGATATTGCCTTGTTCGTAGCCCACAAAAGCCAATGAATAATCCATGCCAGGGCGCTCGGTTGTTCTTAACAAGTTCATGCCCATCACTTCGGTATAGAACTTGATTGATCGTTGTAGGTCGCCAACTCGAAGCATGGTGTGTAGTAATTGCATGGTTAATCTTTCTTTTTTGATTCTTATTTCTTTTATTTCAAAAGTCGTAATTAAATATACCAGCGCAAGGCAGGTGCCAATCCTCTTTGGAGCCAAACAATGGCATTTTGCTCAAAATGACGAGCCAATTGATCTGCATCACCAAGCTCAATGCCCACCACTAATAGGCTCTTTTCTATCCAAGCGCCCTTTGGATCTCCACCTTGACCAAAGTAATAGGGTAGTTGCTTTTCCTGGATGAAAGTTTCTAGCTCCTTCATCCGTGCCTCATTCTTTTGCTCATCAATGCGCTGCCCGTTTGGATTACTCGCCGTGATGAAACATGCAGTTGATCTTTGATGCTTGGTCAATAGTTCTTCTATTTGTTGATTGGATTCATCGATCCTAAAACCCAGCTCAATATCCTGGCCTGACACACTCGGTACTAGGACTGAGTAGTGGGCTTTTTGGTAGATTCTTTGGAAATTCATCTTTTTTACTTAGACCAATATATATTATTTAACATAATAATGATTATGCGAATAAATGATCATTCTGATAAAGGTGCCCTAAACACCATAACCATCAAACATCAACCTATTTGATTTGAGACTTGAATGGCTTCTTGTAGAGTTTGAGCCATCTAGACTTAAGCCCGTCAGCAATCTCAGTCTGGTTGTGTTGTTCTGCAAAATCAATCGCAGTCATCTTCACGTTGTTCACTTTGGATAAATCAGCATCATGCTCTAGCAATAACTTCACTACTTGAATATGGCCTCCACGAGCAGCCATCATCAATGCCGTTGTTCTATTTGGGCTTTCTGGATCCACATAAGCGTTTTTATCCAGCAAATAAGCCACAATATTTAAATGACCATTGGTGGCTGCGTAATGCAATGCAGACCAACCAGGCTTATTGATTTCAACTTGGCGTTTTTCAACCAAATATCGGACCAATTCCTCTGAACCAGTGAAAGCAGCCAACATCACCGGTGTTTCACCAGCTAAATTGGGCCTTTCTAGGTCTATGGATGGTGTATCGATCAATAATTTGGCTACATCCAGGGACTTTTCAGTGATCGCAATGGTCAAAGCTGAATTACCTTTGTCATCCATGGAATTGGGACTCATACCGCTGGCCAGGGCTTTTTTAACGGCTTTGGCATCATTTAACTTCACATCACGCAAAAAACCATCCACTTGGTACTGCTGAGCTTGCGGTAATGTAGAACCAGGCGTTTGAGCATTAGCTAATGAACAAGTAAATGAAATTACTGATATAAAACAGCATATTGCAACATTTTTATACATTCAGGTTTAACTTTATTTAGGTAATAGCAGTATAAATAGGGGCTTCAAATTAGCTTTAAATTGGGGCTTTAAAGAGTGTTTTGAAGTTATGAGTCGTGACTTTGGCAAGCTCTTCCACACTGACACCCTTCAAATTTGCCACGAATTCTGCGACATGTGAGACCCAAGCCGGCTCATTGGTTTTGCCTCTGTGCGGTATGGGTGCCAAATATGGTGAATCTGTTTCAATCAAGATTCTCTCTAAAGGAACTTGTTTACATGTTTCTTGAAGATCTTTGGCGCTCTTAAATGTGACAATTCCTGAGAATGAGATGTAAAACCCAAGCTCCATGGCTGCTTGAGCAACCTCCCAGCTCTCAGTAAAACAATGCATCACCCCTGCTACTTTGCTGGCCCCCTCTTCTTTCAGAATCTTGATGGTGTCCTCAGAAGCAGAGCGGGTGTGGATGATCAAAGGTTTATTGACCTTCAAAGCAGCTCGTATGTGCGTGCGAAAGCGCTCCCTTTGCCATTCCATCTCTTCATAGGTTTTGTCGCCCATGCGATAGTAATCAAGACCGGTTTCACCAATGGCCAAGATCTTCGGGTGTTGAGCCAATTCAACCAACTGCTCAACCGTTGGCTCCGGAGTGTCTTCGTAATCAGGATGGGTGCCAACCGTGGCGAATAAATGATCGTGAGCTTCGGCTAAGGCCAGGACATTAGGAAAGTCAGGCATGTCCACCGAGATGCACAAAGCATTTTGTACCTTGGCTTCTTTCATGCGTGCCAAAATATTCGGCAAGTCATCCCTGAAGTCTGGAAAGTCTAGGTGGCAATGAGAATCAACAAACATAAATTGAGAGCTTCCAGTTAATCTTTAAATCAATCTTTAAATATTTCTTGATAACGAATCAAGAGTGCTTCTATTTGAACTCGATTTGCCAAAGCGTGCAGCTCATGGCGTCTGGCATTCAATAAGATCTTCCAATAGTCCGATAGCTTATGACTTCTGGCGGTTTTAGAACAAAGTTCTAATGATGAACGTCTGGATGGGTAATAACGTATTTGCCCAGCATTTTGCTGACTCATTAAATCTGCTGTCCAGCGCTCTAATGTGACCAATAGTTCAGACATGGGGGCTTTGTGAATTGCTTCTGCCGTTTGTAGCCAATTGATTTGAGATCCCTCGCCCAAAGCTTTGAGTAGTGGCTCAGCAATATCTTGAGCTGACTCCTCTGCTCCAGATAAACCCAATAAGCGATCTCTGGCGTCCATGACTGCTCCGCCTGCTTCACTCAATACTTTTTCAATCTCAGCTTGACTGGCTTTGATGCCTGCAGCTGCCAACTGTGTTGCTAACCAAGGCAAAGATACTTCTGCTGAAGGTCTTCCTAAAGCCAGCAATCGACAGCGAGAACGAATCGTTGGCATGATGCGATCCAATCGATCGCTGACCAAGATAAACAAGGTGCTCTCAGGCGGCTCCTCGAGGGTCTTTAATAAGGTATTGGCTGAAACAGAGTTCAATGTTTCAACTGGGTTGATCAGCACCACTCTTTGAATACCACGATGCGGTGAGGTTGTAATGCCCTCCAAAGCATCTCTGATTTGCTCCACTTTAATCACTGAGCTGGCTTTCTTATCTGCTTTTTCGGAATCGTCTTCTACTTTTTTCCTGCCTTTTTTGGGCTTTTCATCCAGACCATCGTCCCCTGCCATCTCTTCATGGGGCAATAAATGGGCTTGGCTCTCTGGAACAATCCCCAAAAAGTCAGGGTGATTGCCTGTATCAAACCAATGACAAGCTTCACACTGACAGCAAGGTTTTATCGCTTGACTGGTTTCGCAGATCAAAGCTTTGGCCAAATGAAGGGCAAAGTCCATCTTGCCAATCCCGGTCTGTCCATGTAACAGGATGGCATGCGGCATGTTGGTCAGATTCAACTCAGACCATGCTTGCTCGAACCAAGGATGAAGGGACTGCTTCATAGGCAATGTTTATATAGGGTATTATAGTTAAAATTAATGATAAATATATCTATATTAATCATATATTTGAAATGGCTTCTTGAAGTATCTTCCAGATAACCTCTTTGCTTTGACTAGCGTCAATCAAATGAAATCTGGTTGCATCATCTTGGGCACGACGCAGATATTCAAGTCTGACCTTTTCAAAAAAATCAGTGTTCAGTTGTTCAAACTTGTCTGGATCACGAGCAGCACTGCGACGAGATTCTGCAGTTTGGCTAGGCAGATCGAATAAGAAAGTCAGGTCTGGCTGCAAGACATACCGCTTCCCTGCCCCATCCTTGGACAAGCGCATTTGAACCCAGACTTCCAACTCATAAAGCTTGGCCAAGTCCAAGCCTCGACCACCACCTTGGTAGGCAAAACTGGCATCAGTGAAACGATCAGAGATCACAATCTTGCCTAAAGCCAGGGCAGGCTCAATCACCGTGGCCAAATGCTCTCTACGAGCGGCAAACATCAGCAAAGCCTCTGTTTCAAGGTGCATGGGGTGATGCAAAAGAATCTCTCGCAGCTTCTCACCTAAAGCAGTACCGCCCGGCTCACGCGTTAGAACAATCTCATGCTTGGGATATTTTTTCCCTAACTCATCGGCAAATGCCTGAATGTGGGTACTTTTTCCAGCCCCATCAATGCCTTCAAAGGAAATGAATAAGCCTGGCGCATTGTTGGAGTGAGTGAAAAGAGACATGGGCAAATAGGGTCTAAACGTTTAAGCGTGAATATTGGTATTTTGTTGGACGATTACTTTTTTAACTGGTACTTTCTAACAGCTTCATTATGCGCTACCAAGGTCTCTGAAAAAGCGCTTCTGCCATCCCCCTTGGAAACAAAATAAATGGCTTTTGAGTTGCTTGGCTGAGCTGCTACCAATAAAGAGTTTTTGCCCGGCATTGCAATCGGGGTGGGCGGCAAACCATAGCGTGTATAAGAATTGTAGGGGCCGTCTTTTAAGAGGTCTTTTTTTCTGAGATTGCCATCAAAGGATGAGCCCAAACCATAAATGATGGTGGGATCGGTTTGAAGCTTCATGCCTATTTTCATGCGGTTATTGAATACGGCTGACACTAAACCGCGATCATCCGGGTGGCCAGTCTCTTTTTCGATGATTGAGGCCAATTTCAAAAGATCATAAGGTGACTTTACGGGCGAGCCCTCATGGCGCTTATTCCAAGCATCATTTAAATGATCCTGCATGGCTTTGTATGCCTTTTGGTAGATTGATGTATCGGTATCACCGGGTTCATACACATACGTATTTGGGAAAAATAAACCCTCAGGATGAGCTTCTTTTGCCTCAAGCTTACTTAGCAACTGTTTGCTTGACCATGCCTTGGCTTCCTTTTTAAGTTCAGGCTGAGCATCAATGGCCGCTTTGAATTGCGCAAAGGTCCAGCCTTCAACCAATGTCACGCCAAGTTTGACGCTGTCACCTCTGGCCATTTGAGAAAGGACAGATGCCAAGCTAGCACCCTTAGGAAAGTCATAAACCCCGGCCTTCAAATTTTTTGCCAAGAAAAATGATCTGGCGACCAATTGAACTCGCCAAACAGAAACATCAAGACCTTGGGCGGCCATTTGATTGGCAACGCTGGTCACATTGGATTTTGGGTTAATTTTGACTCTGACAACATCCTGAATGCTGCTTTGCGGGGCACTATTTGGAACCGCAGGCGCCATGAAAGCCACATAAGAAATCATGAGCACAACGGCCAAACCACCTATCAGGGTTAGCTTGATTAAAAACTTAATAAAATTAGGTATATAAACAAAGTTCATAGAGCTATATGATAAAAGCTTATTGATGAAGACAACTAAAAAACCATAATATGGCGCACAACAGTAATAACAACTCAAATACCTGCTTCACACCACTCAAACACTGGTCTTGTATCAGTGTGATTGGGCCGGACGCTCTGGATTTTTTACAAAATCAACTCACCAACAGTGTGAAGTCGATCGCCAATACTCCAGCAGCTTCAATCGCTACCCCACATCAACAGAATCGCTTTGCAGGTTACTGCTCTGCCAAGGGTCGTTTAATGGCGAGCTTTTGGATTACCCGCCAAGATACTTCTGTGAATGGCGAGAATGATGAAGCTACAGAATCACAGCCCGCTTTTTATTTATTCATATCAAAAGACTTGGCAGCTACTTTGGCCAAACGCTTGAGCATGTTTGTCTTGCGCTCCAAGGTCAAAGTACTTGATTTGACAGAATCGATTGATATCTATGGTTACGCTGCAGAAACAAATGAGTCTAGGGATGATTTAGACAAAATGGTGGCCATGTCAGGAGTCATCACTGCTGAACTACCAGCCGTGAGCATCAACCAAGTACAAACCAAGCGATACCTTTTGGCTGTTCCCAAAACTGAAGCCATAGGTGATGTTCATGATCAGGCTTTACAAGCTTGGAATTGGCTAGAGATCCAAAGTGCCATTCCAAGAATCACCCAAGCAACCTTTGAGCAATTTGTGCCACAAATGATCAATATGGAATCTTTGAGAGGCATTGATTTTCAGAAAGGCTGTTACCCAGGTCAAGAAGTTGTGGCAAGAAGCCAGTACCGGGGCACGATCAAGCGCCGCTTGCAGGTGGCTCATCTGATTCATTGTGAAGAGATCTTGCCAGGCGCTGAAATTTTCCATAGTGATGATCCATCTCAACCCTGCGGCATGGTTGTTTTGGCCGCTTCTCATCCTTCGATCAATGACCGCATGGATATCCAGGTGGAATGCAAATTAGAAGCGCTTCAATCTGGGTCAGTGCATTTAGGTTCAGCCACTGGTCCTGCATTGAGCTTCGCAGCATTGCCCTATCCTTTGATTGAAATATAGGTTAAAGCATTTGCATGTGTTTAGTTCTGACCTCATGGCAATCACACCCAGACTACCCTTTGGTGGTTTTGGCAAATCGCGATGAGTTTTATGAGCGGGCCACAGATGCCATGCATTGGTGGCAAGATCATCCTCATATTTTGGCTGGGCGCGACCTTGCTGATGTCAAAGGGGAAGCTGGTACATGGATGGGCTTTAGTAAAACGGGTCGATTTGCAGCTCTAACCAATGTTCGAGCCCCCAGTGAAAAAAATCCTGATACTCCAACCCGTGGAGAAATCACCGCCAGCTTTTTAAAAAGTGATCAGGCCCCGGCGCAGTTCATCACATCTCAAGGCCCAAGCTTTGCTCGTTACAACGGCTTCAATTTACTTGCAACGGACTTATCAAAAGAAACGCCCTCCTTGGTTTGGTTCAGTAACCGAGTGCAAATGGGTCAATCTTTGCGCCCAAGAAAAACCATGAATCCTCAAGCATTGACGCCTGGCATTTATGGTTTATCCAATGGCATGCTTGATACGCCTTGGCCAAAAGTTCAGCATCGCGTGGGTGCTTTTGCTCAATTATTAGCGATGGACACCGGGCAATTTAAACGCGCTGAACACTATTTGCGCATGATGAAAGACATGACCCAAGCTCAGGATGAATACTTGCCTCAAACCGGGGTTTCTTATGAATGGGAGAAAGTTCTCTCTTCAGCCTTCATCAGAACCCCTAACTACGGCACGCGATCAAGTTCATTGATTCGGGTGCGCAAAGATGGTCATTTTGAAGTGATAGAAAAACGTTTTGATGCTGACAAAGAAATTGGCACTCAATCGTTTGAGGGGCGCCTTGAAAATTTTCTGAGCGCCCGGGTTTAATACTCTTAATGCTCTAGGCTAAATCAATGCCCTGCACCAACTGATAGCCGTATTTGTAGAGTGCCTTGATGGTCACGCCTTCGGCACCCGCTTCAGCCATCTTTTTGCGCAAACGCACAATTTGAACTTCTAAAGTAGCTTTAGGCGTATTAGATGTATTGCTGCTGACTTGTTGAAGCAAAGATTCAAAATCCAAACGCTGCTGATCTGCTTGAAGCAAGGCCAATAAAATATCCAAATCGATCTTACTCAAAGAAACTGTTTGAGTACCCTTCAAAGTGACATTCTTTTCATTCAAGATCAAGTTGCCACCCAGATCTTTGTACCTCAAAATGCGCTTAGACAAGCTAGAAACTGCCGCCTGAAATTCAGTAATCGCAATCGGTTTAGGCAGATAAATATCAGCGCCCGCTTCATACCCTTGTATCTTATCCATCTCAGAGGATCTGGCAGTGATCATGATGATGAAGGTGTCTGGATAACTTTCTTTGATTCTTTTAGCAATACTGAGACCATCCTCGCCAGGAAGATTTAAATCCAAAATCAATAACTCAAAAATAGTCTTTGGTGATGCTGCATCAAGTTCATATGCGTCACGAAATCCTTGCGCTAAATACCCCTTCTCTAAGAGGGCGTCGAGCAACATTTCGCGGAGTACATCGTGGTCTTCAACCACGGCGATATTTATTTTGGAAGGCATAAGATGAATTTTACCCAACCGCTCTTGGGTTGATAGGTGATTGAACCCTTGAGCATCTCTGCCAAGGCTTTGACTAAATAAAGGCCTAAGCCAGAGCCGCTGATGTGGTGGGCGTTCGAGCTGCGATAAAACTTATCAAAGACCACATCGCTGGCAGGCATACCAGCAATATTGGGTAAATTACTGATGGTCATGATGACTTGTTCATCACTTTCTTTGCATTCAATCGAAATGATGCTTTCTTCTTTTGAGTACTTCAAGGCATTTTCAATCAAATTACCCAAAATAATCTGAACTAAAAATGAATCAGACTGAATCTTCAAGTTTGAAGGCATGTCTATTTCAAAGCGATGGATCTGAGTGCCCAGCAATGATTGAAGTAACTCACTCACATCTAACTCAGTTTTTTGTATTGGATAAGATCCTTGGTCCAAACGACTCATTTGTACCGAGCGATCAATGATTTGATTCAAATCGGTGATGGCTTTATTCGCGTGGGACTCATAGCGGTTATTTTTCAACCCCGAGTCAACAGCCAACTTGATGACCGCAAGAGGCGTTTTTAATTCGTGGGACAACATCGCCATGAACTTTGACTGACGCTCATTCTCAGCCCTCTGGAAAGCAATCTCTTGATTTGAAACCAAAGCTGTCTTTTCCAACTCAAGCAATTGCTTTTCTTGATAGCGCAAATCAGATAGCAATAAGATGAACATCAAAATCGAAAATACAAAACCATTCAGGAGGCTGGCGTACAGGCTGACTGCCACTCCGTCAATCAAACCTAATGGTGGTGCCACTGCAAATAAAATACTTCCCACCAAGGCAGAGTAAACAAAAGCAATTGGATATTTGTTTGGGACTTTTGGCTTTTTAATAAAAATAAAGAGAGCCAAATAAGCAAATATCAAAGTGGCTGGCATCATCAATAACAAAGATAAAGACAAAGCGATCTGACGGTCATAGAACAGATAGATAGCGTACAGGCCTAAATAAAGCAATGTCACTAGATTAAACGTCCAGTTGATGATGCGATTATTAAACAAGTTCTTGAGTAGACTGCGGTGAAACAAAACGCCTGTGAAAATATGACTGATCACAAAAAGACCGAATAATAAGTCCATCAATAAAGGGTGACCCGGTAAAATGAAGCGCGGCATATAACCTGTGAACGCACTGGCGTAGAGCAATTCGAAAAATTCAAACAAAGCAAATAGGCGCCAATGGGTTTGCTTGCTAAGCCAACCAATCGTGGTTGAAATCAACATCAAAATAATCAATGAGCCGAAATAGATTCCCAGTAAGGTGTCGCGTTGACCCTCAAGTTGAGAAAAATGCTTCTGTGACACAACTTCCAAACTCATCAAACTGGTGCTGGTGGTTTGAAGTCTTAAGTAAATGACATTCTCAGCCTGTGGATGAAGATTAAAGCTCAGTGCCGTGTGTTGATTGTCGCGATCAGCAAAAGGATAGCGATCGCCCGTGCTTGAGCTCACCCAACGCTGTTCCACTCGCTGGTACAAAGTGACATCATCCAAATACGTTGGCAAGATGCGTAAGACCAAACTTTCTTTGGCTTCTTTCTTATAAGATACCTTGAGCCAAATGGGATGCTTAGAATACCCTTTGGCCAATAAATGCTGAAATGGTTCAAAAGGTGATTGCGTGACCTGCTCGATCACTGCCTGACCTGAGTGATCAATCCAATGAGCTTGGCTCTGGATTAAATTGATATCTTGATTGGCTGATACTTGCCAGCTGATCAAGCAAAGCCATACCAGGGCAATGAATTTACTCAAACGCATTATTTTTCTTCTTTGGAAGCTCGTTTTGAAGGCAATTCTTTAAAGTACTTGAAGGTGGCACTACCCATACAGCAAATACGATCGCGTTCATCGTAGAGTTTGGCCTCTACAAACGCCATCGTCGGTGTTGCGTGGACTGTTTTTGCAGCCACCCTAATAATGCCCTGAGCAGCCTGCATAAAATTAGCTTTTAATTCAATCGTGACCACACCACGTCCGGCCTCATCAGAAGCCCTTGCAGCAACAGCCATGCCCACATCCATCAAGGTCAATAAAACCCCACCATGGGCCACTTCCCAACTGTTATTGTGCTCAGGCTTAAGAGATAAAACGACTTCGCCTTCGCCCAATTCAGCACGCAAACAGCGCACACCCAGCAGTTTTAAAAAGGGAACATCCAGTTCCACACCCAGTTCTTTCAGTTGTTTTTGATCCATAGCCATATATTAATCGGGGTTATCCAGGGCTTACAGAACTTTTCTGCAAATATTTCAAAAGATACCTAGAATGAGGCATTAGAAAAAAGAACACTTATGCCCTTTCATTTACCTGCCAGCGACTCTCTAGCCCTGGCTCAAAACCTCCAGCCGACCCCTATTCCTGACCCATATTGGGTTGGGTTCTCTGAAAGTCTTGCCAAATTTCTTGCCATACCCACCCAAGATGGATTGCCAAATGATTCCGCTTGGCTCCAAGTCTTGGCTGGCAACCAAACACATGTTGGCGAGCATAACTTTATTCCCTATGCCACTGCCTACAGCGGTCATCAGTTTGGAGTTTGGGCAGGTCAATTGGGTGATGGTCGCGCGATCTACTTGGGCGATGTGAATGGACAAGAGCTTCAATTAAAAGGGGCTGGCAAAACAGCTTATTCAAGAATGGGCGATGGGCGAGCTGTTTTGCGCTCATCAATCCGAGAGTTTTTATGCAGTGAAGCCATGCACGCTTTGGGCGTGCCCACATCACGTGCTTTAGCCGTGGTTGGTTCAGATATGCCCGTGTTTCGTGAAACCAGAGAAACCGCGGCTGTTTGTGCACGAGTAGCGCCCAGCTTTTTACGCATTGGCCACATTGAGCACTATGGCCAGAATCACATGCATGAAGAATTGCGCATGACCCTCAATCATTTGATTAAGCATCACTACCCCGATTGCGCCAACAGTTCCACGCCCTATTTGAACTTGCTTGAACAGATAGCCTCGCGCACGGCTCGCATGGTCGCCCAATGGCAATCCTTGGGCTTTTGTCATGGAGTTCTTAATACAGACAACACCAGTTTGTTGGGTCTGACATTGGACTATGGTCCCTTCGGATTTTTAGATACTTTTCAGATAGATCACATTTGTAATCACTCAGATCACGGTGGTCGTTATGCCTACCACCGTCAAGCTGAAGTCTTGCATTGGAATCTATATTGTTTGGCCAGCGCCATGCTCGAAGCTTTACAAGAAGAACTGCAGTCAGCCTTAGGCTTAGATCAAGAGGCGTCGATTGAAAAAATCAAAGACACCTTGGACCATTACAACCGCGAGTACGCTGCCCATTGGCAAAGTTTGTTCAGACAAAAATTAGGTTTAAGCATCCAACATCAAGAGGACGTGGCTTTACTCGAAGAACTCTTGCAAGGACTGCATCACAATCAGCTTGATTACACCCTGTTCTTTAGAAATATTTCTGAAGGCCAAGATGTACCAAAATCATTAGAGACTTGGGATAAGAAATATCAAGAACGCTTGAGTCTTGAAAAGCACACTAAAGACCAACGCTTAGAACAGATGTGCCGCATCAACCCCAAGTATGTTCTGCGCAACCATTTGGCACAAAATGCAATTGAATTGGCTCAAAAAAAGGATTTCTCTGAGGTGGCGCGTTTATTGAAGATTCTAGAAAACCCCTATGAATCACAAGCAGTGTCAAAAGACTACGCCATGGGTCCTCCTCCTGAATTAGCCCACGTGGCCATCAGTTGTTCTTCATAGAATCTATAGGCCTTTCCCGTACATTACTTCTCTGACAATCACTCGTACAATCAAGCCATGAAGAAAACTGATCAAGAGTACCAAGCCACACTCAGTGACATTGAGTACCGCGTCACACGCCAAGCAGCCACTGAACATCCTTTCAGTGGCCGTTACTGGGATCATTGGAATGCTGGCAAGTATGAATGTGTGTGCTGCGGCACCCCTTTATTTGCCTCAGATACTAAGTTTGATGCTGGTTGTGGTTGGCCCAGTTACTTTCAACCTCTAGAAGCAGAGGTGATTGCTGAACACAAGGATATGACCCACGGCATGATCCGCACTGAAGTGCGATGTAAGAACTGTGACGCTCATTTAGGCCATGTGTTCGAGGATGGTCCTGCCCCAACAGGTTTAAGGTACTGCATCAACTCAGCTTCGTTAAAATTCAAGGATGAGGCTTGATCAGGGTTTTCTAACTCGCCGCACCTTTAGAAATGATTCTTAGAATTAATGATTAAAAAGTGATTTATGAAATTTTTATTTGATTTACTGCCAGTTATTTTGTTTTTCGTCGCATTTAAGATGGCGGACATTTATGTCGCCACTGCTGTTGCCATCATTGCCACGATTGCTCAAATTGGCTGGTTAGGTTTGAAATACCGCAAAGTTGAACCCATGCAATGGGCGAGCTTAGGTCTGATCGTGGTGTTTGGCGGTTTAACCATTGGCTTACAAGATAAGACCTTTATTCAGTGGAAACCAACTATTTTGTATTGGTTGTTTGCAGTGGGTCTTTGGGCCAGCGTCACTTTCTGGAATAAGAATTTGATTCAGGTCGCCATGGGCAAACAAATACGCTTCAAGCCTGAAGCTGAACAAGAGCTTTGGCCTCAATTGAATGTGGCTTGGAGTTTGTTCTTTTTGTTCATGGGTTTACTGAACTTATATGTGGCTTATCAATTTGATGAGGCTACCTGGGTGAACTTTAAGTTATTCGGTGGCATGGGTCTTTTGTTTGCCTTTGTGGTGGCCCAAGGCTTTTGGTTGAATAAATTCATTGATCACGAGGAAGTTTGAATCTATGAGAACCCCAAATCCCCGTATCGAGAAATACGAGCTTGCCTTAAAACAAGCATTACCGATTGACGCATTGAAGATTGATGATGAAAGTCATTTACATGCAGGTCATGCTGGTGCCCAGGGTGGCGCAGGACATTACCGCATAAATATTAAATCCAATGCCTTCAATGGTCTATCTAGGGTTCAGCAACACCGTCTGGTGTATGATGCTCTATCAGCTTGGATGCCCCATGAAATCCATGCTTTAGCGATTGTGATTCAGTAGTTATGCAGGAGTTGTACAGTGTTTAATTGGCTTTATTAACTTATTCAGAATATCAAAACATCATGAAGAAATTACTCCCAACTTTGGCCCTTTCTGTTGCAGCCACCATGACCATTACGGGTGTATTAAGCACCTCTGCTTTGGCACAAAATGCAGCGGTTGTTAACGGTAAAGCCATTCCAAAAGCAAAATTAGATAAATTAGTCGCCAGTTCTGGTCAAGGTAGTAGTCCTGAGTTGCGTGAGCGTGCTCGCGATATGTTGATCACCCGTGAGTTGATCAATCAAGAAGCCATCAAACGTGGTTTGGTGACCAATGACGATATTCAAGAACAACTCGAGCAAGCTCGCTTGAATATCTTGGTAGGCGCTGTATTTGAAGATTACATTGCGCGTGGAGGCGTGTCTGATGCAGAGTTAAAGGCATCTTACGAGCAGATCAAGACTCAATTTGAAGGCACTGAATACAAAGTTCGCCATATTTTGGTTGAAAAAGAAGCTGATGCCAAAGCGTTGATCTCAAAAATCAAAGCAGGTGAAAAATTTGAAGATTTGGCCAAAGCCAATTCTAAGGATCCAGGTTCTGCTGCCAATGGTGGTGACTTGGATTGGATGACGCCTCAAGCGCTAGTACCAGAGTTTTCTAAAGTGATGGTGGTATTGCAAAAGGGTCAAATGACTGAGAAGCCTGTGAAATCTCAGTTTGGTTTTCATATTATTCGCGTCGACGATATGCGCCAAGCCAAGGTTCCCGATTTGGCTGAACTCAAGCCTCAACTAATTCAGATGATGAGCCAAGATCAAAACTGGCAACGAGCTAAATTTGAAGAAATGCTCAAAAATCTGAAAGCCAAGGCAAAAATTCAATAAGCTCTGAGCTGTTTAGTTAAAGTCCCACTACCAGAAGCCATCTTTTTAAAATAAGATGGCTTTTTTGTTTGTATCATTTGAAAGAGATTTGTCATGAGCTTGCATCGTCAATTACAACAATTAGCTGCTAACCATCAAAGCATCAAAGTAGGTTTGATTGGTGCGGGTAAATTCGGTTCGATGTATTTGTCTCAAATACCCACTACCCCAGGTGTTCAGTTGGTGGGTATTGCAGATCTATCTCCTGCGGGCGTTAAGAGGAATCTCGAGCGTGTAGGCTGGAAAGACGAACAATCTAATGCGAAATCTTTGGATGATGCGATCAAGACTGGTCAAACTCATATTTCTGAAGACTGGCAAGCCTTGGTGTCTCACCCAGCCATTGATGTGATTGTGGAATGCACAGGTCATCCGATTGCTGCTGTTGATCATTGTCTATTAGCCTTTGCCAACGGTAAGCATGTCGTGAACGTAACCGTTGAAGCTGATGCGTTCTGTGGTCCTTTATTGGCACAGAAAGCCAAAGAAGCTGGAGTTGTTTATTCATTAGCTTTTGGCGATCAGCCTGCCTTGATATGTGACTTGGTTGACTGGGCCAGAACCTGTGGCTTTCCGGTGGTGGCGGCTGGTCGTGGGCACAAATGGTTGCCTCATTTTTCAGAATCCACTCCAGAAACTGTTTGGGGCAATTATGGTTTAACACCTGAACAAGCCAGTCGTGGTGGCCTCAATCCAAAGATGTTCAATAGTTTCCTAGATGGCTCTAAGCCTTCAATTGAAAGCACGGCTGTGGCCAATGCCACAGGACTATCAGTGCCTAGTAATGGCCTGCTCTACCCACCAGCGAGTGTTGAAGATATTCCATTTGTGACGCGTCCTATTTCTGAAGGTGGCGTGCTTGAGAAAAAAGGCATGGTGGAAGTGATCTCTTCATTGGAAGCCAATGGCAGAAAGATCCCTTATGACATTCGCATGGGTGTTTGGGTCACCGTTGAAGCAGAAACCGATTACATCAAGAATTGTTTTGAAGAATACAACGCTCACACTGACCCAAGTGGCAGGTATTTCACTTTGTACAAGCGTTGGCATTTGATCGGTTTAGAAGTCGGTATGTCAGTGGCCAGCGTTGCTTTGCGTAAAGAAGCAACGGGTGTGGCTCATTGTTGGAATGCCGATGTGGTTGCCACTGCTAAACGTGATCTCAAACCTGGTGAGCTATTGGATGGTGAAGGCGGTTATACCGTTTGGGGCAAGCTCTTGCCTGCTGATAAGTCTGTCACGATGGGCGGCCTTCCATTAGGATTGGCTCATGACATCAAGGTGGTTCGCCCAGTTAAAAAAGGTCAATCACTTTGTTGGGATGATGTGGCAGTGGATAAGAACACCCACGCTTATAAAATCAGACAAGAATTAGAAACGAAGTTCAAGTAAGACTTTTCATCGGGAACTTGAGTCTAGATATTCGTGTTCTTGTAGACCAAGATATCGCCCCACTTTTTTTGCTACTTGTACTTTATGGTGTGCTGAAAAGAAGTTAGAGGTTTCGCCATTTTCTAATTGAATAATGTGTTTGGGTGCTAAGACACACGCGTGAGCCAGTTCCGCTTCTGATAAATTTTTATCTATTCTTGCTTGTTTTAGCTTATCCCCATTGATGGAGGGTTCGTTGAGCAAGGTTTTGGTTAGCATATGGCTTGGAGTGGTTTTTAGGATAGTTTTGCTAGCTGATTAGTCTGGCCTGCTGATCTTATCAATCAGATTTCTTGCCTCAGTGACACTTTCCACCGCACCAGTGGCTTCGATTTTCTTGACCATCAAGCCTAAGATTTCGGCCCCATGTTCAATGCCCAATAAACCATAGTGGATATCTCCTTTAACTTTTGATGTTTCATGGAGTTCGCATTTTTCGCGTGCGTAGATATTGCCGTCAACTTGTCCGTTAACAAGGACTCGATGAGCTCTGACATCGCCATGAACCAAGCCAGTATGACCAATGGCAACTGTGACTTGATTATCTTTAGAAGATTCAATAGAACCTTCAATGGTTCCATCCAAGCGGATGCTTTTATTGACCACCATGCGACCTTCAATTCTGGTGGCAGAGCCAATCAATGTATCAAAGGACTCTTGTGAGTCCGATGAATTCATTTTTTTTGTTTTATTGAAAAGCCCCAAAATCTGTCCTCGATACCATCATATTTAATGAAGTACAGACAATGTAGGGCTATGTAGGTTTTTTAGCAATTAGCTATAGAGTCAATTAAATCAATAGCTTATGGTGCTATGCAGCAAGATTATAGTTAATAGATCTAGTTAGCTGATCAGTGAGCGATAAAAATGAAAAGCTACTTCTTTGTGACGGGAACACTCACAAAAGACATCTTGCTCACGCCATTGGCCTGAGCAATGGCCATGATTTCAGCTACACGGCCATAAGGAACCGCCTTATCAGCACTCACCTGTAGCTGAAATTGTGGCGTAGAAGACTTATCCTTTAAAAGCTGTCCCAGGTCCTTATCGGATACCTGCTGCCCCTCAAAAGTAGCCTGGCCATTAGCTTCAACGATGAGCTGGGCATTTTTAGCATTGTCTTGTTGCGCCACAGCTTGTGTTTTTGGCAAGTTAACTTTCATCGATTGAGGAACAATCAATGGAGCTGTAACAATAAAAATCACGAGTAATACCAACATCACATCCACCAATGGTGTGACGTTCAGTTCAGCCATCAAGCTGTCTTCACTTTTTTGCGATGTCATGGCCATGATGAGCTCCTCTTACTTTTTAGAGGCTTGTTTAGAAGCCAAGCGCAAGAAAGCCTCTGAAAAACCATCCACTTCTGTGATCCAGACCTTCATTTTGCGTAAAAAGAAGTTATAAAAAAGTACAGCTGGCATAGCTGCTGCAATACCAATCGCTGTTGCAATCAAGGCCTCACCAATCGGACCGGCAACGACATCAATACTGGCTTGTCCACTGGCGCTGATTTCTTGCAGAGCCACCATGATGCCCCATACGGTTCCAAAAAGACCAATGAATGGCGCTGTTGAACCAATCGAGGCAAGTTCAGCCAAGCCTTTTTCTTGTATGCGCAAGATTTTCTGTATCTCTTGGCGCATCGGTCTTTCTAGGATGTCGTGTATGTCACCACTGTATTTAAGTGTATCAGGGCTTTGTTGGTATTCCTTGTACTCAAGAATGCCAACCTTGGCAATTTGCGCCAACTCAGAAGAGTTGCTTTGTGCCACAGAAATGCCCTCTTCCCAGCTCTTGGTAGCCCAAAATTGATCTTGGAAAGATTGGTTGTTGATGGCAAGTCTTTTGAATTGCTTCATTTTGACCACGGCGATGGTCCAAGTAAAAATAGACAAAGCAATCAAAACTACTAATACAGCATTGATGATGAAAGAGTTCATGTTATCGGCTCTTAAGGTTGAAATTGATAGGTATACGAACAACTTGAGTGACTATAACGCCATCTTTTCTGGCAGGTGTAAATTGCCATTGTTTAACAGTTTGCAAAGCTGATTGATCTAAGAGGTCGTGACCACTGGATGATTCAATGGCTACTTTACCAGCACGACCATTAGCCAATACTTCTACCAGTAAAGAAACTTTACCCTCTAGGCGCATTTTGACAGCCAAGGGTGGATAAGGAGGTTTTGGATTTTTTAAATAAGATGCTTTGTAATCAGCATCGGTCGTAGGTGCTGCTGCTGGCCCCAAGGCAGAGCTAGCAGAACTGGTAGACGGTGTTTGAGGTGTTTGTTTGGTCTGAGTGCCATCTTTATCTTTGGGCAACACTTGCTCTTTTTTTTCCACCTTTTGAGGTGTGGGCGGCTGCGCAATGCTTCTTTGCTCGCCGCCAGAGGAAGGAGCTAGAACAGATAGCTCAATAGTCAAATCGGGGATTTTCTTTAATCGAAAGTTAGGTAACCCAAAGATACCAATCAAAGCAATCAGCACATGAATCCCAACAACCCATTTAATGACTTTTTTAAAGTCATTGGCATAGTTAAATGAGATGAATAATTGACTCATAAATTATTGCCAGTTTACTTTGCATTCATCTGCATTTGAGTTTGGTGCGCAATTAGCAGATTTACCGTCCTCAATTTCTCCAACGCTCACTTGAGCTTCGACTGCTGAATTATTGGATTCATCTGAGAATACTGCCATGCGCATCAATTTACCAGAGAGTACGCCAGCTGAAACATCTGTTGATGGCACATCACGAAGAACATCTGCTAATCTAATTAAGCCTGGACCAGTAGAAATTTCTGGTGGGTTTGAGAATGAGTAACTCAAACTCATACCAACAGTCATCTGATAAGAAGCAGCCAACACCCTGATCTTACCGCTATCAGATGACAAGGCAATACCCGAATTACCTAAAATCTCAAAAATCTTAGATTCATAGGTTTGATTGGCTACCGTGTTGACACTGCCACCCACCGCAATCGTACCTCTGACGCTAGGAGCCTGCTCACCCTCTAGATACTCAAGAGTTCTTGCGCTGACTGAGTAAAGTTTACGTTGCGCGCCAATTGTTGAACTGAATATAACTTCTGCATTCTGGACCCTGTCTCTTGCGATAGCAATCGTCACTAATGAATGTGTGCCTTCAATCGCATCATTCACAGCACCATTGAATCGAATCGTTGGATCAACAGAAATCAAGGTTCTGACTAAGCTGGCATTGTTTTCTTTGACATAAGCTGAATCAAAATCGCTATAACCAGTTGCGCCAGACAAGTTCCAGTTCACCTGATTATGAATAAAGGTACCAGCCACACTGCCGATATTGATGCTGTTTGCAGTGTAGTCCTGAAGATTCTTAGTTGTCACATCAGCAAACAGATCAATCTTATTACCCGCAACCACTCTTAATTCATTGATCAAACCATTATTGTCAATTGAGGCATTGATAACGCGAGTGACGCCAGGCGCTGATCCAATGTCATTGGCAATGATCACATCACCGGTAGCTTCAAGGTTTAGATTGTGATTGCCGCTTCCTGTGGCACTGTAAATTCTTCTACCAATATCCAACTTACGGATTGCAGCCACAGCATTACTTGAGTCTTTACCTGCAATTAAAGAACTATTACCTGTGAGGATGATTGAATTTTGACCGGTCCATACTTGATCACCAGTGGTTCTGATCATTCCGTTTAACATCACATCACCAATCACGGAGATACTGCTTGCGTTCAATGTACCAACGAGCGTTAACGTTCCATTAGTGACTGATGTACCGATATTCGCGGCGCCAGTAATATTTGTATTACCAGCTACCGTGATTGACTGAGCTGTTACATCACCGTTCTGGGTGTAATTACCACCAGTACTTAAAGTACCAATGTTTGATACACCGTTCACAGTAGTACCAGTGCCAACAGTCATTGAGGTAACTGTTAGATTACCCAGCTGCGTATATGAGCCGGTGGTTGCTGATGAGCCAATATTAGCAACGCCAGTAATATTGGTGTTACCCGCAACCGTGACAGACTGAGCCGTTACATTACCGATCTGGGTGTAATTACCACCAGTACTTAAAGTACCAATGTTTGATACGCCGTTCACAGTTGTACCAGTACCAACAGTCATTGAAGTAACTGTTAGGTTACCTTGCTGTGTATATGAGCCGGTAGTTGCTGATGTACCGATATTTGCAGTGCCAGTGATGTTGGTGTTACCAGCTACTGTGATTAACTGAGCCGTAACATTACCGTTCTGGGTGTAATTGCCACCAGTGCTTAAGGTACCAATGTTTGATACGCCGTTCACAGTTGTACCAGTACCAACAGTCATTGAAGTAACTGTTAGGTTACCTTGCTGTGTATATGAGCCGGTAGTTGCTGATGTACCGATATTTGCAGCGCCAGTAATATTGGTGTTACCCGCAACAGTAACTGACTGAGCCGTTACATTACCGATCTGGGTGTAATTACCACCAGTACTTAAAGTACCAATGTTTGATACACCGTTCACAGTAGTACCAGTACCAACAGTCATTGAAGTAACTGTTAGGTTACCTTGCTGTGTATGAGAGCCATCCACTGTGTATGAATTTGTAATAGTTGCATTACCCGTCATATCAGAATTGCCAGTAACAACTAGATTTTGTGCTGTGATATTACCAATTTGAGTGTAATTTCCGCCAACTGTTAAGTTGCCAAAAGTTCCAACGCCACGATGTAGATAGTTACCACCAATATCAATATTCAAACTTCCTGGGCCACTCATCGAATTGATAAGCCACTCAAGAGATCCGGAATCAGATAACAACTGATTGCTAGAATTACCGATGATTTCAAACATATTTGCTTCATATGTTTGGTTGGCAACAGTTCTGACACTTCCACCCAATGAGATCGTACCTCTGACGCTAGGAGCCTGCTCACCCTCCAGATACTCAAGAGTTCTTGCGCTGACTGAGTAAAGTTTGCGTTGTGCGCCAACTGTTGAACTGAATACAATTTCCGCATCCTGAACTCTGTCTCTTGCGATAGCAATTGCAATCAATGAATGAGTTCCTTCAATCGCATCATTCACAGCACCATTGAATCGAATCAATGGATCAACAGAAATCAAGGTTCTGACCAAGCTGGCATTGTTTTCTTTTACGTAAGCTGGATCGAAACTGCTATAACCATTTGTACCAGATAAGTTCCAGTTCACCTGATTATGAATAGATGTACCAGCCACACTACCGATATTGATGCTGATTGCAGTGTAGTCCTGAAGATTCTTAGTTGTCACATCAGCAAATAAATCAATGTTATTGCCCGCAATCACCCTTAACTGATTGATCAAACCATTATTGTCAATTGATGCATTTATAAGGCGTGTCACGCCAGGTGCTGAACCAATATCATTGGCAATAATCACATTACCGGTAGCCTCAAGGTTTAGATTGTGATTGCCGCTTCCTATGGCGCTATAAATTTTTCTACCAACATCTAAATCACCACCTGAAACGTCAACGCCGTTTGAATTCTGGCCAGCTATTAATGAGCTATTACCTGTGAGGATGATTGAATTTGGACCAGTCCAAATTTGATCACCAGTAGTTCTGATCATTCCGTTCAACATCACATCACCAACGACGGAGATACTATTTGCATTCAATGTGCCGACGAGCGTTAATGTTCCACTAATATTGATGTTACCCAGAATAGGCTCGGCTTGATCTGTTCCATTAGATCCTGTATTGAGAACTAAGTTACCTTGAGCAATTAATTCCTGCATAACATTTAGTGAGCTTGCATTAATTGTGGTGTTTATTGTCAAAGTTACTTGATCTTGGTACGTTTGTGACCCAGTTGTTGCTAATACTCCACCATTAACAACTACATCACCAGTTGAATTTACTCTAATACTTGCTGCATAAATTTCACCATCAAGCGTTATAACACCAGAGCTATTAAGCACAATGTCGCCGACATAAGATATTGGTGTTCCAACTGCACTGAGTCTGATATTGCCTGAACCTGTCGATACGGTTAAATCTTTAGCAAGGCCAGTGATATCAGTAACAAATGTAATATTGTTATTACTTGCACTCAATAAAATATCTGTACTCAATATCACAGAACCTGTGTAAGTCTGTGTACCGCTGGTTGTGACGTTAGCACCTAGGTTTGATGTACCAGACACAGATAGGTTCGTTATACCAGTGATCGCACCATCCACATCAGCATTACCAGTGATGGTCAAGCTGTTATTGCCACCAGCAACTGTAGAACCAGTATTGATCGTCGTACCAGTCAAAGTACGATCGCCACCAGATAGAGTCACAGCACCTGTGTAGGTCTGTGTACCTGATGTTGTGACGTTAGCGCCTAGATTTGATGTACCAGACACAGATAGGTTTGTCACACCAGTGATGGAGCCATCCACATCAGCATTACCAGTGATGGTCAGGCTGTTATTGCCACCAGCAACTGTTGAACCAGTATTGATCGTCGTACCAG
>JACCDG011983511.1_pt1 | contig 24951 bp, 33 predicted proteins | sample 7442471 | NCBI WGS metagenome assembly JACCDG01 (sample SAMN15323444, study PRJNA562643) | freshwater metagenome | isolation source: river surface water | place: USA:Blue River Watershed | collected 2017-08-17 | reverse complement strand
GGAATCCATCCAGGACAAAATACCCAGATTGCGGAGTTCTTCATAATCCGCGCCATCCAAAGAGTTCACCACTGATTCAAAACTGGGTGTTCCCTCACCAAGTTCCACTTCACTGAGACAATATTTGGCTAATCCATGAAACAATAAACATTTGTTTGGAATCTCACGAATAAATCGGCTAAGATCACGCTCATTTTTGATATAGGAAAAAAACAAATGTTTTCTGGCTCGTGTAATGGCGACATAGAAAAGACGTCGCTCACAAATAATATCTTCTTTTTTCTTGGTGGCTGGAAAGACGTCATCATTGCAATGGATAAGAAAAACATAATCCCATTCAAGACCTTTACTGGCATGTAATGTGGACAAATGTACTTTTTCAATAGGATCTTCATCATTCGCCCCTGTTTTTGGTGTTTCACGGATGGAATAGGGAATCGCACGTGTTAATAAATCTTCTTCTATGCGATACAAATCCATATTGGTTCGGCTCAAGACTGCTATACTGGCATCTGGTGCTTGTTCCAAGATTTCTTCAATCGTTTTCACAACCCAGGAGGATTCATCACACATGCGCCAAAAAAAACGAACTTCAGGTGGTTGTCCATTTCTTTTTTTACTTCCTTGCATGGCTTGTTTCCAAGGAAGCGTAGGGATAAACTGCATAACACTATTGGCACACCGAATGATCGCTTCTGACGATCGGTAGTTTATACGAAGTTGATCATCTACAATGTTAGGAATAGAGTTTTCTAATCGCAAAATATAGTCTACATTACTACCGCGCCATGTGTAAATATTCTGTGCATCATCACCAACAACAATAAGACGCGCGTTGGGATGTAACATGGCTTGAATCATGAGCCATTGGGCTTCATTGATATCTTGAAACTCATCCACAAAAATATAACGGAGTTTTTCAACCCATTTTTTTCCTTTGGGAGTGGAAAGCCACTGTGTACCCATACCCACTAACTCATCCACGAAATACAGGGTCTTGAGACCAGTTGGGCTGTACGTTGCCAATAGATTTCTGGCTAATCCATGAAATGTTCCAGCCCAGAGTTTCGTAGGACCAATCAAGTCTTCAATACGACCTACCATTTGTGTAGCCGCATTTCGCGAAAAGGTCATCAAAACAATACTTTCTGGTCGTACTTGGAACTTTGTGATGAGCCAAGCGATTCGTGATGTCAATGTAGTAGTCTTACCACTCCCTGCACTGGCTATGATACGCTGATGACTATCTGGTGAGCGTGTCACAGCTTTGGCTTGTTCTTCATTTAAAGTGATGCGTTTTCGTGGGAACGCAAACTCCATGCTTGAATAAAAATCGTTAGTTTGGCTTTAATATCTCTAAAAGCCGTGAACAACAATGCGGTCTTTTTCAGAGGATTCTACGACAGTCTGTTCAATCAAGAAACAACGAACATTATCGCGTTGATCACCTTGCAGTTGGATGATTTCTCCGTGTTCTTCATCTTCCACTACATTTCCGTTACAGTTAAATAGCTTGCGCATGGCTTTACAAATGCGTTTTTGATCAAGATCATTATCAAGACCTTGAATGCTCGTAATACATTTTTTACCATTGCGTTGTTGAACGCGAATATGAATTTTTGATTTTTTAAGGGTAGATTCAAGACCTAAGTCACCAAAGTTAAAGTTCATTATACTTGTTACAAAAATCTATTTCATGGAGTTTATTCAATTTTATGGATTTTACGGCAATCTTTGATTCAATTAGAGGATGAATCATTTTTCCTATAAAAGTCACCAAATGCATTATAGTTCTATAAATGGTGTCTCCCGTCAACAAGAAAATATAGTGAATGTCAAGAACGGAAAAGGTACAAAAACCGTAAAGATAGTCCAAAATGGAAAAACAAAGAAAGCTACACGAAAGCTAACGGATGACAACATTCAATGTATCCAAAAACATCAGTTTATCCCTGGTCTTTTTTCTGATTGTCTTAACGATGTAAATCTGCGTTTGGGCTCGTCAAATACGAGACGCTCTACAAAGAAGAAAGGGAAGGCAAAGAAATGATAGAATGGTTATTTTTTCTGGCATTAGTCTTCATCGTTTTGGTTATATTTTATAAACAAGCCAATGAAGAGTTTACAATTCTTCAATGTGATGGTACACAACTTACAAACTTAGCAAACTTATTTACGGAAAAATATCCTATTGTTGTCAAACAGATTCAAATCCCCAGTTTTTTCTCTCCCGAAGCGATTCAGCAAAATCCACGCATTCAAACATTTCCAATGAAAGAACCTGGTAAAACTCTCTTGGATGCCTTGTCGGATTCTACATTGACGATTCCTGATGAATCTACAGCACTTTTAGCCCAACACATTGGTCTTCAAGTTTGGTCAGAACATAACTGGCTTCCTTACATTACGTCATGGTCTTATTTATTTTCTATTGAAACCTCTGCTCATTGTGGTGAACGTACATTACGAAAAACAACGGCATATACGACAATCGTCATGCCTACATCACAGCCCATTGAAATAGCAATCTTAACAGGCTCACAAGAAAAATATTTTCCAACTACTTGGCGAACACGATTCCCCGAAACATTTACCATGTTAGATACGCCTTTGGTAGGCAACATTAAGTTTATTATTATTAAAGTAAAACCAGGAACAGCATTGTGTATACCTCCTCATTGGTTGTATTCTGTTCGTGGTACGGATCCTAAAAAGTCCTTGCTTTGGGCTACAATGGAAGTTCATCATCCGTTGAGTAAAATGGGTGCAAAACTGGAACGCATGAATAGCATTGAAAATTGAGGTGAAAAACCTTCATGTTCTTTACAATAGAAATGGATACTGTTGTTCTTCAAGAAGAGGAGGAGATTGATGATACGAGTATTGAAGAACTCTGTGAAGCCCTTCATAAATCCTCTCAACAGATAGCGGAACTTTACAACGATACCTATGTTCAGTTCCGAGGTATGAAAAAAAAGGTAAAGGAAGAAATGAACTCTATGGATAAACAAGCCTTGAAACCCAAAGCTCACGCTAAAAAATGGATTGCTGCCCATGATTTACCTGAAACTCCCACCTTCTATGAGTTTTTTGAGAAAGTCTGTGATGATTTAGCGAAAGAACAGCGATTGGATTTAGCCACGCGAACATTAGTTCCAACGAAAGAAATCGCGAAGTTGTTTCGTGTAAAAGAAAATGAACCGATTCATATTCTGGATTTCATTATGCAAGCACCAGAAATATTTCATTAAAATTGAGTTTCCTATTACTTTTTTTATTTTATCATACATCATGTCTGAAGATCCTCAAGAAGTAAAGCCTCAAGATACTGAGGTGAAAGTGATTCAAATCCAGCCAAGAACTCCTACTGGACGAGTTGTTTCCACTGGGTATATTCCTATTCCTCTTGATTCCTTAAATCAAGAGCAAAGGAGAGCTTTTGCGGCAGTAGAAGCAGGAAAGTCTATCTTTATTACAGGTCCAGGAGGTACAGGAAAATCGTATCTGATTCAAGCCCTCTATACATTGATTCCTGAACGTACCAATAAACATGTAGCCGTGACGGCTATGACAGGGTGTGCCTCTTTACTACTTGGAAGATATGCCAAAACACTTCACTCTTGGTCAGGCATCGGACTTGGACGAGGAACAGCTATTCAACTGGCTACAGCGATTCGTCGTTCTGGACGTAGTTTTCGGAGATGGTTAGCCACTGATATCTTAGTGATTGATGAAGTGAGTATGTTGACCTCTGAACTTTTAGAAAAACTGGACGAGGTTGCAAAGATAGTTCGTCGCGATACACGACCATTTGGAGGTATGCAGATTGTCTTTGTAGGAGATTTCTATCAACTTCCTCCTGTAGTCAAATCGGATGAACAAGGCAAACGTGAAATCCCTTTTGTCTTTGAATCTCCTGTCTGGAAGCAAATCGTTTCTGAAATAATCTCTTTGACACAAATCCATCGTCAAGCTGATCCTATCTTCCAGAAAATCTTAAATGAAGCACGCGTGGCAAAGTTAAGTGAAGAGTCATTGTCTATCTTAAAAACACGACAAGGTTTACCGTGGCAGGATGAGTTGATTAAACCAACGTTGCTCTTCACTCGTCGTGTAGAAGTGGATATGGTCAATGATAAAAACTTACGTGCCCTTCAAGGGGAACGCAAGATCTTCAACGCGGAAACAGTGTTTGCTCCCTTGGAATCTCTTCGTGGCTGCAGCAATGAAACACCAGAAGTCAAACGAGCGATTGAAAAACTGGATAAAGATGCGCCTTACATGGTGGAGTTAGTCTTGACAGTCGGTGCTCAAGTTATGCTCTTGGTCAATAAAGATCCTGCTGCTGGATTGGTGAATGGAAGTCGTGGAGTCGTCATGGGATTTGACTCTATGGGATCTCCACTGGTTCAGTTTCGTCATGGATTACCGATCCCGATCTTACCTTCTACATGGGAATCTGAAGACTTAGAGGGAGTCTCCAGAAAACAATATCCTCTCCGACTTGCGTATGCGATTACTATTCATAAATCGCAGGGAGCAACCTTGGATTCTGCATTGATTGACATTGGAACAAATACCTTTGAATATGGTCAAGCGTATGTTGCTCTGAGTCGTGTGAAATCATTAGATTCGCTCTATATTTGGGATGTTGAACCTGCTGCGTTCAAAGCCCATCCGAAAGTCAAAGAATTTTATGAGCAATAAATAGAATAAAATGAGACAAACATTTAAACCAGAAAATATTTTTTTGGTTCATGGGCATGGAGGTTCGCAAGAAATATATGATGCAAGAACTCCTCAACAGACAAGTGCTCTAAATCCTTTTGGAGAACGTACAGAATTTAAAAGAACAGATGTGCCAAAAAATGTGTATACAGCGTCTCTTTTTGAAGCAGGTCTTGCTGCAGCACCTTCAATTGATTATATTAACACTTTACGAAATGCAGGAAGTGATTTTAAAGTACCAGAATACAATCTTACATATTATTCTTACACAAAATCACTTCGTGCTCTTGGAGAAAAACTCTTTCCTTATTTTTTTCCACCTGGATCTGATATAGAGCAAGGTACACTTGCTTTGCTTAAAATGGATTATCAAATGCAATATGGTGTAGATATGCCAGAGCGCCTTCGTACTCATGGACACAAACATCCAGATTATCAATCGTTAACTGAAGCAGAAAGAAAAAGAGATTTTTTTCTATTTAGCACTCCTGATGATTCAATATCTCTTTTAACAACAGTTCTTACAGGTAGTGCAAGTACTAAAACAACTATTGGTACAATTACTATTGTCAGCGATAATATGATTTCAGGTATTATACCATTAAATGAGTTAAAAAATAAAAGAGGATTATATAAAATAGCTACTGTTCTTCCTACACAGTTTTACTCAATACCCATTAAAGATTGGAAAAGTAAACTTTCTTCTCTATCTGCACAAACATATACAGAATGGAAAGAACTTATAGTATGTAAAGCAGAAAGCCTTGATTATTATAATCTTGAAGCCTCTGTGTCAAATTCTAACTTTGATCAATATACAGATGATACGTGTCAAGCAGAAAGAAAGAAAATAAGAGTTTTAGAAGGAGAAAAAATGATAAAAAATAGAAAACTGGATAAAGTATTTGAAATATTAAACGCAAAAGATCCTCAAACTAAGAAAGTTACAAATAAAGCGTTTGGAGAAGCATTTATTGACCTAATGATAAAGAATCTTAAAGAAGTATTTTTTTGGTCTACTCATTTTGCAACTGAAGCAGATTTTTTGAACAAAACTTTAAATAATATAACATATTCAACGACATCAAAAAATATCATAGCAAATATACAACAGAAACGAGGAACACAAGAACCTGTTTTAATAATTTTTTATCATTGTCGTTCTATTCCTACCCCACTTGCTACTGGTTCATATCATAATGACCCTATGACACAATTATCCAATGAATGGCAACAAGCAACTCATCGTCCTCTTCTTGCAAGATCGTATTCCAGAAGTGCGTTGGAAGGAAATGCAAAGACACAAGGATTAACAAATCTCCAGTTAGCAACTTCCAATCGTTTGAAACGTCAAACAAACTTCAGTACTCTTAAATCTATGGGATATGCCAATAAAAATATTTCAAACGCTTATATGAAAGCATACTCCAATGTAAATCAAGCGAAACGTATTCTTCAACAACAAAAACTAAATAGAGAGCAACAGATTGCCGCCACAACGCAAGGCATTCAGCAATCATACTCTCCTATTCAAGAACAACTTGAAGAAGCAGAAGCTTTACGTCTTTCCAGAAAAGTAAGTATTGGTGGCGTAAAATTGAAACGAAAAACACGTCATAGACGTCGCAGCAATCGCAAAACACGTAGACATGGATAAAGTTTCATTTAAAGTAACTTCTTACGTAAGTGATGTATTTGGTAATAAAAACTATATTTATACATTTGATAATAATGATACTATAGATGATGTTCTTGATCATCTAAGTATCAAGTATAACTATAACTATTTCCTTCATAAAAAATCTATATTAATTCATACTGAAAAAGATAAATATAAAGCAAGCTTTCATGTGAAGGATATTACTATGAATCTTGGTGAACTTCCTTGCAAAGAGAATATGGTGATTTACATTAGCATGTCCCCCAACACAGTAGGGGCAAACTTTGAAAAAGGATACAATCGTGAAAATAAATATCAAGATGAAAACGAAGAGCCTAATAAATAATCAAAGAAATACAAAAACAAGTACAAAATTGATACATTTTTTTGTGAGTTTCCAAATCACGAACAAATGGCTCAGAATATCTCAACCAAAAATACGACGTTTCAGATGGAAGCCCCTGCATCTCCACCATTGAAGGCAAAGCGTGAACGTAAGATTTCTGCATCGAATCAACAAGAGGCTCTTGCCCCTGTTCCTCCTCCGACTCTGGAGTTGCTTCCTGCAGCAGTGAGTTTTTCGGACTCTGTACCTCAAGATGTCCCTAAACCGTCATCACGTCCTCCTTCTCGCCCTTCCTCACGTCCTCCTTCTCGTTCTCATACCCCCAAAAATAAACATCCTTCTGAATCTTCTGTGCCAGCCCCTACACCTGCTCAAGAGGGTGAAGTTCAAGAAGCCAAAGCTCTCCCTGAGCCTTTACTCCAAGGAAATGAAGATCGCTTTGTGATTTTCCCTATTCGTCATCCTGATATCTGGGCAAAATATAAACAGCACATGGCTGTCTTTTGGACTCCTGAAGAGATTGATCTTTCTAAAGATATCAAAGACTGGACAGAAAAACTCAATGACAATGAACGCTATTTCATTAAGAATATCTTAGGATTCTTCGCTGGATCTGATGGGATTGTGATGGAAAACTTAGCCACACGTTTCATGCGTGAAGTACAGTGGGCAGAAGCCAAGTTCTTCTACACTTGCCAAAATATGTTGGAAGCCATTCATTCAGAGACCTATTCTCTTCTCATTGACACCTACATTCAGGACAAAGAGGAAAAAGCCAACACGCTTCGTGCAATCCAAACCATTCCCTGTGTGAAGAAAAAAGCTGAATGGGCTCTCAACTGGATTGATAATAAAGATGCCGATTTCGCCACTCGTCTACTCGCCTTTGCTGCAGTAGAAGGAATCTTCTTTAGTGGAGCATTCTGTGCTATCTTTTGGCTCAAACAACGTGGTGTCATGCCAGGTTTGACTCTTTCAAACGAGTTCATTGCTCGTGATGAAGGCATTCACACTGATTTCGCTTGCTTACTCTATAGCAAGTTGCTTAACAAACTTCCTAAGCAAAAAGCTCATAAGATTATTCGTGATGCAGTGAAGATTGAAAAACAGTTTATCACTAAGTCACTTCCATGTGATCTCATTGGTATGAATGCGGCTCTCATGTCACAATACATTGAGTTTGTAGCGGATCGCCTCTTGCTCCAACTTGGGTATCCTAAAGCCTACAAAGCCGCCAATCCTTTCGCTTTCATGGAGCGCATTAGTCTTGAAAACAAAGACAACTTCTTTGAAAAGCGTGTCAGTACCTATGCCAAAGCGACGGTAGGAAAGGATCGCGAAGAAATGAAGTTCTCCACCAACGCAGACTTCTAAATCAAGTCAAGGAATGACCTATAAAATTGAAAATTTTTAATGTCGCTTGGGTGTTCAAACATGTCTACCAGGTCATACACACGTGAATATCTTCAAAATCTTCGTAGGGAAAGTCGCAAGGAATGGATTCAGTCTCTGTATCTTGATCCAATCCGTGGAATTAATCTAACTGGGCTTGTTACTGAAGCAGCAAAAGAAGGATGTACATCTGTTATTATACCGATGATTGACTATGTATCAAAAAATAACGGAGTAAGTCTTTATAAAACCCCGTCTTATATGAAAGATCCCATTACACCTGATGAAGTGATTTCCATTCTTCAAGAAATCTTTCCAGATTGCAAAATTACATATGATGAAAAATGGATCCAAACTTCTGCATATAACCAAGAGCTAAAGAAAGGTTTCTGTATTGATTGGTCGTAAATTTTAAAAGACTTCTAAAGAAGTTGTACAAATATAGCCCAGAATGAGATTTCTATACGAAGGACAATACTTTTATTTATACAGTGGTTCACAGTTTCAGAATGAAATTCATGCTGAAGTATGGTCAGGACTTAACTGGCAAGATGTTGATCTTATGCAAAAGATAGAAATAGTAAAAACGGAACACATTATGGCAGTTGAACTCTATCCTGATCTTGCTGAACTCGCCATTCATTTTCAAAATAAAAAAGAACCCGTCAAATATAAGTTTGAAGAAGACTCCCATTTTCATCATTTTATCCGAGTCCTTCAATCAGGTTTACATTTTTCATTAATGTGAACTTTGACTAAAAGAGGAATATGATCACTATAATGTATATCTTGGTAAAAATGTACATTTTTTACTCTAAACATAGTTGCCTTGGAAGGTAAACAGACGACATGATCTAGTTGTTCAAAGGTAGACAAGAAAGTCCAATCTTCATGGGGATACATGCGGTGGAAATAATGATGTTCTTCCTGATTCAAATCACCAGCAATAAGAATAGGATTCTGAAACTTTTGCGCGGCTTCTATGAGTTGTTTCTCTTGAAAACGGCGTGAATGACCATGGGCTATACGAAGTGGGCTACACTCCGTAATATCAGATATCATATGAGTATTGAGTACATGAAAGCGGACTCCTTTTTTTTCAAGCGTGACTCCAAAGAATCCTTTTTTCACTAATCGTTCTACATAAGCACCTACGTGTTCATAGGCTGTAAATGGAATATCTTGTATCACTTTTATGCGAGGACTTACGAGAATACAAAGACCGCTTCCTGAATGATAGGCATTCAAGCACATTCCTGCCCAACAAGGATCTTCGGGAAAGAACACTTGCCAATGTGCAGCTTTGGCTTTTTCACGAATGATATGGCGATGATATTTGGAAAAGACTTCTTGAAGACAAATCACTTCTGCTCCACTTTGGCAGAATAACCAAAGAAGGATTTCATGTATACTCTTTGTTCCCCATGGCATTCCCCAAATATTGTATGTCAATACCTTGATATTCATCTGCTTAGGTTTTCGGTCAAAAATTGAGTTTTTAAACCACCAAATTTTACAAGTAGGAAAAAATGAAGATGCAAGTCAAACAGTTTCAAGGACTTTGGTTCCTCTATGACAATAAAGATCATAAGATTTATGCCTATGAAAAAGATCCTCAAGAACCCTTATGGATGGGATCCGTAAACACAGAAACTGGACAAATCACTCTTCGTCCAGATTGGCAACAAGCCTATCAAGAAAAACTAAGCAACTACCGTGCTACAGAAAAACCAAAAAACAGAGTTCCTACTGCGGTTTAAAATTGAAAATCCCTTTGCTTTGTATGATTAGCACCACGACAATGAACGACGAAAAGGTAGATCCCAAAGTCAAAACCAGGATTATTGAGATTGATCGGAAAATAGCAGCCCAAATGGCGGATGTTTGGGTGGATATGAAATACCGTATACAAACGGAGATTCAAAGCCAAATAGATAAAAAAAAAGAAAAGACAACCAGTAAACTTCAGAAGGAGGTAAAAGAAACTTAGAAGCCATATTGTTTATTACAACCAGTTCCTCTATTTTTTTGTCCTAACATGTATTGCATACGTTCATAATCGGACTTGAACTTATAGGTATTTCCAGTCGTGGTTGCATTATTTGCCGTATTGTAAGCTTTTACATATTCATACACATTGTTGGCAGCATTTTGATACGCAACATTATCAAATACAAAAGGAGTGCTAACTTTTACTTTGCACGATTGAGATTGCCAGGTATTGCTCATTTCCTTCTAAAGGAAAAGATTAGTTCGGTGGAACAGAAGCCCAGTTAGACAACGGAAAGACTTGGGTATGAAGCATCTGTCCAGTACGATATTGATTTCGTTCATTTTGATCATAATATTGATAATAGTTTAACTTTTTGTTTCCACCAGCTCGTAACGTACTAATATTGCTATTATAGGCTTGTACAGTGTTAAATGTATTCCATGCATCTTTATAAATGCGAAACTGAATCGGAGTGAGTCCTTTGATTCCACTCAAATCAAAACATGAATAAACTCCTGAATCAAAGGGTACAATATTCCCACCACCAGACATTCTTCTAATACGGAACAAGCCAAAAACCTTTGGATTTTATCACACGTTGTTTATTTCCACCCACGATGTAGTTAAAATGAAGAAGATAAGGTTCTCGTAAGGTTTGCCAATGATTGTCTCGCAAAAAACTACCATTTGGAAAAAGATCGCGAGGAAATGTCTGAAATTTCATTTGAAGAAGATCCATTTTCTTTTGTATATATTCTTGGTCATTGTTATCTGGACACTCTTTCCATAAATCAGCATTAAAGGATACCATCTCTAAAAATCTATTTCGGATAGTTTCATCAGCGAGATAAAATCCTATAACACCCGTACAGCAGTTACCGCACCCATGATTTCTGCGTGAACAGGTATACTCTGGGTTATGTTCATCACATTGGAACCAAAGTGGATGTTCATAAGTGAGTGTGGTTTGAAGATACGGAACAGGATCACGAAAGGGTACAATGTCAGAATCTAAATAAAAAAGGCGCTGAATCGCTGGTTGTTTAAGAAGATAAGTAAACGCATCCAGTTTGAGTTTGGTAATACGATTAAAATCACCAGATCCATGTGAGGCTATTTTGGTAGGATCACCTTTCACTTGAAGATGAATATCAGGAAGAATCACAGAAGGAATATTGGCGATCGTAGTAAAAAAGCGATGAGAGTCTTTGTCCAAACATAGAATAAGCAACTTCCATGGAACTTGTAACTTTTGAAAATGTAACCAAAGATTCCAGGTGAGAAACTTATATCCATTCGTTGTCACAGTAAATACCAGAGTTTTCTCATGAATATATTTTTCCATTGAATCTATCCTCTTCAAAAATGAGAAAACTTAGAACCATCAACAATCGCATGATTCTCGGGGACGCGAAACTTCGGATCAATACAATAACCAAAGGTAAAACTTGGAGATTGAAAACTTCCAATCAAGTATTTGGATTGTTGAATACTCACTAAACTTCCCAGATAACAATATAAACTATCTAACTTTTGTTCTTCAGTAACAACTGGAAAAGGAGCTGCATCCCACATACTCATCACTGTCCAATCACTTGGGCAAACTTCGCGGAACTTTAGATATTGGTCTCGTGATGAGCAATGAATACATGCTGTTTTTAGACCACTGGGAGGTAAGGAAAACTGTTTGGCACGTTCAATCAGTTTAGAAAAATCTTGTTCGTCTGGAAGAAGACAAATACTATAAGTGATTTCCAAGAAAGGCAGCTCTTTTTCATTATATAAATCATAGATTCTGGATTTAATTTTATCTTGGAGATCAAAAATACTTCTAAAAAGACCAAAAAAATCAAGTTGATCGGGAGGCTGTTGTTTATAGAAAGTAGGTTCAACTATATCTTTGCGATCAGCAATACTAAATCCCTGCGAAGGATAATAGGGCAAATATTTCACATAGTTGTTTTTTTTTAGAGTTTGCTCAAATAAACTCAAATAGGATGAGTAAACATTCACTTTATCAAACACAAATAAGAACTCTCTCATTCTATGTGTGTAGATGACAGAACGTACCATTTTAAAATATTCTTTCGCATAGACATCAAATCCAACATGATGATAATGGGAGAGAGTTGAATGTCCTTTTTTGATAGAAAATCCTGGACCCCAAGATGACATTGTTTCTAAACAATAACATTTTTGAGAAATATTTTTTCCGAGATTTAGGTGAGTGACCATTTAGGAACATCTACACTAATCGCAGTATCACTTGTGTGTGTAAAACGACTCGTGAGATATAAAAAGCGACCAATGTTGCTGGAGTAAGTCACAACAATATTAGGAGTATTTTGCATGATGTGAAGCTCAGTAAGAAACTGATAGAACATATCCATACGCTTAGCAGGAGGCAAGGTATTGAAATAATCTTGGTTATGACCATTCATAGTATAGGGAGATAGTTCTTGAAGAGTGATATATGTCCAAGAAGTAGGAGAGGCAAGTTTCAAGTCTTGAAACATTTTCATATTGTCTGTCATCACAAAAATAGAAAGATTGGATTTGCCAAGGCGTTTAGAAAACATTTGAAGGGCATTCAAATAATCACTCATTTGAAGTTGTTTCATTTCACCCGTTGTGATTTTATCGCCACTGCGTATATGAACACCTACATCAAAGGGTGTACGTTCAAGACCTGCTGAGCGAATACGAGTGATGATTTTTTCTTGTGTATCATTGTTGTAGAAGAAAAGATCTCTGGCGATTCTTTTTAATGTTTGAATGTTTGTAGAGTTAATAAACTGATTATTGCCCAAAGAAGCATATTTCAAAGGCGAGGAGTTCGGTGAAACATCTTTTAAATATTTAATAGTACTGTTTTCTTTTAAAATAGTTTGAAATAAAGGCATATTTTGACTTACACTGTTTGGTACATCATGAACATATAAAGATTCAGCATTTCTTGATGCATTTAAATAGGCTAAAAAAAATAAATTAAAGTTTGAACAAATACCGCCTTCAGTGGTTTGGAAAAAGGAGACCGATTCAAGTTGTTTTTTTTGTGGCGCAAAAGAACGATTACCACCCCAAGATGTCATTATATATATGTTTCAGATGCCTTTTTTCTTATTTTAGCGTAAATAAATACAAGAGTTTGTTCAACTCGCCTACCATTTCATCTCGTAAGTTTAACAAATCCGTATCTTTTTCACCATCAAGGGATTTTGTTATAGGTCCTTGTAACTCTTTTACACATTCTTTGATGAACTTCGTAGCGCCAGTTTCAGTAAGATTAGAAATCCGTATAGTATTGGTTTTGGGTGTCATTCGGGGTCTTCCGTATTTGCCCATGTAGATTTCCACAAACTCATCAATATTTTCATCCAGTTTAGTGATGACATCATCTGTAGCTTTATGACGACTATAGGAGTGAGTTTGCCAATGATAGAGTTTTACTTGTTCTCGCATTTCAAAGAAAAAGTTAATGTGTGCAGCAGACATGATTCTAGTAGTCTTGAAGTTTTAAAGTTAGGGTTTATTTACAGGAAACTGATTTCACTTTTGATAAAACTGTTTTTAAAAGAAACTAAGTCGTAAAATTGCGAATCAGGCTTCGCCTGTTGATGGGTACCGCAACAAGACTATGTGTGAACGATGCAGATCAATATTGGTTGGTTATTCTCATAAACATTCATTAGAGGATTGCCCTCTTTTGGACGTTGCTATTTGTCCTATTTGTGGAAAACAAGGTCACTATCTAAGTGAATGTCCATGTAATGATATGAAAGACTATGCGCAACCCAGATACCTTGAACAACTGATCCCTCCTACTATTCTCAGGATGTACAATATATCAACTCTCACGCCGATTGAAACGAATCATACTTTGGAAGAACCTCTTCCAAGCCAACGCTGGTATCCTCTAAAAAAGGAACCTTATATCATTCTTCCCAGAAGGGCAGATGATATTAAAAAAGAGCTAAAAAGACACCGTGTCGCATTCAATGAATCAGCAGGTATGGAAAATCATCTTCTTCTCTTGGAAAACTTTGCCAGGAAACATCAAAGAAAAATCATTTGGATTCAGAACAATAAATCTTCTGAATCTGTAGATGAAAAGTCGCAGAAATCGCAAGAACAGCCGCCTCAGCCGCCGCAAAGTAAACCGAAACCGCCTCGCAAAGTCTCAAAAACAAAGGCGACAGATGAAGTACTTGCCTAAACGTGGTGGTGCTCTTACGGCGATTCCAGCAGGTGCTGTTGTAAATATGCGTCTTGATCCCAAAGATGCGTATAGTATTCCTATTACGGTTGGAAAAAACACTGCGGAGGAGATTATTGAGGATGCTATAACTGCCTAAACCAAGAGAATAATCTTCTTTGGTTGCCGACCCACTGCCCATTTGTGTGTAGCGGTCTAAATGATTTTTACTTTATCACAGTAGAATCATGCCAAATCAAAAAGGAGGTAAAAACTACAAAAAATCCAAACATTCTACACCACAAAAGCAAAATCTAGTTATGCCAGAAACGGATCAGATTTTCGGTCGTGTGATCCGCAATCTTGGTCAACGTCGCATGCTTGTTTTTTCCGATGATAACAAAATTCGTATGTGTCATATTCGTGGCTCTATGCGCAGAGGTTCATCGTGGATTGGCATCGGTGATATAGTCTTGATTACTTGTCGTGATTTTGAAAAGAAACCTGAAAAAGCAGATGAGTATGAAAATGCAGATATTATTTTTCGTTATGAGAAAGATTTACAATCAGATTTAAAAAGACTTCCTATGATAAATAAAAAACTTTTTATGCAGATTGAAAGTGTAGATAGTAAACTCTTAAATGATATTTGTAGCAAAAAATATGATGACTTACAGCCCGAAGAAGATGCAGGGATTGAGTTTACTGAAGACATTGAAGAAGATGAGGATGAAGAAGCGAATAAAGGTAAGACGGAGGAAGAGATTAAAAATGAGAAGAAAGCCAAAACGGAACGTGGTTGGAAAGCTGATCGTAGCAAGAAAGAGCGTAGTCAGGTGGAAAATGAGACAAACGAACGTGAAGATAAGGATGATATCAATATTGATGATATCTAAAGAAAGTGACGTAAAATTGAATGGTCCAAAAATCCAGTAGTTTAGTTCACTAAACGAAGAAATGGCAACGACACAACAAATGAGCATCACCCAAGCACTTGCTGAAATCAAGTTGCTTGATAAGCGAATCACGAAGTATATCGATAATGTTCAATGGGCAGCAGTTAGCACTGTGTCTAACCAAGTGGACAGCGATAAGCTCAAAAACCGTGCCTTGGCTGAATACCAGTCTTACATGGACTTGGTCAAACGCCGAGACACTATCAAGCGCGCTATTGTCCTCTCCAATGCTGCCACGCAAGTAACGATTGGTAACTGGAAAGGTACTGTAGCAGAGGCGATTGAACATAAAAAGTCAATCTCCTATAAAGAGCAACTCCTCGAAGAGATGAAGCGCCAAATCCTCCGAGCCAAAGAGCAATATGAAGCCCAAAAAGCTTCAGTTGACTCCCGTCTTGAACGACTCCTCCAAAGCGAACTCGGTAAAGACGTAAAAACCAACCCTGAGACCATCACCGCTCTCACCACCAGTTTCAGGGCAAATAACAAGGTTGAGTTGGTAGATCCGCTTGATCTTGCCGCCAAAATCACCGTGTTGGAAGAGGAAATCACTTCCTTTGAAACCAATGTAGACTGGGTACTCAGTGAAGCCAATGGTCGCACGATGATTAATGTATAAAAAGAATAAACCCCCCTACTTAAGCGAAAAGAGAACTATCCGCTGGTAACGAGCGTTATCGTTACGAACGTTATTTTACACTTCGCCTTAGCGTTCAGTGTGTAAAGTACAAAGAGCAAGAATCAACTGGGTGCATTCACCTTCTATTCTTTCATCATCCGAGATCTCCAAGATCAGTTTGAAAAAATTTAAAGGAAGATTGAAGAACAAAAGGATGTAAGCACTTCAAGATTCAAATACCAAAGACTAAATATCATTTGAGTTATAAGGTCTTTCAAATCCAGGGTACAGGTTATAGGAAACGGTAGATCCTTCGCACCTCCTGGCTGCTTAAGTAGGGTTTTTTTTATCTATGATATTGGATAAAAAAAATCGCTTGCGTTTTTGAGCATCAGAAAAGAAGAAAGAAATAAGCAGATGTCAGCTGGTGGTGAAAATGGTCAGAACTTCATACTCTCAGGATATGTTTCGCCTAACCTAACAGGCTACAGTCCTGCAGATTTTTTAGATGCTGATGAAACTCGTCCTCTTGAACTTTTATTAGACCCTACTGGAACAGGTACAAACATACCTTACTCTACGGTAGTTCAAAATGCCATGAGTCGTCATCTTCATGAAATGAAGGAGAATAATCCTCAACCAATGAAGATACAAAATAGTTGGAAGAAAAAGCTTCGCGAGTTCTTAACAACAAAAAATGAAGATTTACTCTCCTTTTATACCAAACGTTTACCTGAAAACTCACCCATTTCTCGTGTTGAAAACTTTATGAAAAAATATGGGCGCATGAATGATACGAACTCCAGCAATGCTCAAAAAGATAGATTTCTGGATGTTTCAGGACAAGAACGTGTTCTATTTTTGGATGAGTTAGAGGAAAAACTTCAAAAAGAAGGAAAATCCAAATATGTGGAAATGATTTTTCAAGTGAAGATGATTATGGATAGCTATCGTGAGACTGGCGAGCGCGTGATATTTCTTGAAAATACGTTGAAATCCAAACTGGATATCTTAGACAAAGCTGTTCAAAAGTTAACCTCTATTTGTTCATTGGGGCAAAATGATACTTTGCCTCCTTTGATAGAATCTGTTCAAAACTATCTTAACCATATCTTTGATGAAAATAAAATAGAAGAAACCTACAAAGAACTTGTACTTACCTACAAGCGTTTTTTCTTTCTTCGTGAGTCTCTTCAGTTTCTCTGGACCTTTGAAGGAGCACAACGTGAGCCTCTTTGCGCTATTTGTTTTAACGATTCTGTCCAGTTTGCATTAGTTCCATGTGGACATACTTTCTGTGAAACCTGTTGTAAGCGTCAAGTCATGAACTGCTATATTTGTCGCGTAAGCGTACGTGAAAGAATCAAACTTTTCTTTGGTTAATCTTCATCCACCAATGTAATCTGATAAGAGTTTGGAGCTAGATATTTTTTTCTCAAAAACTCTGCTTGTTCGTCGTCAAGTTTGTAATGTTGGATTGCAAACTCCACCACGCGTTTGGCAACTTCCTTCCAGTAACACGAAACGAGATAGAGCCCTTCCTCTTCACGTTCATCCATATTGTTACAACCAAAAAACCTCAAAGGGTATTAAATTTTACCCCTTGAGCAAAAAATTGCTTAAACCAGTTTCCCTATATCTGGGTAGAAATATGTCAGTTACAGCACAAACACAAGTCGTCATTGGAGAACAACCAGTAGCAGCTGTTCAGCCCCCTGATCCCAATGAAATGTCACAACTTTCTATCATGATCAAAGAGTGGAAAACTCTTCAAGCCGAAACTTCAACGCTCAAAGAACAAGTGCGCGAAAAGAATAAGCGCTTGAAAGTCATGGAGGATGTTATTCTCCGGATCATGAAGAAGAATAATATTGGTGCATTGGATTTAAACAATAGCGGTGGGCGTCTCTTGTATAGAAAAACAACTTCAAAAGGCGGATTAAATGCCAAAAATCTCAGTGTTCTTCTCAGTGAACATTTGAAGTCAGAACAAAAAGCTGCAGAAGCGATTAAATATATTACTGACCATCGTGAAGCTAGAATCCGAGAATCTCTCCAATATGAAAAAGATTAATCTACGGTAGAAGATGGCACTCTTGAACTCCGCTTGCAAGGCAGCAGTAGAAGGTTTTACCACGAAGGATGCAGCAGATCCTTCCAAAACCCGTCAAATCTATGCTGATTTTTTATCTATTCTTTTAGCTTTGATTGTAAGTTTAGTAATCTTAGCCTTTGTAGGAAAACTCTTATGGAACACTGTCATTGTTGAACTCTTCACAGTGGCTCGTCCTGTACGTTCTTTCTGGCAAATCCTTGGATTAATGGTGTTTGTTTCCCTCATTAATCCTTAAATAATCAAGATTCTTTTGTGATTTTTAGAAAATCCAAGAAGAAACTAGGATGTTGGCATATAGTCGCAAACAAAGAGACCATAAATCCAATAGAAAAACCCGAAAAATAGGTGGTCGTTATGTGGGAGAAGGTAGTTATGGATGTGGTTTTGCTCCAGCTCTACGCTGTAAAGGGGAAACAGTAAGACAGTTTGGTTTATTTACAAAACTCATGGCAACTCGTGATGCTTTAAAAGAAAAAGTCATTGGAGATATACTCAGACGCATTGATCCAAAACAGTCTTTTATTTTATATCCAGTGACAGTCTGTGATGTAAACCAAACAGTGTTAGGACCCAGTAATCCAGAAAATAATATAGCCTCTTGTAAAAAAGGGTTTGCATCAAATCTTCGCCAAGGTGCAGCGGTACAATATGTAGATGGTGGAATAGATTTAAATAAAATAAAATTAGAATCACAGGATATACTTCCTTTTTTAAAAGGATTAACCAATCTTCTCAAAGGACTTTTCAAGCTCCATTATCATAGAGTTACTCACAATGATATTAAACCAGAGAATGTAGTTGCACTCAAGAGACAAGATGGATCCTTCCATATCCGTTTGATTGATATTAACTTTGTACAAGAAATGAATATGCCTATTGAATCAGATAAACCTTTTGATGCGAACTATTTTGTTTGGCCATTTGAAATGCGATTTACCGTGGATCAAGGTGTATATGGTCTTACATCAGAAATCAAAGATTGGCATAAAACTGTGACGAAAATCAAATATGTACCCCCTGAAGTCTATTTTGATGATACTACTAAAAACTTTATACTGGATTCAACACTTGCAAAATCTATCTTAGGTAAAGTTCAAACTGCTGCAGAAACTTTGGTCAAAGTTGATGAAATAGATAGAGATATCAAAGTAGAACAAAAAATCATTGAGATGATTTTACGAAAAGTAGATGTCTATTCAACAGGAAGTCTCTTAGCCTTTTGTTACTCCAAAACTATCCTTCATAAAATGGTGGATGGTGTAATCTATACGCAAGTTCCTTGGTCTTCTACTTACATTCAGATTAATGAACTTGGTGCGAAAGGAATGAATGATGAATCGGCAAAATGGCACGTTGATGTTGCGACAAATATTAGTATACCCTTGTATAAACTCTGTAAAAAAATGATGCATGTTGATCCTGAGAAAAGACCTTATTTTCCTATTGCTTTTTTGCGTTATAAGCGATTATTGAAATATATGAATGCATATTTTAAGAAAGAAATGATTGAGAAGCACATTCTGAATCCAGCTAGAAAGCCTTAATAGAGATCAAATCTTTCAATAGAATATCTTCTATTTGATTTGTAATGATTATATAGAAGATAATTAATAGGATAAAACTCATCTCTATTATGAAGAAGACCGTGTTTTCTATGATGCATAAATCTTCGCAAACATTGAGCAAACCCACGGGGTAGAATATCCCAAGGAATACTGGGAATCATTCGGTTAGTTATTTCATACATATTTGGGATATAATCTTCAATGAGAGTACCATTGATATAATATTTATGATCATTGTAATCAAAGTGATCAGGAATATGAACATCACTTATTCTTCGTGGACGATAGGATAAGGAAGGAATGAACATATGTTCGCGAGGGATTTGATGAGAATAGCAAAGAGGTTCGTAGATAAAGTTTCCTTCATGAAGTTTACAAAGGAGAAATCCCCAATAGGATTGTCTATAAATGCGTGCTATCTGATCAATGGTAGTTTCATGAAGAATATGTGCATATTGATTAAACTCTCTTAGATCATCAATCGTTTCAAGAACTTGGACTTCGTATCTTGCAAGACTTTCAGACATTCTCCTTGGAGAGGAATGTCTATAGGTTTCCACATCATGAAAGGCGTTTTCCACACAGTTCATAAAATGATGGTATTCATCTCCATACGAAGATAGAGTATGTGGATAGTGAAAACGGACCGAAGAGGGATAGGGAACAGGAAGAATCATATATCCATCAACATGATAATTGTCTACATGGTTAGAGTAAAGAGTAAGTTGAACATTTGGAAGTTCGTCAGAAGCTGACACGAATACACGTGTGCGGTGAAGATGAACTGGAACAGTAAAGATACCCATGATTTATTGAATCGCTACGATTTTTTCAAAATCACTACGTTTCAATTTTATTAATAATACCCTTTGTAAGGACCGAGATCTTCATTGGTAGGTGGTTCAAATCCATTGGGTTGACGAGGAGCGTTTTTTCCGTTAATAGTAGGTTCACCAGATAAACAGACCGATTTGGCAACATCAGAGACGTCCACCATCAAGGCATCAAACAAAGTATCAGCACGAGAAGATTCCATTTCCGTGAGATTCATGGAAGTACAGAGTCTGCGAACAAGTTCTTTTCCACGTTTGGACCATTTGTCTAAACTGATATCCAAGTCACGGGCAGGGATAGTCTTGGCAAAGCAGCGAGCCGTAGTTTCACTTACGGGTTCAATATCCATGGAAGTAGCATAAGGTTGATATCTTGTAGCTTCTACAACACCAGCAGTTCCGATTAAATCTTTCTTCAAACAAGACAACTTACTCAAAAGTAAGCGGAACTCTTGAAAATCGGCAGGACCTTCTTCAGTACTGCTGACTCGGTTCGCAAAGATAGAATAGACTTGAGCAGCCTCAGATGATGTCCGGAGACAATCGGGTTCACCTGCTCCTACAGCGACTCCACCGAAAAAACCTTCTTTCTTTTCTTTGTCAGTAGCTTCTTCATCTTCTTTTTTATCTTCAAATCCCTGTACCTTGGGCATGGTATTTGAGCGATTCCAGAAGAAGGTAGCAGCACTTACAACAATGATTGCAAGAATGATTCCAATGGCTGCAGCGATATAGATAGTTGAACTACCCGTGTTCATAGTTGAAGTAGTTGTTGATGATATACCAGAGGACATCTGACTAAAAAAATCCATATTGATTGATCTCTACTGTAACCAACATAAAAATGGAATATAAAAATTGAAAATAGTAGTAGTTAGGTGAAGTGGTAACTCATGACTACCGTATTGATTTGTTCTGCTAACCGACAAGCCTTGTTTGCTGACGATAAACGTAAGATTTGTTGGTTACCCAGTGACGCTTCGTCACCATGGAACTACTGCCGACATTGTACGTTTACTCAAAAAAATCTTTTACAGGAAGAAGTGGTAAGAAATCTTCTGGCTGGACAGATGGAGATTGAAATGCCAACCGGAAAAAAAGAAAAAATCTTTGAGGTTGTGCGATATCCATGGTTCAAAGATCATTGCGCACATCCTGCCAGTAAAGTCCGTTTGTACCATATTCTCTTACTTCTCAAAACCTATCAGCAGCAAATCTATCATGAATATCTTCAAAATCCACGATTTATCTCCACCTTTGTGACACTGATTCAAACTCATCGCCCGAGTCAAGGAAATATCTTAAGTTGCAAACTGATTTGTGATTTGGCAGGGAGTGATCTTCACCGCATTCCTCGTCAATGTCCCTTTTGTCTGTATGAACTCTTAAAGCGAAATAGGGAAAGTCGTGAATATTATACTGCATTTACAAACTATATTCGTGATTATGCTTATAGACAATATGTCTTTCCTTTTCCGAATACCATTATGAAAGAGTTTATCCGAATGAGCATTAAAAAAGGAGATGTCAATCGTGAATATGCTTTTACAGCCATGCAGCATTATTATCGTCTTCAAAATCCTGCTACTGTAGATCAGCGATTTTACGAGTTTCTTCAAGATTTCCTATTGGAAGATTCAGATACCTTTGGAGCATTGATTCAAAATGATACTGTCATCTTGAATAAATACCGTCCTGGATGGATGGAAGAGTTTCAGTTTCAACTTTATGTGATTGAACCTGCTCGTCACCAATGGAAACAACTCATGAAAGCAAGATGCGATACATATAAAGAGGATCTCATGATAAAAACATGTCATCCTCGTCGCTTATTTAAATGGATATTTGACATTGAAGAACTGAAGGACTTTGATCTGAATGACATAGATCTCTATGATCTATCTTATTTGGAGTAAGGGTTTCAAGAAGATCTCCTAACTTTCGCACATCAATATTTGTCTGTTTTTTATCAATCAAGGCTTGGATTTCATCTGGAGAAAACCAATCTGCAGTCACGATTTCTTTGGGGTCTTGAGGACAAGGACGAACTTCTTGTTCAAACTCTAAAAGATAGTAACGACCAACTTTGAGACGCTTGAAAGGAAGATCACTGAAGTTCAGTTCTTTTGTTTCAATCGTGATACCAGTTTCTTCCCATAGTTCACGAAGTGCGCATTGGAAAGAAGACTCATTGCATCTACGATGACCTTTGGGTAAGGACCAAAGCATAGATTTTCTCCCAAGCACTAACAGGATTTTATCTTCAGGACTTACGCAAATAGTCCCGTATATTTTTTCATTGGTGTAAGATCCAAATGGCGACGGAAAAATGGGTACATCTCGTGGAACGAGCAGCATATTACTTAGTTATCAGGTAGCAGAACTTCATTGAAACTCAATTTTTTGGAGTTTAAACGCATTCAATAGTTCAAAGATAGTACAATGTGGATTGCACCTCATTTAACGGGGGGTTTAGGAAACCGTCTTTTTCAACTTGCAGCCGCTATAGGTCTTGCGGAAAAATGGGGAAAACAAGTCGTGTTTTTCTTACCGAAGTGTGGACCTACCAACCATGGTCCATTTGATACTATCTTTCGCATGTTTCCACAAATCCCTATCGTGGAGACAACTACAGAATGGTTGACGTTGGAAGAACCCAAGCGTGATTTTTTTATCTATCTTCCTTTCTCTGATGAACCTACTGACAAGCCCACCATTGTGCATGGATTCAGACAAACTGCGAAATATTTTCCTCCTGGAGGCATTAAGGCAAGTCTCAGTGAGGTGCTGGATGCTTCGCGATGGAATGCCTTGCTTGTCAAATATGGATTGGAAACAAAAGAGCAAAAAGAGTCTACATGGTTTCTTCATGTACGTTTGGGTGATTATAAGGTTCTCCCTCATCATCAAGTCAATCTACAACAGTATTATTTGAATGCTCTGACTGAGGTACCTAATGGTTGTCGTGTGTTATTCTTTTCGGATGAGCCTCATCTTTGTAAAGAAATATTTGAGCATATCACAAATGCAATGGGACACTCTTTCCAGGCTGTGGATGAATCCGATGAACTGGAATGTTTGAGTCTAATGAGTGAGTGTTGGGGTGGTGCAATCACAGCCAATAGTACATTCTCTTGGTGGGGTGCTTACTTTGCCCACACACGATGTGCCAATCCTCAGTCTCATAAAGCGTTCTATCCTAGCCGTTGGGGAGCTGGTATGCCAACACCAACTGATGTTACACCCTCTTGGGGCACGACTCTTCCTGTATAAAAAAACTCTGAATCGTAAAATTGAAGTTTGCCATGATTGGCAAATCCTAGTATCACTCAAAATGCTAATACCTCTATGGAAAAACTTCCAATATCAAGACCATCAAATCACTGGGATTCACTGGATGGCAGAGCGCGAAATGGACGATGATGCCCCTGGTGGTATCCTCTGTGATGAAATGGGTCTCGGAAAGACAATCGAAGTTCTCGGTCTCATGAAGAACTCAGATGTCCAAAAAACCCTCCTCATCGCTCCTCTGGCAACTCTCTCACAATGGGAAGAAAAGTCCATCCAAGCGGGTTTTCGGGTCCTCAGACCCTCTACCTATATCCCATGGGAAACAGTGAATAAGGATCAGATGAGCAACCCAAAGGCTATCTATATCACCAACTATGAGAAACTCATCTGGCGTGCATCACTCCTGGATGAGGTTCCCACCTGGGGTCGTGTAGTCTTTGACGAAGCCCATCGTCTCCGCAACAAGAACCGAGGATGGGACATGGCAAACTCTATCAAGACATCAATCCATTGGTTCTTGACAGCTACACCTATCGTCAACTCTATCAATGATGTCCGCCATCTCTTCATGCTCATGAAGGTAGAGCATGTTCCATCCAATATCATCTCTATGGAACAGCTCATCGCAAGAAAAGTCATGGCACGGAAAATGATGGATGTGAAAGAGCATGTCACAGATCTTCCAGATCAAGCCCTCATCCAACATCATCGTCTGGATTTCGCCACAGAAGATGAAGGAGAGTTCTATCGTGGAATCCAAGGAGTCATCATGAAGCGATGGAAAGCCCTGGAAGATGACGGAGATCTCACGGCGCAGCATAAGTTCAAACTCATCATGCGTCTTCGCCAGATCAGTATTCATCCTCAGGTATATATCGCTGCACGTAAGAAAGTCTGGAGACTCTACAATCGTCAAGACTGGATCGGACCAAGTACCAAGTTCCTCCATCTAAAAGATATCATGACCAGCGAACAAAGTACATCTCACCGATGGATGATCTTCTGTCACTTCCATACAGAGATGGAAATCCTCCAAAACTATCTCCAGAAACTGGAGTTCGTCCGCCGAGTCCAAATCTACAGTGGTGATGTAACAGAGTCCATGCGCAAGAGTATCGTGGAAAGCTCAAAAGAGGAACTCCCAGAAGGTCAACATGAAGTCATGATTCTTCAACTCCAAGCAGGTGGTGTGGGTCTCAACCTTCAGCACTTTGACCGAGTCTGCTTCATGGGACCCTGGTGGAATGCCGCTATCAT
>JACCDG011368897.1_pt1 | contig 24953 bp, 19 predicted proteins | sample 7442471 | NCBI WGS metagenome assembly JACCDG01 (sample SAMN15323444, study PRJNA562643) | freshwater metagenome | isolation source: river surface water | place: USA:Blue River Watershed | collected 2017-08-17 | reverse complement strand
TGCATGCCGAGACAGATGCCGAGGTAAGGCACCTTGCTCTCGCGTGCATAACGGGCAGCGGCGATCTTGCCTTCGACGCCGCGCTTGCCGAAGCCGCCCGGCACCAGAATGGCATCGTATTTCGCGAGGCTGGACGCGCCCTTGGCTTCGATCTCTTCCGAATCCACGTACTCGATGTTCACGCGCGATTCGGTATGGATGCCGGCGTGGCGCAGCGCCTCGGTCAGCGACTTGTACGATTCGGTCAGGTCGACATACTTGCCGACCATCGCGATATTGACTTCGTGCTTCGGGTTCTCGAGCACGTTGACCAGTCGGGTCCACATCGACAGGTCGGCCGGCTTGGCTTCGATATGCAGCTTCTCGCAAATGATGCGATCCACGCCCTGGTCGTGCAGCATCTGCGGAATCTTGTAGATGGTGTCGGCGTCCCACACCGAGATCACGGCGTCTTCCTGCACATTCGAGAACAGCGAAATCTTCGCGCGCTCGTCGTCCGGGATGCGGCGATCGGCGCGGCACAGCAGCGCGTCCGGCGAAATGCCGATCTCCCGCAACTTCTGCACGCTGTGCTGGGTTGGCTTGGTCTTCAGTTCACCGGCCGACTGCAGGTAAGGCACCAGCGTCAGGTGCACGAAGGCTGCGCTGTTGCGGCCGCCGCGCAGCGACAACTGGCGAGCCGCCTCAAGGAAAGGCAGCGATTCGATGTCGCCGACGGTACCGCCGATCTCGACGATCGCGACATCAAAGCCTTCGGCGCCGCGATGGATGAAGTCCTGGATCTCGTTGGTGATGTGCGGGATCACCTGCACGGTCTTGCCGAGGTACTCGCCGCGACGTTCCTTGCGGATCACCGATTCATAGATCTGGCCGGTAGTGAAATTGTTGACCTTCTTCATGCGCGCGCTGATGAAGCGCTCGTAGTGGCCCAGGTCAAGGTCGGTCTCGGCGCCGTCATCAGTGACGAACACTTCGCCGTGCTGGAACGGGCTCATCGTTCCGGGATCGACGTTGATATAGGGGTCCAGCTTGAGGAGGGTGACTTTGAGGCCGCGCGATTCAAGGATCGCTGCGAGAGACGCTGCCGCGATTCCCTTGCCCAGGGAAGACACGACGCCGCCAGTGACGAATACAAACTTGGTCATTGCAGGGTAGGCCGGTGAGGCACTAGCGTGAAATTCAAATTATACCGCACAGAACCCGCCCGCTCCGGACCAATTGATGTTTACCGTTTGCCAAGCCCGGCCAACCCGCTGCGCGCCGCGCGTTTGTCCGCCCTCGCCGGCCGATCACATCACGATGCGACCTGTTCGCCGCGCCATCACGGCGAATAGCTGACGGAAAGCCGAACGAAAGACTCGCGACCCTGCGACTCGGACAGCCCGGCGATCTCGTTACTGCGCCCGACCAGCGACACCCGCACCGCCCATGCATCGCCCTGCCATTGCAGCCCGGCCTCGATCTCGCCGGTGCCACGCCGTGGCCTGACGGTACGCCCGGGATCGCTGCTGAACAAGCCGCCCTGCAGGGTGGCGTCGTAGGCGACTGCGCGCACAGCGGCACGAAAGAAGCCGTAAGCAACGGCTTCGCCGTCAGCAGCGCGCAGCCGTCCGGCGCGCAAGGTCGCGTCCAGCGTCAGGTCAGTAAAGATATTCCCCGCCCGTAGGGCCCATCCCGGCCGCAGGTCGGCGCCCGCCGCCAAACGGTATGAGGGCGCGCGCGCGCCGACATGGGCGACCAGGCCGGGCTGGCTCGACGACTGCGAGCCCCAGCCCAGCGGCCGTGGCTGGTTCAGCAATTGGTGGAAAAACTTTTGGGTGGCTGCGCCGCCGGCGCACGGGCCCAGACAACCGAAGTCCAATCCCCAGGCCCGTTCACTGCCATCATCGGCTTCGACCCGGTAGGACGCCCCGCCGTACAGCCAGCCGGCGTAAGGCCGGTCGAGTGGCCCCAGCAATTCGGGTGGCGTCCTGACGTGTTTGGGCGTATAGAGTTGCTGGCCGAAGCGCCAGGCCAGCGAGCACCAGCCGCCCGTTTCGCGCAGCCGGTAACTGCGTGTGATGCGTATGCCGCTGGTGTACAGGCCGTCATTATTGCGGAACGGGATCGAATCGTTATCGATGTCCAGCGTGGTCGACTCCCTGCCACGCTCGATGATGGACTGCGCATCATTCGGCCACGCGCAGGCAACGGCCGGCCAGCACATGAGTGCCGCCGCCAGCTGCACGCGAGTTCGTTTGCCCATGCTTTCTGCTCCGACACCCAAACGGTCGATGCTGTCATGGGCGCAGTGATCGTCATCCGCCGCGCATCAATGCGCCGCGCCGAAACGCACGACCGCGGTCAATCCGATTGGCAACCCGCCGGCCGCCAGTAACGTCGCTGCTCGCAGCGCCAGGCACTCACGCGCAACGCAGGCCAGGACTCCACACGAATGGCGCCCGCCTCGTCGCTGCGCCGCATGCGTATGCCGCGCATCCGGTAGCGCTCGACGACCTCGGCCTTCGGGTGGCGATAGCGATTGCGATAGCCAACCTGAAACAGCGCCCAGTCGGGCGCAACGGCATCCAGGAAAGTCGGCGTCGAAGAAGTGCCGCTGCCGTGGTGAGGCGCGAGCAAGACATTCGCATGCAAACCCTCGCCCTCGCGCGCCAGCAATGCCTGTTCCTGCGGCCGCTCGATATCACCGGCCAGCAGCGCGACCTGTCCGCCCGCGCTGATGCGCAAGGTGCAGCTGCGCGCATTGGTCTTGCGTTCATCGCGATCGGCTGCCAGCGGATGCAAGACCTCGAACCAGACGCCGTCCCATTGCCAGCGCTGGCCCGCCACGCAGCTCACATGGCGGGCCTGGTTACGCAACAAAGGATGCGGCGCCGGCAACGATGACGCAAACCAGCCGACCGGCAGGGCCGCCAGGACGGAGGCCGCGCCGCCCGAGTGATCGAGGTCGGCATGCGACACCATCAACGCGTCCAGCCGCGCGATGCCGCGTGACCTCAGGTAAGGCAGGATCACGCGCGTACCGGCATCCGAGCCCGAGGGCCATGCCGGCCCCGTGTCGTACAGCAGCCGATGATGTGCGGTCTCGACCAGCACCGCATTGCCCTGCCCGATATCAAGCGCGGTCAGCCAGAATCCGCGAGCTGGCGCTGACGGTCCCGCGACCAGCATGGGCAGCCAGCACAGCATACCCGCCCAGCGCCAGGGCCAGCCGCGCGGCGCCAGCAGCCACACAGTGCCGATGGCAGCGATGGCTAGCACCAGCGCCGATGGCTGTGGCACCAGCCATGCGACGGGCGCGATGCTGCAGTCGCCGGGCGCGTCGATGCATCCGACCATGGCCTCGAGTGCACGGACGAGCATGTCGAATGCGCGATGCGCGCTGGCCAGCATCCACCTGCTCAAGGGCTGGGGCAACGCCACCCCCAACAAGGCCAGTGGCGTCACGATGAAGCTCACCACGGGAATCGCGATCGCATTCGCCAGCGGACCCACCAGCGACAATTGTCCGAACAAGCCGACACTCAAGGGAACCAGCCCAGCAGTGACCACCCATTGCGTGCGCGCGGTCGATGCGAGCGCGGCCCGCATGGGTCCCCATCCTTGCCGGCGTCCGCTGCCTTCGTCTGCGCGGCCTGCCGATGCAAACAAGATGCAGGCGATGGCACCGAACGACAGCCAGAAACCGGGCCACAGCACCGCCCACGGATCCATGATGGTCACGACGAGCAAGGCTGCTGACAGCACGCGCGACGGCGGCAGCAGGCGCGAGCCAAGTTGTGCAGCGGTGACGACGGCCAGCATCAGCAAGGTGCGCATGGCCGGCACACCAAAGCCGGCGAGCGCCACATACAGCGCCGCCGCCAGCAGCCCCGCCAGTGCTCCCGCCTTCTGCGCGGGCAGCAACAAGGGCAAGGGTCGGCGGCGCCCGCTGCCGTGTCGCCATGCGCGCCGCATGCCCGCAGCAGCCAGCGCGGCGATCATCGTGATGTGCAAGCCCGATATCGATACCAGATGGCCAATGCCCGTCAAGTTGAACAGCTGGCGCTCGCGCTCGCTGATGCCGCGCTGGTCGCCGATCACCAGCGCGACCATCACGCCCGCATGGCGCGCCGCAGGCAAGGCCTGCACGATGCGCTCTCGAAGCAGCAAACGGGCGCGGCCGACCACATCGCGCGCGCTGACCACGAAGGCATCGAGCCGCGTTGCGCCGCTCGGGCGCACGTAACCGGTGGCGCGCACGCCTTCCGACAGCAGCCAGGCCTCTTCGTCAAAACCATCCGGGTTGGCAAGGCCATGCGGCCGCTTCAGCCTGAGCGTCCACCGCCAGCGCTCGCCGGGACGAACCGCCTGCCTTTGCATCGCCTCATTGTCATCGCCGTCATACCAGCCGAGCGTGAGCACCGGCGGGACACTGACTTGCATGTCACCGTCCTGTGCGCTTTCGACGTCGAAGCGGAAGCGCTGGCCACGGCCGACATCATCGGGCAGGCTGGCCACGATGCCGGTGACCTGCAGGTCTCGTCCTTCGAGCGCCACGGGCAAAGCATGGTCAAGACGCCAGTGCGCACGCGCTGCGGACCAGCCGGCCCCCGCCGACAAGCCGGCGAGCGCGACGAGCAGCGCGACTGCCAGCGCGGGCGTTGCAGCGGGTGTTGCAGCGGGCGTTGAAACATCCGGCGCGGCAGGTAGCGCTGTCGGACCCCGCTCCCACGGCACGCGTGGCGATGCCCGCGCCGGCTGTGCGCCGTCCCCGGCCGGCTCGCGCCAGAGTGCCGCAAGGAGCAACAAGCCTCCGGCAGCCATGGCCAGCCAGGCCACTGCCAGCGCAGGCAGGGCTGCCTGGCTCTGCAGCCATGCAGTGCCGGCCAGCCAGGCGAGCGCCAGCAACCGCACTCAGGCCATCATCAGGCTGCCAAGGCGAGGCAGGACGCGCGCCACGTTTTGCGTGGTCTGGTGCGCGATGTCTGCCACAGGCTGGCCGCGCAGCTCGGCCAGCTCCGCAGCGATGCGGGGCAGCTGCGCCGGCGTATTCACAGCCGGATGCAGCCAGGAAGGAGCAATATCGGGCGCATCAGTCTCGAGGATGATGCAATCCGGCGGAAGGCTGGCAGCCAGCCGGCGTATCTGCAGCGCGCGCGTGAAGGTCATCGCACCGCCAAATCCCAGCACGAAACCCAGCGCGACAAACGCAGCCGCCTGCTGCTCGCTGCCATTGAAAGCATGCGCGATGCCGCCGCGCACGCGGATGCGGCGCAATTGCTTCAGCAGCTGGTCTTGCGAACGGCGTACGTGCAGGATGACAGGCAGGTCGAAGTCGCGTGCAATCTTCAGCTGCTCGACATAAAAATGCGCTTGCTTGTCACGCAGCGGCCCGTCTTTCAGCTCAGGGATGAAGAAGTCGAGGCCGATCTCGCCGATGGCGATGAAGCGCGGGTCGTCCATGGCTTGCGCAACGCGTTCGCGCAATACGACCAGGTCTTGCTCGCTCGCGCGTGGCACATACATCGGATGGATGCCCAGCGCATAGGCACAGCCGGGATGCTGGTGCGCGATGGCGGTGACGGCGTCGAAATTGCCACGCTCGACGGCCGGAACGATGATCCAGCGCACGCCTGCTGCGGCGGCCTCATCTGCGACCTCGGCCGGCGTGCGGCCGAACTCGCTCGCGTCCAGATGGCAGTGACTGTCGACCAGGGCCGCGGACATGTTCGCGCCTTCAGGTCAGTCCGTCAGGCCCCAGATGCAGCACGCGGTCGCAACGCGCCGCGAGGTCGGGGTCATGCGTGACGATGACAAAGGCCGTGCCCAGTGTCTGTGACAGTTCCAGCATCAAATCGAACACGTCGTGCGCAGTCTGGCGGTCGAGGTTGCCGGTCGGCTCATCGGCCAGCACGCAGGCTGGCTGCGTGACCAATGCGCGTGCCAGTGCCACACGCTGGCGTTCGCCGCCGGACAGCTCGCCGGGCAAATGCGACAGCCTTGCGGTCAGGCCCACGCGCTGCAGCAATGCGGCTGCGGTGGCGCGCGCTTCGGCGCGCGGCAAGCGGCGAATCAGCAAGGGCATCGCGACGTTATCGAGCGCGGTAAATTCATGCAACAGGTGATGGAACTGGTAGACAAAACCGAGTGAACGATTGCGCAACTCGCCGCGCACCTGCTCGGGCAGCGACGCGAAATCCCGTCCCAGCAATTCAACCTTGCCGGTGCTCGGTACGTCGAGCCCACCCAGCAAATGCAGCAGCGTGGACTTGCCGGAACCGGACACGCCGACAATGGCGACGCGCTCGCCGGCATGCACCTGCAGCGAGATATCGCTGAGTACTGTCAGGCTGTCGCGGCCTTGCGCGAAGCGCTTGCCGAGCCCGGCGCAGGCCAGCACTGTTTTACCCGCTGCGGCGCCCTCGGCCTGTGGCTGCGTCGCGTGATTCATCATGGCCTCACTCATAGCGCAGCGCCTCTGCCGGACGCACGCGCGCGGCGCTCCAGCTTGGATACAGCGTGGCGAGGAAGGCGAGCAACACGGCGATGCCACCGATGCGCCCCACATCCGGCCAGCGCAGGTCGGAGGGAACCGCGCTGATCAGGTAGATGTCGCGCGGCAGGAACTGGACGCCGAACAGGGATTCGATGAAGGGCACGATGACACCGATGTTCAGCGCGATCAGCACGCCCAGCGCGACGCCGATCGCTGTGCCTATCAAGCCGACCAGTGCGCCCTGGATGATGAAGATGCGCATGATGGACGACGGCGATGCCCCGAGGGTACGGAGAATGGCAATGTCGGCGTGCTTGTCGGTCACGGTCATCACCAGCGTCGACACGAGGTTGAACGCCGCGACGGCAATAATCAGGGTCAGGATGATGAACATCATGCGCTTCTCAGTCTGTACTGCGGCAAACCAGTTGCGGTTCTGCTGCGACCAGTCACGTAGATAAAAATCGCCTTTGAGCTGGACCGACAAGTCGGCTGCCACTTCGGGCGCGCGCTGCATGTCGGCCAGCTTCAAGCGGAGTCCGCTGGGGCCGGCCAGCCGGAACATGCGCTCACCGTCTTCCAGATGAATGAAGGCCAGCGACGAGTCGAACTCGTAATGCCCGGCCTCGAAGATGCCCGTGACATTGAATTGCTTGAGCCGCGGCAGCACCCCGGCCGGCGTCACCTGCCCTTGGGGCGCGATCAGCGTCAGCTTGTCGCCGATATGCAGACCGAGGCTGCGCGCCAGCGCACTGCCGACCACGATATTGAACTCACCGGGCACAAGGCTGCGCAGACTGCCCTGCACCACCTGCGATGCCACGTCCGACACTTTCGGCTCTTCGGCCGGCAAGATGCCGCGCACCACGACGCCGCGCACCGTGTCGTTGCGCGTCACCATGGCCTGGCCATCGACAAACGGCGCGGCGCCGCGCACCTGCGGATGGCGCAAGGCTTGCGCGGCGGTGTCCTGCCAGTCCGGCAGGCTGCCGGCGCCATCGAAGACCTCGACATGCGACAGTACCGACAACATGCGATCGCGCACTTCTTTCTGGAAGCCGTTCATCACCGACAGCACCACGATCAGCGCGGCCACGCCCAGAGCGATGCCCGCCATCGAAATCAGGGATATGAAAGAAATGAAGCTGTTGCGCGCGCTGCGGCGGCTTGCGCGCGTGTAGCGCAGGCCGATGGTCCACTCGAACGGCGGGTCGTTGAAAAATGCCAATCAAGGCTCCGGGTCAGGTGCTAAGCAGCCCGAAGTTTGCCACAGCCACCGGACAGGAACCAAAACGCTGTTGCGTGCGCTCCGCAGAAAGCGGAGGCCGTGATGCCCTCACCCCGCGCCTGTCCCGCCATGACCGGTCCGCCAGTTCACCTACAATGCCGGCATGCCTGCCACCACGCTACTGATCCCGTTTGCCCTGCCCCCCGCCGAACACGCGCGGGATTTGCTGAAGTCGCTGCGCCTGCCCGCGCTGGCAACCCTGCTGGCGCGCGCCAGCGATCATCGCCAGCACCACGGTGACCCTTTCGCGCCGGCGCTACCGCATGAGCGCTGGCTGGCATCCGGCAACGCCGACAACAGCCCGCCAGTCGCGCATGCGCTCATGCAGGGCTTGGCCTTGCCATCGGCGCCGCAAGGCCACTGGTTCCTGTTACAGCCGGTGCACTTCCATATTGCACGCGACCATCTGGTGCTGACCGACCCGCCATCACTGTCCATCAATGATGACGAGGCGCGCGTCCTGTTCGATGCGATCGCGCCACTGGTGCACGAAGCCGGTCATGAACTGGTGTACGGTGGCGCACACCACTGGTTCCTGCGCGCCGATGGCTGGAAAGGACTGCGCACCTGCACCCCGGCGGCCGCCAGCGGACACAACGTCGACATCTGGTTGCCACGCGGCCCGGGCGCGCGTGACTGGCGCCGCTTGCACAATGAAGTTCAAATGTTGTGGCACCAGCATCCCGTCAACGAAACGCGCGACGCGTCGGGCCTGCCGCGCATCAATGCCCTGTGGTTATGGGGGGGCAGTGATGCCACCTCGGCCGCCATGCCGCAGCCGGCGCCAGCCTATATCGATCATCTGCTCGGTCACGCGGCCAATGACGGATTGGTGGTCGACAGCCGGCTGGCGACTCCTTCGCTGGCCGGCGACTGGTCGGGCTGGCTGGCGGCGCTGCAAGCGCTGGAAACCGAGCGCTTCGCGCCCTTGCTGGCATCACTGAAGTCCGGTGAGACCGGAAGCGCCACCTTGCTGCTGTCCGATGCCAGCCGGCTGGCCGAATGGCGACTGACGCGCAACGGCATGAGAAAATTCTGGCTGTCTCCCTCGCTGGCCAGGCTTGCGTCGCTCCCAGCCTGATCATCCTGCAATCGGGCCTCGCCCGAGCTGAACGAATCCGATGACCCGCATTGCCGTCCGATCCTTTTCCCCGCGCCAGGCTGAAATGCTGGCGCAGCAAGGCCTGCACCCGGTGCTGGCGCGTCTGGTTGCCGCACGCGGGCTGGCCGACACGCGCGAGCTGACCACGACGCTGGACGCGCTGATCGCGCCGGCCGCATTGACGCACGTTGGCACGGCCGCCGGCTTCCTTGCCGACGCCATTGATGCCGGCAAGCGCATGGTGATCGTTGCTGACTATGACTGCGATGGCGCCACCGCCTGCGCGGTCGCCATCCGAGGCCTGCGCGCGATGGGCGCGACGGTGGATTACATAGTCCCAAACCGCTTCGCGTATGGCTACGGCCTGACGCCCGAGATCGTCGACCTGACCGCCCGCGAGAAATCGCCGGACATCATCCTCACCGTCGACAACGGCATCGCCAGCATTGCCGGCGTGGCCGAAGCGAACCGGCGCGGCATCGCGGTCGTCGTCACCGACCATCACCTGCCCGGTGATCAATTGCCGGACGCTGCCGTGATCGTGAATCCGAACCAGCCCGGCTGCGGTTTCCCGAGCAAGAACCTGGCCGGTGTCGGCGTGATGTTCTACACGCTGCTGGCGCTGCGCGCCGAATTGCGCCAGCGCGGCCGCTTCGACACCGCCACCCAGCCACGACTGGATGCGCTGCTCGACCTGGTCGCCCTGGGCACGGTGGCCGACGTAGTGAAGCTCGATGCGAACAACCGCATCCTGGTCGCGCAGGGCTTGCAGCGCATCCGGCAAGGCCGCGCGCATCCGGGCATCGCCGCGCTATTCTCGGTGGCTGGCCGCGAAATCCGCAAGGCTACCCCGTTCGACCTTGGCTTCGCCGCCGGTCCACGGTTGAACGCAGCAGGCCGGCTGGCCGACATGTCGCTGGGCATCGAGTGCCTGCTGACTGACGACAACACCCGTGCGTGGGCGATTGCACGCGAACTGGACACCATCAACCGAGAACGGCGCGACATCGAGGCCGGCATGCAGGAGGCCGCGCTGGCGTCGCTGGAGCACATTAACCCGCGCGACAACGCCACGCTGACGCTGTTCAACCCGGACTGGCATCAGGGCGTGATCGGCATTGTCGCGTCGCGCCTGAAAGAAAAGTTTTACCGCCCCACCATCACCTTCGCGCCGGCCGGCGATGGCCTGATCAAGGGCTCGGGTCGCTCCATCGCAGGTTTCCATTTGCGCGATGCGCTCGACCTTGTCTACAAACGACATCCTTCCCTGATCGATAAATTTGGCGGGCATGCGATGGCGGCCGGCCTGACGCTGAAGGAAGCGGATTTCCCCGCCTTTGCCGAAGCCTTCGAGGCCGTCGGCCGCGAATGGCTGAGCGAAAACGACCTCGAGCACGTGATCGAGACGGATGGGCCGTTGGAGCCCGAATACTTCAGCCTCGATTTCATCGCAACGCTCGACATGCAGGTCTGGGGCCAGGGCTTCCCGCACCCGTTGTTCTGCGATGAATTCCGCGTGCTGAACCAGCGCGTGCTGAAGGAACGCCACTTGAAGCTGCAACTTGAAAAAGACGGGCGCCAGTACGACGCGATCTGGTTCAACCACGCCGACGGTCTGCCGTCGCGCATACGCGCGGCCTACCGGTTGGATGCGAATGAATACAACGGGCGCACGACGGTACAGGTGATGATTGAATTTGCAGAAGGCTGCGAGGTCAGCTGATGGCAAAAATTCCTCACGCCGATAGTGCGAGTCTGTCCCGGTGCGCCAAAATGAACAACCCCTGTCATCGCTGGCAGGGGTTTTTGCATCGATGCCGGTGAATCATTGGCCGGAATATCTCCGGACGCTGTAAACGCGCGCCTGACGCATCTGCCGGGCGACCCCGGCCCCATTCGGTATCATCGCAAAACCATTCAGGAGGTAGTCCGATGCTCATCGTCACATCCCTGGTTGCCTCAGCTTTGACCCTGTTTTTCATCCGTCTGTCCTTTGCGGTCATCCGGCTAAGGCGGGCCAACCGAGTTGGCATCGGCAGCGGCGGAAATGAAGAACTCGAGAGGGCAATTCGGGCGCAGGGCAACTTTGCTGAATATGTCCCGTTCGGACTGATTTTGATCGCTTGCCTTGAGCTGAATGGTGCGCCGTGGTGGCTCGCTTGTATTCCGGGGATGACTCTGGCTACCGGACGACTTATCCATGCCATGGGTATTAACGAGCCACCGCCCAATTTCCGCAAGCGCGTACTGGGCATGGTCTTGACGATTAACACCCTGATTGCTTTGGCTTTGCTGAACATGGGGTGGATGGCATTCAAGCTGCTTGGTTGAAGCGGGGGCGAGGATACCCAGCCTCAGCCATTTGAAAAATCGCGACAGCGATAGCGCATCCCGAAAGCAATGCCGCCAACCAGCCGCCACAAGCCGGCGATAGATTGGGGCGCATGAGCATTCACCTGCATCCGTCAGGACGGCTGCCGACGCCGGGCCTCCCGCAGGCCTCGACGCCGACCACCACTGGCACGGTGCCAGAGGTCGGCCAGACGCTCGCGGACGCCGTCAATCCGTCCACGGGCGGCACGCAGGCCGGAAAAATCGCCGCGCAGAACCGCGCGTTGTTGCAGGATGCCGCCGACACCATTGACCACCTGAACAAACGGGTGCTCGGCTTGCCCGACGGCCCGCTCGTTGCCACCGTTAACAACAGCATCAGCCAGTTGCTCGATGTCGCGGATTTCCTGGCGACGACCGGCGCTTGTTCACCCGCAGGACTATCGGTCCAGCAATTGGCGACACTGCGAGACCATGTCAGCATGATGCAGCGAGCCGGCACGGCTTTGCGCGCGGCGCAACGCGACATAGGGTCAGCTGACGGCGGGACGCCGTCGGGAAGAGAAAAGCTGGCGGTCACCAACGAGTTGCTGAAGTTGACGCAAACCCTGACAGCGGCGCTGCGCGCGTCGCTGGAGGATATGCCCGGCAATACACCCGATGGCCATCTCATCTGGAGCAAGAATGAGCACATGGACCTTGCGACCTTGATGCATGGCATGGACAGCGGCGCCACTCCATTGAGCGAACCTGCCCGTCGGATCCTGATAGCCTCTGAAAACTGGCACGCCCATCATGCATCAGATGCCGCCCGCGCCCTGGCCAGGCTGCCATCGGCCATGCTGATGTCACGCCACGATCGGGCATCGATCGCGATGCAATACGATTTCGTGCATGGACAGCTGACCATGGTCAGGCAGCAAATGGCTATCCTTGCCAAAGGCAATGCGCTGGCGCCTTTTCTCGCTCAACGGCTCGACCATTTCACCGGCACATTGAGCAGCGCATTGAGCAGCCTAAAATGCGTGATGAACGTCGTCGAGGACTATCGCTCGCCATCGTCCGTGCAGAGTATCTGTGATGCGAAGATGATCGAGATTGACGCCGCACTCGCCGTGCTCAGTGCGGAGGGCCGCAATCCCGAACACCTTGCCAAATGTTTGCAGCAACGGCGCGCGGCATTCGAAAAGCTGCGCAACGATCCTGGCAACACCGATGCCGTGCGCTTGCTGGGCAAGCCGGCCGTGTCGGGGCCATCCCGTCTGCTACACCCGTTTGAATCGATCCGGCAGCAGCGGCGGCTCGACCACCAGGTCGAGCGCATGATCGCCGACCCGAGGCTGATCAGCCAACAGGAAACGCTGGCAACAGTGCATTTTTGCGAGACCCAGCTTCTGGCCCGGCTGCTTGAGGCCGATGGCATCCGCAAACCGGCCGAGCGCCTGTCCTCGGCCATCGGGGATGTGCTGAACCAGCGGCCATGGGACAAGATCAGCAGTCGCATCGTGATACCGGTCGCCGTCAGCGCAGCCGATGATGCGCATCCGGTGATGACCGCCATCGCCACTTCCGTCGTCACGCCGGCGGGACAGGTGTTCAGCGACCCGGCCCGCATCCGCTTCGAGTCCGGTTCGGGCCCGATCAATGCGGCGACGGTGAAGGACTACGAACATACGACGGCCGATGGCCACAAGGTCGTCGGCGGGTTCAATTCGCATGACACGACTGAGGCCACACATGCGGTGATGGCTGCCCATACCGAACTGACGATGAATGGTCAGGTCTTGCTCGGTGCGACCCGGACTGGCATCAATGCCCCGTACGAGCTGGATGCCGCGCATTTGCGCGCCATGCCGGTTGAAGAGGCTGCCGCACTGATACGTTCGGTGGCTGGCAGCGCGCACAGGAACGCCACGCGCGTATGGCTGGCCAATGCGGTGCCGGCGGACGGCACGGCGCCACTCACGGATACCGCACCGATCCCTGCCCCGCTGCGCGCGGATTTCGTGCGTGAACTGGGCGACGACGCCGAAACCTTGCTGGCCGAAGGCGGCGCCAGCGAGGCGCTCGTGATGGCGGTTACCGGCAATCCGGCGCTCATGGGCCTGCTGGTGCGGCAGGCCGCGCTGAACCGGGTCCGCGAAACCTTCCTGGTGGAGTTGGCGCGCTCGCCCGACTTTGCGGCGCAGGTCGCCGCCGGCCTATCCTTGTCCTTCGTGTCCGTGTCACTGCTGACGCCGGATGCGCTGCGGTCGGCGCTGGCCACGCAGTCGCCCTCGATGAAAGAGTTCGACGAAAAGTCCATGCTCGAATGTCAGGTCCGTGCCTGGCAGGACTTGCAGGCCGAGATCGATGCCGGCGGCATCGTCGCCAATGGCAAGGCGGTGCAGGCGAGGATCATGGCGTTCAACTTCGGCGTCAATGCCGGCGCCGTCGGCGACATCGCTCGCAATCCGGTGCTCGGTGAAGTTGTCAGCGGAACGGCCTTCGCCAACCAGCTGACCAATGCCGCCGCGATGGCGCAACTGATTGGGCCCGCCCTGACCGGCGGTACCGACGCCACCGGCGACAGCGCCGTCGATCGCTACCAGAAGCGGATGGCGGCGGAGCTGGCGACGCTGCAGGCCGAACGCAATCCATCGGCCGCGACCGGCGCTCGCATCGCGCGCATCCGTCGCGACTTGCAGACCGTCGACCAATTGCGCACGCAGATCGCCGACATCTGGAATACGCAGAGCTACACGGCCGCCGGCAACGAGCCTTACAAGCTGGTGTCGCGGCTGATGGTGCTGAACCACATCATGGGCGGCGGCAGCCAGTTCAATTGCAAGAGTGGCAAAGATCGCACCGGCCAGCTGGATGTCGAGGCCAAGTTCCTCGCTTTCCAGATCGAGCACAACCACGGAAGAGTGCCCAAACCGGACCGCCAGCGCACGACGCTCGAACGTCTGCAGTTCTTCTCCTTCGTGTTCCAGGACGAGGCGCGCCGCACGATGCAGGCCTATGCGACCGGCTACGGCGGCTCCAAGCTGGCCGGGGTACCCTCGCTGTACCGAAATTTCCTGATCGACCTCGCCGGCCAGAAGGAGGCCGTCAAGCGCGTGATCGCGGAATTCATGGGGCTGGCGCACTTCACCAAGGCCTGAAAGTCAGCCGTGCCGGGAGCGGCGCTCCGGTATAATCACGGGTTTTTGCCGGAACCCGATTGCCATGGAAGCCGAACGCCTCAACGCCCTCACCGCCCTGCTCGCCGACCTTGGCACGCGCGAGCAAGAACTTCGGAGGTATCTTTGACTTCGACCTGAAGTCTGAGAAGCTCGAACAAGTCAACGGCGAACTCGAAGATCCCAAGGTCTGGGATGATCCCAAGCGCGCCCAGGACCTGGGACGCGAGAAAAAATCCCTCGAAGACGTCGTCGAGGCGCTGACCCGCATCAATGCCGGCATCAGGGACGCTGGTGACCTGCTGGAGATGGCGCGCGAAGAGAACGACACCGACACGCTGGAAGCCGTCGAGGCTGACGCGCACGAGCTGCGCACCGCCGTCGAGGCGCTGGAATTCCGGCGCATGTTCTCCAACCCGCTCGACAAGAACAACTGCTTCATCGACATTCAGGCCGGCGCCGGCGGCACCGAAGCCCAGGACTGGGCGTCGATGCTGTTGCGCCAGTACTTGCGCTATTGCGAGCGCAAAGGCTTCAAGACCGAGATCCTCGAAGAGTCCGAAGGCGAAGTCGCCGGCCTCAAGACCGCGACCATCAAGGTCGAGGGTGAGTATGCGTACGGCCTGCTGCGCACCGAGACCGGCGTGCACCGCCTGGTACGCAAGTCGCCGTTCGATTCTGCCGGCGGCCGCCATACCTCATTCTCCAGCCTGTTCGTCTACCCGGAAGTGGATGACTCGATCGAGATCGACGTCAACCCGGCCGATGTGCGCGTCGATACCTACCGCGCCTCCGGCGCCGGCGGCCAGCACATCAACAAGACCGACTCCGCGGTGCGCCTGACCCATACCCCGTCGGGCATCGTCGTGCAGTGCCAGAACGATCGTTCGCAGCGCCGCAACCGCGCCGAAGCGTGGGCGATGCTGAAATCGCGCCTGTTCGAGCTGGAAATGCGCAAGCGCATGAGCGAGCAGCAAAAGCTGGAAGACGCGAAGACCGACATCGGCTGGGGTCACCAGATCCGCTCCTACGTGCTGGACCAGTCGCGCATCAAGGATTTGCGGACCAACTTCGAGACCGGCAACACCAAGGCCGTGCTCGATGGCGACCTCGACGATTTCATCGCGGCATCGCTGAAGCAAGGCGTGTGAGCACGCCCCAGTGCTGATCCACAAGTTGCTGGATCCCGGCCTGCGCCGGGATGACGGCAACGGAGGTCATCGGCAATTGTTACGTCGTCCCGGCGAATGCCGGGATCCAGTGTCGTGAAGAGACGATACAGTACCACCCTACCAAAACGAATCAGACCATGATGACTGACAAGCACGACGGCGTCCTCGAAGAACGCGACGAAAATTCCATCATCGCCGAGCGCCGTGCCAAGCTGGCCGCGATCCGCGAACAGGGCGTCGCCTTCCCGAATGACTTCCGTCCGCAGCACAAGGCCGCCGACCTGCATGCGCAGCATGGCGAGACCGAGCGCGAAGCGCTGGAAGCGGCTGCCGTGCCAGTGGTGGTGGCCGGTCGCATGATGTTGAAGCGCGTGATGGGCAAAGCTTCCTTCGCCACCGTGCAGGATGCTTCCGGTGCGCGCTGCGATGGCCGCATCCAGCTGTACATCTCGAATGACGCCGTCGGCGAAGCTATCCACAATGCGTTCAAGCACTGGGACATCGGCGACATCCTCGGCGCCGAGGGTACGCTGTTCAAGACCAAGACCGGCGAGCTGACCGTCAAGGTCACGTCGATCCGCCTGCTGACCAAATCACTGCGCCCGCTGCCGGACAAGTTCCACGGCCTGCACGACCAGGAGACCAAGTATCGCCAGCGTTACGTCGATCTGATCATGAGCGAAGAGACGCGCCGCACTTTCAAGGCGCGCACTGCCGCGATCGCATCGATCCGCCGCTTCATGGACACCGAGGGCTTCATGGAAGTCGAGACGCCGATGCTGCACGTGATCCCGGGCGGCGCGGCGGCCAAGCCCTTCATCACCCACCACAACGCGCTGGATATGGAAATGTTCCTGCGCATCGCGCCCGAGCTCTACCTGAAGCGCTTGGTGGTCGGCGGCTTTGACCGTGTGTTCGAGGTCAACCGCAACTTCCGTAACGAGGGCGTGTCGCCGCGACACAATCCCGAGTTCACGATGATGGAGTTCTACGCCGCCTATGTGGACTACAAGTGGCTGATGGATTTCACCGAGGCCCTGATCCGCAAGGCTGCGATCGATGCGCACGGCACCGCGCAGCTGTCCTACCAGGGCCGCGAGCTGGACCTGTCCAAGCCCTTCCACCGCATGACCATCGTCGAGGCGATCAACAAGTTCGCGCCGCACTACACCAGCGCGCAGCTGAACGACGAAGCCTTCCTGAAGGCCGAGCTGAAAAAGCTGGGCGCCGAACCGCATGCGCACGCCGGACTGGGTGCGCTGCAACTGGGCCTGTTCGAAGAGACCGCCGAATCGAAGCTGTGGGAACCGACCTACATCATCGACTATCCGGTTGAGGTGTCGCCGCTGGCGCGCGCATCGGATGCGGTGCCGGGCATTACCGAGCGTTTCGAGCTGTTCATCACCGGACGCGAAATCGCGAATGGCTTCTCGGAGTTGAATGACGCTGAAGACCAGGCCGCACGCTTCCAGGCGCAAGTCGCCGCGAAGAAGGCCGGCGATGACGAGGCGATGTATTACGACGCCGATTACATCCGCGCGCTCGAATATGGCCTGCCGCCGACAGGTGGCTGCGGCATCGGCATCGATCGCCTGATGATGCTGATCACGGATTCACCCAACATCCGCGATGTGATCCTGTTCCCGCATTTGCGCCGCGAAGATTGAGCAAAGTCGATCGACCTGAAATGTGAAAGCCTCCGACACAAGCTGATCGGAGGCTTTTTTTCATGGTGATCACAAACAACAGTTACATCAGTTTAATTCATCAAACCGTCACGAAAATGTAACAAAAAACCATGGATAAATCTGGAACTCCTATGGCGAGTGCCTCACATAGCACGCGTCTTTCAACAGCGCGGGCACTTCATGGCTACTCATACTGTTTCCAGACGCTCTCAACATATCTCAGGCACGTCCACTTCCGTCAGCAGCGCAGACGAGGAGTCTGACAGCGTATCGGGCAGCAGCTCATCCGTCGAATCAGCGTCGTCAGCCAGTCCGAGGATGCGCTCCCGTACTACTGATGGATTTGACGAGCAAAGCGACGACGAAAATGATGGCGATGTTTACCGCTCGTGGATTTCGCAACTCGCTCAGCTTGTCCCTTTCAGTGCAATTTGCATGCGCAACCCGCTGGCTGACGACGATGGCAATGGGACGGAAGATAACGACGATACCTCAATCGTCATCAACTCTGTCAACAGCAGCAGCGATCAGACGGAAGACAATGACGAAGCCTCGATCGTCATCGAATCCGTCAACAGTAGTAGCTCTGATACGGAAGAAAGCTCGGTGACGGAAAGGGGCGAATCCCGTCAAAGCGATGTGCAGCCTTCGTGCCAGCGCATTCCGGACTGCTGGAAACCGATCGCCTCAAGGGGTGCCATCGAATTCGCATGGCATGCGGCAGGGCGCGTCGTGAATGCCGCTACCTACGTCGGTCTGGCCAGTGCACCAGCCAGCATGTTGCGCCCCATTGCCATCGTACCCACAATCGCCAGCGCAGCCTACTATGGCTACCGCCTCACCTATCGCGCTCTCGACTGGCAAGGAGATACAGAAACGTCCTCCTCGACATTGCCAGCCGCATCAAAGACATTGGTGGCTTCCCTGGGTGCCGCCGCCGCAGGGGTTGGAGCCGGCGTCGCCATGTACTACGGTTCGGCTGTCCCGGCAATAGCCATCGGCGCCGGAAATGTCATCAGCTTTATCATCTCGGAGCGCGGCGCTCATGCGCATTTTTGCCGCCAGCCCCAGTCTCGCTGTACGCCTCGCAGCACCTCGTTGTTGCCGCCTGCGATCTTGATGATCAGCTGCGCGACAGGGATTGGCATTGCAATCGGCGTCCCGACATTGCGGGCATTGGATCGCGTGAAGCTGGATCGGCGCACCATCGCAGTCCTTGCAGAATGCGCGACGGTGGAAATCCTCAAAGGAACAAGCGCTCGTAGCATCCCCGGGGTCGACCGTGAGCTGTTGGGCTTCGAGAATCGGCTCACCATCGGACTCATTGGCATGCTTCCCTATGCATTGGCCAGCGGGATCCTGAATGGTTGGGTCGGAAGCCTGTTGCAAGCTGAAATGGACAGTGACAGGTTCGAAACCTATGTGATCCCCATGCTGGTGGGCGCACTGGCCAATGTCGTGAAAGGATCAGTGAATACAGCCTTGATGACGTGTACCAGCCTTCGGGACCATCAATCGCCGGTCGCGGTGCTCGACCCGAAGTGTCCCGCATGCCCATCCGTTCGCGCCACCATAGAAAAGTCAGCATTGCGGTTCTTGATTGCGAATGCGCGCGACCTCTTGTTTATCGCTTTGGTTGATCGCGGCGTTCCCAAGGGGATCGCCGGCGGTATCGCTTACAGCCTGTATGCACTTTTTGCAGAACATCGCGACCTGATGCTGGACGCGATGCGAGGTGACGGCTGGACCGAACCAACCATGCATGCTCGCACCAGTCGACGCGAATCTACGGGCGTGGCAGCGGCCCAAAAAACCGAAGACGCTGACAATGAGTCCATCATCGTCTAAGTTGCTTCAGGAAAACATGTAAGCAATTCCTTCACCGCTAGGTTCACTTTTTGAGGAAGCTCATCATCTGTTTCTGCAAGCACTGACAAAGTCGGTGTGATGGAATGAATGACAAGAATATTCCATCGGAAAACGTTTCTTGAAACCAAGTTACATCTGCCCGGTCTGAAGAACGTTTCAATCAGAGAGGAAGCGACAATGAGCAACCCTAGTTTCGTCAAAATGCACCCGCTGCTTGCCGCTGCGGCGGCGTCCGTCATCATCGTCAGCCTAGTCGGCACGGCCGCCATCATGGACTGGCTCCCCAATTCAAAGAGCAAAGAATCGCCGGAAATGAGTTCGGCGTCGCCGGCTACTCCGGCAATGACGACCGCCCCGGCGGAAGCCCCGCCGGCCGCCAAGCCCAAGTCACAGGCAGCAGCGCCGCACAAAAAATCTTCCACCCACATGGCCAACTCGCAGCCTGCCCCCATGCCTGCGCAACCGGGCGTCGTCCAGCAGCCGATGCCACCGGTCGCACAAGCACAGCCGATCTGCGAAACCTGCGGCAAGGTCGAGGCGGTGCGCACCATCGAAGTTGCGGCCAAACCAAGCGGGCTCGGTGTCGTGGCCGGTGCCGTGGTCGGCGGCTTGTTGGGTAATCAGGTCGGCGGCGGTACCGGCAAGACGGTGGCCACCGTGGCTGGCGCTGTCGGCGGTGGTTATGCCGGCAACGAGATCGAGAAGCGCACCCGCAAGGGCACGGCATGGGAAGTGGATGTGCGGATGGAAAACGGCGAGAAGCGCAGTTTCAAGTACGACACCCAGCCGTCCTGGCATGCAGGCGAACGCGTGAAGGTGGTCAACGGCTCCCTCGCCGCCGACTGAGTTCGGTGCAAGCAGGCTGGTGACCAGGGCGCTCTTCACGCACGGATTCGAATGCCGGCATCTCAGGCATGCCGCCGAATCGCTGCACAAGATCAGGCCAGGCTGGCCTTCCCTGCCCGGTCAGCAAGGCATCGACAGCCCGCCTGACCTATGCATTGCGGATATACGCCGGCCCGAAAAACAGCCTGCCCGGGATAACTGCCTTGAAACACAAAGGGCGCGTGCCTCGCGGCATGCGCCCTTGTTTCATTTCGCCTCTTCGATCCAGGCCATCTGTATCGCCTCGAGGACCTTCTCACCCCCATGCCTGGGGTCGTCGTCGAAGCCTTCCAGCTCCAGCACCCAGTTATGCAGGTCGGTGAAGCGGATCGTCAGCGGATCAATGTCGGGGAATTTGTCATACAGCGCCTCGGCGATCTGTACGGTTTCTGTCCATCTCATGCGGCCTCCCTTTGCGCCTTTATGCTTAGTGATTCTCGCGCGCGTGGTTGATGGTGTACTTCGGGATTTCCACGACCAGGTCTTCGCTACCGACCACGGCCTGGCAAGACAGCCGCGACGTCGCTTCCAGTCCCCAGGCCATGTCGAGCAAATCTTCTTCCTTTTCCTCGGCCTCGTTCAGTGAAGCGAAGCCCTCGCGCACGACCACATGGCAAGTGGTGCAGGCACAGGATTTTTCGCAGGCGTGTTCGATCTCGATGTCATGCTCGAGCAACGCATCGCAGACCGAGGTACCACTCGGCACCTCGAGCACGGCGCCCTCGGGGCACAGGGTTTCATGTGGGAGCACGACGATCTGGGGCACGGCTGGTCCTTGGTTCGTAAATTCGTTGACGTATTCGGCGGCGGGTCAGGCGACCTCGTCCAGTTTCTTGCCGGTCAGCGCGGCTCGCACGCTGCGGTCCATGCGGCGCGCCGCAAAATCCTCGGTACCGCGCGACAGATCCGCGACCGCCGATTTGATCGCCAGGTGGCTGGTGCCGGCAACGGTCGACCGCACCGCATCCATCAGCGCATTGATCGCGGCGTGTTCATCGGCCGACAATAGCGCGGCATCCTGTTCCAGCGCCGATGCGGTGGCCAGCAGGATGCGCTCGGCCTCGACCCGCTCTTCGCGCAGCGCACGCTGCTGCATGTCCTGTTCGGCCGATGTGAACGAGTCCTGCAGCATGCGCGCGATATCATCGTCACCCAGGCCGTACGAAGGCTTGACCTCGATCGAGGCCTCGACGCCCGAATGCATTTCGCGCGCGGCCACTGACAGCAAGCCATCGGCATCAACCTGATAAGTGACGCGGATGCGCGCCGCGCCCGCCGCCATCGGCGGAATGCCACGCAACTCGAAGCGCGCCAGCGAACGGCAATCGGTCACGATCTCGCGCTCGCCCTGCACCACGTGCACGGCCATCGCGGTCTGCCCATCCTTGAAGGTGGTGAATTCCTGCGCACGCGCGCACGGGATCGTCGAATTGCGCGGGATGACTTTCTCGACCAGCCCGCCCATGGTCTCGATGCCCAGCGACAGCGGAATCACGTCCAGCAGCAGCCAGTCGTCGCCCGCGGCGCGGTTGCCTGCCAACAGGTTGGCCTGTATCGCGGCGCCGAGGGCGACCACCTTGTCGGGATCGATATTCGCCAGCGGCATGGTCTGGAAATACTCGCCCACGGCCTTGCGCACGTGCGGCATGCGCGTCGCGCCGCCGACCAGCACGACACCGTCGATATCCTCGACCGCCAAGCCCGCATCGCGCACCGCCTTGCGGCACGGCGCGAGCGTCTTGCCGACCAGGTGCTGGGTGATGCTGGCAAACTCGGCCGCGCTGATGGTCAGGCGCACTTCCTCGCCCGAGTTCAGCCGCGCGTCGATATGGGTCTCGTTGTGCGACGACAGCAGTTCCTTCGCCTCGCGCGCCTTCACCATCAGGATGCGGGTATCTTCGTCCGACAGCGGCGCGAGATTGGCTTGCTCGATGATCCAGCAGAACAGGCGGTGGTCAAAATCATCGCCGCCGAGCGCGGAATCGCCGCCGGTGGACAGCACTTCAAACACGCCCTTCGACAGCTTCAGGATGGAAATATCGAAAGTGCCGCCACCAAGGTCATACACGGCATAGATGCCTTCGGAGCCATGGTCGAGGCCGTACGCAATGGCGGCGGCGGTCGGCTCGTTCAGCAGGCGCAGCACGTTCAGGCCGGCCAGCTTGGCAGCATCCTTGGTGGCCTGGCGCTGTGCATCATCAAAGTAGGCCGGCACGGTAATCACCGCGCCGACCAGTTCGTCGCCCAGCGCATCTTCGGCGCGCTGGCGCAGCGTGGCGAGGATCTCGGCCGACACTTCGACCGGGCTCTTGACGCCGGCCACGGTACGCAGCTGCACCATGCCCGGTGCGTCAACGAAGTCATACGGCAGGTTCTCGACGTAGGCGATGTCCTTCAGCCCGCGACCCATGAAGCGCTTGACCGAGATGATGGTGTTCTTGGGGTCGGTGGTTTGCTCGGCCTGCGCCTTGTAGCCGATGTTGGCGTAACCCGTCGGCAGATAGCGCACGACCGACGGCAGCAATGAATGGCCATCTTCATCGTCGAGCACTTCGGGTATGCCGTGGCGTACGGTCGCCACCAGCGAGTTGGTGGTGCCAAGGTCGATGCCCACTGCCAGCCGGTGCTGGTGCGGTGCAGTTGACATGCCGGGTTCGGAAATCTGCAGGAGTGCCATGGGGTATCGCTATTCGTATTCTGTTCAGGCTTCCAGCGCCTCGAAGACGCGTGCCACGTCTTCACCAAAGCGTTCGACGAACATCAGCTGGCGCACGCGCGCGCCGGCCTGCTCGTACTGGCCGCCGTCAATCAGCGCGCCGATGTCGGTCAACTGGCGCTTGCGCTCTGCGCGCAATTCGCCCTCCAGTGCTTCCAGCGCAGAGAGGTCACGGCCGTCACGCGCATCGTCCAGCGCCTCGCGCCATGCCATCTGCTGCATCAGGAAGGCCGGCGCCATCGCGGTGTTGGATTCGATGCCAAGGTCGACGCCGTTCAGCTCGCACAGGTAGGCGGCGCGCTTGAGCGGGTTCTTCAGGGTCTGGTAAGCCTCATTGGCGCGCGTCGCCCACTGCATCGCGACCCGCTTCTCGGTGTCGGTCGCACTGGCGAACTTGTCCGGATGCACCCTGCCCTGCAATTCGCGATAGGCAGCGTCCAGCGCGGCCGCGTCGATCGCGAAGGCCGGCGTCATCTGGAACAGCGCAAAGTGGTCATCCATGGTCGTTTAAAACAACAAGAGCCTGTCGATCTGCAACAGGCCCTGCTAGTCCGCTAAAGGGTGGCTCAGATCCTGAAGCTTTCGCCGCAGCCGCACTCGTCCTTCATGTTCGGGTTATGGAACTTGAAGCCTTCGTTGAGGCCTTCGCGTGCAAAATCGAGTTCGGTGCCGTCGATATACGGCAAGCTCTTCGGGTCGACGAAGACCTTCACGCCATGCGACTCAAAGACCTGGTCTTCGTCCGCTGCCTCATCGACGTACTCGAGCTTGTAGGCCAGGCCCGAGCAGCCCGTGGTACGCACACCAAAGCGCAAGCCTATGCCCTTGCCGCGCTTCTCGATGTAGCGCGACACGTGCTTGGCTGCTTTTTCGGTCAGGGTAATTGCCATCGTTTTCTCGCTTGCTTGCAAAGTCGCTGGGTTCCGGCATCCGCCGGAACGACATTCTGAAACCATCAGCTTCCCGCATGTCATCCCGGCGCATGCCGGGATCCAGCGTCGTTCCTTTACGCCGCCTTCTGCTCGTCGCCGTGGCGCGCCTTGTAGTCGGCAACGGCGGCCTTGATCGCGTCTTCGGCCAGGATCGAGCAGTGGATTTTCACCGGCGGCAGCGCCAGCTCTTCGGCGATCTGCGTGTTCTTGATGGACAGCGCTTCGTCCAGCGTCTTGCCCTTCACCCATTCGGTAACCAGCGACGACGACGCGATCGCCGAACCGCAGCCATAGGTCTTGAACTTCGCGTCTTCGATCACGCCGCCTTCGCCGACCTTGATCTGCAGCTTCATCACGTCGCCGCAAGCCGGTGCGCCGACCATGCCGGTGCCGACGGTGTCATCACCCTTGTCGAAAGCGCCGACGTTGCGCGGGTTTTCGTAGTGATCCAGAACTTTTTCAGAGTAAGCCATGATGTTGCTCCTGTCTCTTTACTTGTCACGTTAAGTGCGGTTATGCGCGCTTGCTTCAGGCCGCGCTCAGTGCGCCGCCCATTGGATGGAATTGATGTCGATGCCGTCCTTGTACATGTCCCACAGCGGCGACAATTCGCGCAACTTGCCGACCTTGGCCTTGATGAGGTCGATCGTGAAGTCGACGTCTTCATCGGTCGTGAAACGACCGAAGGTGAAGCGGATCGAGCTGTGCGCCAGTTCGTCGCTGCGGCCCAGCGCGCGCAGCACATAGGAAGGCTCGAGGCTGGCCGAGGTACAGGCCGAGCCGGACGACACGGCGATATCCTTGATGGCCATGATCAGCGACTCGCCCTCGACGTAGTTGAAGCTCACGTTCAGGTTGTGCGGCACGCGGTGCTCCATGTCGCCGTTGATATAGACCTCCTCGATCTCCGACAGACCCTTGGCCAGACGGTCGCGCAACGCCTGGATGCGCGGGATCTCGGTGTCCATCTCTTCCTTCGCGATGCGGAAGGCTTCGCCCATGCCGACGATCTGGTGCGTGGCCAGCGTGCCCGAACGCAGGCCGCGCTCGTGACCGCCGCCGTGCATCTGCGCCTCGATGCGCACGCGCGGCTTGCGGCGCACGTACAGCGCGCCGACGCCCTTCGGGCCATAGGTCTTGTGCGCGGTGAAGGTCACGAGGTCGACCTTGACCTTCTCGAGGTCGATCGGGGTCTTGCCGGTCGCCTGCGCGGCGTCCGAATGGAAAATGATGCCCTTGCTGCGGCACAGCTCGCCGATCTGCTCGATCGGCTGGATCACGCCGATCTCGTTGTTGACCCACATGACCGACACCAGGATGGTGTCCGG
>JACCDG010744027.1_pt1 | contig 24959 bp, 16 predicted proteins | sample 7442471 | NCBI WGS metagenome assembly JACCDG01 (sample SAMN15323444, study PRJNA562643) | freshwater metagenome | isolation source: river surface water | place: USA:Blue River Watershed | collected 2017-08-17 | reverse complement strand
GAAGACTTCAGGAACAATATCTAACGCTGATTCATTAAGAGAATCAAGCATCTCCTCTAAAGTCATTTTGTTAGCAAAAAGAGTTGCTATAAGATTCCAAGTCTCAGTATAATCGTTTAATTCAAGACTACCAGTAGAATCAGTTTTGTACTTAATCCAACCGTTTGGAACTTTAGTAAAATAAGAAGCGTGAGTTCCTTTATCTATAAGATTCTTTCGTTCTTCGTCAGAGTAAATTTTAGTAACACCGTTTACTCTTTCAATTTTAGGAATAAGTTTTACAAAAGCACGACTTATAGGATCAGCAGATTCCAAAGAACTCTCCTTAACTCCAGATCTGTCAAAGTCACCTACTTTTTCATTCTCTACTTCACCTCCGGTTATATTAGCAGTGTCTTGTTCCTTTTCAGGATTTTCGTTTTCTTCTACCTCGTTGGGGTCGTTTTCAAGATCATCTTCAATTTCTATTATAGGGGGTTTCTCTCCTTTCTTATGTTTTCTTACTCGAACCAGAGTAGTGTTTTCAATCCAGTAATCTCTTAAGAACTCATTATTAGGTAAGAAGAATTTATCCAAGTAATCAACCTCTTCCTTACTAAGGATAGATTCGTTTTCTTCCAAGTACTCAAGTAAGAAATTATTATAAAGACCAAATACATTCTCAAAACCTAACTGACCTTCAAGTAATTGAGGTAAGAACCCTTGGTCAAAGATGAATTGCGCTATACCAGCATCTATTCTTCTTACTGATTGATTTAAGTAAGTTTCGCTAAAACCTTGATTTAAAACTTCTTTGAGCGAGTTTTCATCATATCCTAAAGAAAGAGGTTTGGTATCCATCCTAAACCTGTCTCTTTTAGTCTTGGAAGCTGTGGGTTCAAGACTTATACTTACTAAAGATTCAAGGAATTCTGCGTAAAGAGAAGGTTCTTTCTTTAGGTTAAAAATTAGAGATAAAATATCTTTAACTGCTTCTTTGAGTTTTTCAAAGAGAGTTTTGTTCTTGGACTTTACTTTTTTAAGTTCCTTGATTACGTTAGGATCTGTAAGTCTTGCCAAGACCTCGTAAACAAACCTTGGGTCTTCTTTTTTGTAATTTGCTTTTTCAATAATCTCTACAACTGAATCAGGAACTTGTGTTACTAACTCGTTGAGTTGTTTGGTAAGTTCATGTTCAGGATTTTTACTAATCCACTCAGAGGTTAGAACGTGAACTATTTCGTGAATAATTATTTCATAATTAGCAGGATTATTTATAAGAGCAAAGTTTATTTCAATATCTTTACCCTTAACGGCACCTTTAAAGTCTTTACTATAATCATTAGTAAACTTTATAGTAGCATCTTGTAGTTTCTTTTTTACTTCTGGTTTTTCAATCAGAGCATTTAAAACTACTAACACATCCTTGAGATCACCTTGAACCTTATTACTCATGTTGAGTAACTCATCAGTAATCTTTTCTAAGGGAATAACTTCATCTTGAGTAATTTCAAGATTACCTATCTTGGGATTTTCTTGGAATTCTTTATCTCGTGTAAGTTCTGGACTCTCATACTTAACGTCAAACAAAAGAGATTTAATAGGCCCATAAACTACATCATTACCTAACTTGATTTGACGAAATACAGTCTGGTGATGTTCCAAGTAAAATTCTTCAAAATTAGTATTTGTCTCTTTTAATTCCCCATTAAATATAATAGGAGTTAATACAGTTTGACCTACCCAATCTTTATGTACGTTTATTCTTGCATAAGATAAAACCTCAGACAATTCGGTGAGATCTACATCTGTAGGATCAATACGATTAAAAACTTTAACTCCATTTACATCTACAAAAGTAGATCTTTTTTGTGCTTTTATCTTATTACCTCTTAGAGAGAATTGAACGTCTCCTCCTTTAAAGTCTAACAAAGCGTTTAGAAATTTAACAACTCGATTACCTTCCTCTTGAGTGTAAGTGTGGTTAACTAAATCAAGTACTCTCTTTTGCCAACTTTCTGACAAAGGAGTTCTATCCAAAGGAACTTTAGTCCCATTAAAGTCTAAATATAAGTTACCAGCATAGTTAATCTTGTCGTCCTTGGAAGCAAGAACAAGTTTGTTGGGTTTTCCTTGAAGGAAAGTTTTAGCGGTAATTACTCTTTCAGAATAAGGAACTTTAGAATAAGCCTTGGGGTAATCACTTACCGTACCTTTTATCTCTAAAAAGGAAGAAGGAGTAGAACTCTTTTGAACTCTTTGTTTGTAATCAATAAGAACTTGTCTTACTGTGTCATTTACATTAGCATACCGATCCTTTTCAAAATTAGGTAGAGTAAGAGTAAATCCTTTTTGTTTATTAGCACCAATAGGAACTCCCTTATTAGGATCGGTAGTTAGTTTAACCTTCCCTCCGTAAAAATCATCAAAGGATTCAATATAAACTCGTTTCCATTCACCCTCCCACTTATATAAAACTCCTACTACACCAAATCCTGTAAAATCTGGTAAAGAAAAAACATCCTCTACAGACTGAGTATTTGTAGATACGTCCTTTTCAAACCTTACTGCAAATCGTTCTCCTTGAGCGATTTGATTTTCTACTTCTTGAGAAACATTATGTTTAAGTACAGATAGTCCCTCAACTCCTTGAAGGACATCTTCCTTTGAAGGTCTGTACAAAAAGGTTTGGGTATATTCATAAGGTGCTTGTTTCTGTACATCTTGTTGTGCAGATTCATCCGTTCTTATCTCGTCCTCTAAAGTGTCAAGATCAAGTTCTTTCTCAATCTGATTAAATAGAGAGTTAATTCTTTCTCTAATACCAAAATAGGTTTGATAAACAGGACTATCTTGAAAAGATTCCTCCACCGGATAATTATTAAAGAAAGGAACCAAAGAATTTAGAAAATCTCTGTCATCATTCTTTTCTTCAGTAGGAATGTTTTGATCAGACTCATATTTTTCTACAAGTTTAACCAACGTATCTAAAAACGCAGCATAATGCTCTTGGGGATCATTAGATTCTAACATCCCTGACAAGAGGAGTGTTACAAGTCCATTTCCCTTAACTTCAAGGTTGTCAACTAAAAATCCATTCTCTGTAGGTTCAATCTTTTTCAACTCCCCTTTTAAGGGAATGTACATTTTTTTAGCAAGATTGGACTTGATGCTTTTTACAAATTCTGTATAAGAATCAAACCTGTCTTGCTCAAGAAAGAATTTAAGAGTAGGATCAAGTATAACGAGAGTACATTTCATTTTTATTAGACTACAAGTAAGCAATAATCAGTGTTATAACGAACTGGAAGATAAACTTCTTCCCCAAAGAAAAGAGATTTAAGGGTTCCTTCCCATTCTCCTCGATGAACAGATTCAACTCTTGTCCACATATTGTATCGAGTTAAAAGGTTTCCTTTCTTTATATCTCTGGATTTACAGGGTTGTTCATTAGTTAAAATAGATACATTAGGTTTACAATAAATCAAACAAGAGTCTGTATAAATTTCTATCAGTACTCCTTTGTATTTATAGTTTGAAAACTCTTTAGGTTTTAAATATCCTAACTTAAAATCTTTGTCCAAAACAAGAACACTTCCTTTTGGATTGTAATGTGAAAGTTCTAACCAACCACTGTCAGTTAAAACTTCCATAAAATCTGGTATAAAAGATAATGATTCTGCCATTAACACTCTAACTTAAATTTGTTTTTATTTATCTGATCTCTGAATAGAGGCAACAAAGATGTGTTCTTTTTTAGAAAAGATTTAATCTTTTGATCCATTTCGTCTATTACTGGTTCAGTAGTTTGTTTTGTAACTATAGGTTCACCTTCTGTGAATACTTGTTTGAACTGTTTATCAGGTAGTTTATTAAAAGGAGTTTTAAGTTTTTTCAAGTCTCCTAATGTAAGTCCACCTTCAGTTTTAATTATTCTGGTCTTTTGAAATCCATCTTCAAAGATAGAATATACATCTGCTTCTGCTACAAAGTTTTGAGGTTCTATCCAATGGGTGTTAGGGTAGTTTTTAATCTCATCCTTTGAAAAAGTTTCTTGACCTAACTGATAAACGGGTTTAGGTTGGGGTTTTTCTAACTGGACATCAGGAGAAAAATATTCTTCTACAGGAGCAAGTAATTGAGCCTCTGGTGTAGACTTAACTATTTCTCCATTCTGATCTACTTGATAAATGTTTCCTCTGTTATCTTCTACTGTTGCTTCGTTCTCAAGAAGACTTTTAACAGTGAACTTTCTTCCATCAATTATAACATCCTTTCCTATCTCAAATTTAGAAAGAGGATTTATGTTAGGAACAGTTGGAAATTGTTCTACATAAGGTTCTTTGTTCTCTTCTGCTTCTTCGTTAACCTTAAGAATTTGTTCTTGAATATCTTCTGGTTTTTCAGACTCAGTTCTTTCTTTGATCTCTTCGTTAAGATTTAAATCCTTGATCTCTTCTTTGATTTTTTCTTTTTTAAACCTGTCGAACTGTTCTTCTGAAACTTCTTCATTTATAACAAGTTCTAAAAGTTCTTCCTCCTGTTCTTTGGAGAGTTTTTCTAAAGAGTTATAATAAGACAAAAGTTTATCGTAATACTCTGTAGTTTTTTCTACTTGTTGTTTTGCTTGTCTTAATTGAAGTTTAGGATCAATTTCAGATTGATCTGTTACTGCATTAGAAAGTTCTTCGTAGTATTTAACTTGACGAACTAAGTCTTTAAGTTGAGCATGTTTAAAATCGAGATAGTTTTTAAAACCTCTTTTTGATCTTGTTAAGTTTCCAAGATACTCAATACTCTTGTCTTTAATCCCTAAGGACTTGAGGTTCTGTTGATTGTTAAGAATCTTTCCTTTAGTGTGTCTTAATAAGGATTCGTTTCTTGCTACTACCTCTTTGAAGTCGTTAAAAAGGTTTTCTTCAATACTATTAATTTGAGATTCTTCAGCAGTAGAAAACGCTTCTTTAATTCTTCTTAAAAAGGGGTTAGTGGTATAAGGATTATCCTTGTAATAAAAATTAACCTTTTCTATGTCTGCTTTGACATTCTCTGCATCCTCGATAAGTTGATTAACAAACGCATCTCTTTCTAATTCAGAGGTAAATTGTTTTCCAAAGCCTTCGTTAAATGATTTGAGATCAATTTCTTTGAGATCGTTCAAAGAAGACAAGAAAGATTTATAAGAACCTAATTGTAGGTTATCGTGAACACTTGAATATAAAGCATCGTGTGCTGCTATATTATTTACTGAGTCAGGATTGTTTAAATCTATGGAAGACTGATATTGTTTAACTGTAGAGTTAAACCTTTTGTAACTATTCTCAAGATAGTTTGCAGCACTTTCTGATCTGGTTCTCCCCTTGGTTAAAAGGGGAATAGAAGCAGGAGCGCCCATCAATAAACCAGTTAAAGAACCTATTCCTACATTTTGCCAAAACTCGTCATCAGTTAAAGTTTCGGGAAGATTCTCCATCAAGTAGGAAAGAAGATCAGATTTAGTTTTAGGATTTACCCTATTAGCGTAGTAATCGTGAACAGATTTTCCTATATGATATTGAAGACCTTCTTCAAGACCTTCAGAGAAAACATCCTTGAGGGTTTCTTTTCCTATCTTTTTAAGAGCCTCTTTAGTAGAAAAAGTAGAGACTGCTTTTAATCCTTCCTTGGTTGCTTGAGTTTTTACAAAAGATTCTACTCCCTTAACTACTCCTCTTCCCATTATAAGGTTAGGAAACTGAAGTAAGTTAGAAGCAAGAATAACAGGTAAGTTTAAAGCAGTAGTGTATTTACCTGCTTTTTCTGCTCTTTTATTTATTTCTTGGAGAGTTTCAGGATCAGTCTCGTTTCTATAAATAGCGTCTTCTAAAAGTTGTTTCTTAGTATCTAACCATGTATGATACCCTTCAACAAATGCTTCTCCTTGTGCAGTAAAGTAATTAATTGCTGCATATCTACCTGCTGTAGTTATCTTGGAGAGAGCGGAGATTTCTAATCCTTTACTAAAATTTTTGGTAAGTTGTGCTGCTGCTATTATATCATCGGTCTTATCTGCTCCTTTTGCTACTTGTCGAATCATTGAAAACAATTCTGGTGACAAGGAACGAATTCTATTAATAGCACTTACTGTAGTTGCTGGTGAAGAAGTTCCCCCTGTTGCTACTGTAAGTAAAGCATCAGCAGTTAATCCTGCTGTAAGAGCACCCATTGAAAAACCTATATTTTTGATTACTTTGTCTCCCCAAAAGTTCATAGCACCACCACTAAAAGGGACAGCGTTAATCCAGTCTGATCTATCTCTTTCGGACTGAGTATAGTAGTTAGGAAGTTTATCTTCTAATGCAGTTAGTTGATTTTGAATCCATTCAAATTTTCCATCTTCATTGAATGTTTCTCCTGTTCTCCAAGCATCAATACTTTTCGGCATTGAAAGAAAGGTAGAAACATAAGTACCCCAAAAGTTTGCTCCTGTTTTTAAAAAAGAGTTTAAAAATCTTTCTCCTGAACCTTGAAACCTACCGTAAATATCTTCAGAGTCTGTTCCATATAAATTAGTAGGAGTAAACTGAAGGTAGGGGTTGTTGTATCTTTTTTCTTGCTTGGTTGTATAGGTGTAAGCAGGGTTATTAGAAGGGATGTTATTTAATCGGGCTGCTACAGTCTCTAATAAAGAAACTTGTTTATTAGCAGTTCCTTGAGGAAGACTTACATTAATATCAGCAGGAACATAAGGAGTTAACCTGATACTTAAGGAAGCATCTTCTATTGGAGTTTTAAGGTCTGTTCTGGTACTTATAAAATCAAACGGATCTGTATACATTTACTTGGGTTTACTTTCAGCCTGTTTCTGAAGTTTAAGAACGTTTTCTATTTCTTTAAAAATAATGTTAATATCTTTTCTTTTTACTGCTTGAGTTTTACCATCTATTTCAACGTAGATTTCATCACTTCCTTTAACATCTCTGACAGTTACTTTAGTACCACCGATAGTTTTACTTACTTCTCCCAAGTCTTCAAAAATTAAATTTAATACATGATCTCTTTGTGTAGCAGAAGGAACTTTAGCACGATACCATTCACCTGCTTTTATTTCCTCAACCTTGTTACCTTGAGCATCTACTAAGGGTAATCCTTCAAAATGTTTAATATGTTCAGGTTTAATCATAAATGCACCATCACCTTGATAATTAGGTTGAAGTACCATTGCTATTGAATTTAATGGAATACCAAAATTACCATCCTCTGAAATTTGCTTAAGACTTTCTTCAATATAAGGTAAAAACTTATTGATCTCTTTTGGATCAGAAATAGTATAGTGAGTATTCTGAATAAATTGAGGAAGTTGTTCTGCTGTTATATCTTTGATTAATTGAGAACTTTTTTGTTCTTGTTCTATTGCTTTTTCTATAGTTGCTAAGAAGTTGGAATCGTTGTTTAAAATCCCTTCATAGTGAGTACTTACACCTCTACCAGTAGGATTATACAGTCCACTTATAACATCATCTACTTTACCTCTTAATTTACCAGTCTGATATTCTCTTTTGACTTCACTCCAAGTCATTTGTTTATATCCTCCTTTGTCATCTCTTATTCCAAAAATCATTTCTCCTTGACCGTTCCAATTGTTCATTCTTGCGTAATCTCCCAAGGAAGGCCCGTTACCTATTTTCACATCTGGAACTTTAGTCTGACTATTAATAGTTTGAGCAACCTTTCCTGCTTTGTTTTTAAACCACTCTTGCTTAGTTAAGTCTGTATCGTAAGCCTCTTGAAGACTATTAAGAGTTTGATCATTAGCAAAGAGTCCGTTCTTAACTCCGTTCTTAAATGCTTCAAATCCAGCAAGATTAGGTTTCTCATTAGTAAAGGCCACGTCCTTACCAAACTTACCTACATAAGCATTCCAAAGTTTTACTTCGTGGTTGTTAGCATTTGCTTGTAACCATCTGTTATCTTGAAGGTTTTTAGGATCTATGTCGTACTTATCTCCTGTCTTTGAAGTAATAATGGGTGTGGTTACGTCATTAATCTCTTTACCCATTTGCATAAATCTATCCCAAGAAGAAACCAATTCAGTCTCATCTTTGATAATATCTCTTGCTACTCCCGGAGTTGTTGTTTCAGATTCTGCTCTTTTAAGTTCTAACTCTGCTGCTCTAATTGCAAGACCCGCTCTTCCTAATTCAGCATCAAGAGCAAGTCTATCTTTCATACTATTGATTTTAAGTTGAGCAAAATAAGTCTCATCTAATCCTACTTTACTTACTTCGTCCTTCCAAGAAAGGGCTTCTGAAATACCATTGACATAACTTTCATTAGTTAACTGATTAATGAAAGGAAGCATCTCATTATTAGAGAGTCTCATCCAATCATCTTGAGACATCTTATTAGTAGTCTGCTTAACCAAAGCAGTATTAAGATTTTCCTCTAATTCGTTGAGACGATCTATTTCATTTTGAATTGCAGACTTTTGTATAATAGCCTCTTCAGGAGGTAAGTTAATTCCTTGAAGAGTTTTTTCATACTGAGATTTTAAAGCCTGAACCTGAGTTAATTGCTGTTTAGTGTTTTTATTCTCAGTAGATAACCAACGAGAATAAGAATTAAAAAGATTGGCCTTACCTTCAGGAGATTGACTTTGAAGAATCCTGTATTTAGATAAAATCTCAAGTTGACTTCTTTCGTCCTGATCTAAGGTAGTTTCTAAAAGTTGTCTGATACGAGATTGAGAAACTCCTTTAGAAGCAGTTAAAATATCATAACCTGTAGGAATTTCGACTTCTTTAGTACTTACTGATCCATCAGCATTTTTAACTTCTATCTTTTGTTTTTGTAAGACAGGTTTTTGAACTGTTTGACTTTCAGCATGAAGTAACTTGGTAAGATTTACCAGTTTTTGATCTATATCTTTATAAGGTGTATAGGATTGTTTCTTTTGATCCCATCCAGTAATATCATTTGCTAACATAAAATCATTCAAACCACCTTCCCATCCTTTAAACACGGCTTCATTAATAGAGTTATAACCACTCTTGGTAGGGTCTTTAGAATTTCTCATTCCCTCTATCATACTCATTTGTTGTTGATAGTGGGAACTTAATTGAGAACGTTTCTTTAAGTCAGTATCTGCACTGATTTTCGTAAACACAGATGCTAATCTACTCTGAACTTTTTCATTAGTTAAGTCTCCAATATCTCCAGATAGCATATCATCTATCTCTTTATTATATTGATCAAGTTTTTGTTGACCCTTAACATTTAACATAGAGACATTAAGAGCAGTATTTTGCATATTATGAAGTCTTGATAAAAAGACATCATATTGCTGTTGCTTTTTTACAAGCAAAGCCTGCTCCAGATCAGTATTATAATCTGTAGTTTTATATTGAGGCAGAACTAAACCTGGTGAATAAGGACTTATTGTAGCCATTTATTTTGTATTATCCTTTTTGTTTTCTTTGTCTATGAATCAATATTTCAGGAGCAGTTTTATTTAATCTATTATAAATAGTAGAAACTGGAATACCTGTTATTTTAGAAACTTTTAATATAGAAGGATACTGACGGTATGTTTCAACAAGAATATCGTCGGATGTTTTTTTAGGTAATGTATCAAAATGTTGCAAAATACGGCTATATTTTCGAGATAAAAAAACAGTAGAATCTTTATACAAAAAGTTAAAAAGTTTAGATATATCCTCGTTTCCTTGATAACTTAATGTAGCACTTAAAGGGTTTTTATTTAAATCATACATCGGCCTTCTCGAAAGGCCGACAGTATTGTGAAATATTTCTTCCATACTAATTAAAAATTTTCTACATCCAGAAAATAATACTTTATCTAATTTACCATGTTTGAAAGCAGCACATCCATCTCCATCAAAATATCCTCTGATAAAATGATGTATTAAATGATCTGGTACTTGAGAAGTATTTGGAAAATCTAATTTAAATGTTTTATTTGGTATACATCCTAATTTATATAAAGACATTACCAGATATTTAGATCCTACTACTAATTCTCTCATGGTTTCGTATTCGTAAGTTTTTACTATATTTGGATCATAAAATACATCTTCGATGAAATTATTTAAAATATGAAAATCTTCTTTATGTATTGCTATCTTTAATCTGGTATTATTTACAGTACCATCAGCAAAAATAAATCCTAAATAATAGGCTTTGTTTTCAGTATCAATATTGTCAAAATATTGATAATTTATTTTATGCTTTCTTCTGCTGAGATTTGGATTCCCTGTTTTATTTTGAATAAATAAAGGATGCTCTTTTTTGGTTAAAATTTTTATTGTAAATGCTTGACTTATACCAATATTTTCAGATACTTTTTTAGTGCAGTGGTACAAGGTATATAAATCATATACCTTCTGATAAAAATCAACTGTATTTTTCAACTCGTTTTGTGTTTTATATCCGTTTTGTTTTAATATCTTGTTAATCCACTGCCCACTTACTCCATATTTTTGCATTATATCACGCCTCCTCATATTTTCTTGTTGACATTTTATAATGTCTTCTATTGTAATTTTGTGTATTCGCATTATTTTAATTTTATTATTTCCATTTTACCATTTGCGTCAGTTGCTATTCCTGTAGTTTCATTCAACATAGAAACAGATACTCCGTTACCAAGTTTAATAGTAGATTTAGGATTTTGTACATATTGTCTCATTGCTTCTTCTTGTTTCTTTAGTGGATCTACTGTGCTTTTAATCATATCAATACGTCCAGAAATCGGATTCACACGATAGTTCTCAGAATTGAGTTGGTTTTTAATTCTTGTTTCTTCTGCGTAATCTAAATAATTACGAATAGAACCCACCACTCGTGATTTCTGTTGAGCATGAAACTGATCTTTAAGATAATCTACTTTTGCTTTTTGTTGATTGTATCTTTCAACATCTTGAAAGTGTTGATCTATGTTATTATTGATATAAGTTTGAAGTTTTTCAGTATCTTGATTTATTTTGGTTTCGTATCTCTGAGCGTTTCCAAAAGCAACCTTTGCTGTATGATCTTGATATTGAGCATTAAGATTTGCTATTCGTGCTTGCTTAACTTCTTCAGGCATATTAGAATTCTGAATCTGTTGGATATTAAGTGCTAAGTTTCTACCTGCTTCTTTATCATCAAAGTCTACAAAACGAGAAAATAAGGGAGATTTTCTTAAGTCTCGATACTGAGGATTCTGAACAGTAAGAGTATCTCCTAAAGCAAGTCCTATATCTAATATAGTTCCTGCTAACTTATGACCGATACCAAAAGGATTCTTAGAAGTTTTAATATCGGGTGTTTGAGTAGAGGTAGATACTTGCTCCATTTTTAATGGAGTTTTATTTATACTTTCTAAAGAATCAGGTAATTCTAAAGAAGGTATTGTAGGTAAATTTGGAACAGAACCTCTGCTTTCTAAAGATTGAGAAACAGGTTGAGTTGCTTGAGATGAAGTTCTGGTTTTTATCGGATTTCCTTTAGAGGGTAAGGGAGCAACACTGGTATCGTTGGGGTTTACTATGGGTAGAGTTTTAGTTGCTGGAGACATACCTTTTCCAAAATATACAGGACTTGTTTTCCTATTAGGAGAACTTGCCATAGTAGAAGGCTCTGTTTCTGTTACTACTAAATCATATTGGGAATTTCCGGGATAGGTAGGTCTTTTACCAGTTATAGTTACTTCTGGTAATTGATTGTACATTGCTCTAATTTGTTGTAGAGGAGTAAGTTGCTGTTCTATCGTAAGTCCTTCAACGTCTTTACCCATTTCTATATCTTGACGAGTATCCCAAAAAGAAGTATACATTTTCTTTTGAGGTAATACAGGCCCACCATATTGATATTCAGAATTTTTTCCAGACGTCATCTTTTCTTCTTCTTGAGTTTGAAAAATTGTCTCAAGCATTGCTAAGTTACCTGACATTTTAAGTTTAGCAGTTTCTTTCTCATATTGATCAGAGTCTGGATTTTGTAAAATCTTAGACCATTTAGTAGTGTCAAACTTTTTACTTAGGTCAGCATAAGACATTTTTTTCTTAGTTTCTTTACCTAAGACTGTTTTAATAAGTTCTTTTGGCGCTTTACTAAACTCGCTAAAAATTTTACTACCACCTTCAGCAAGTATATCAATACCTCCGTTAGCATGAGTATTACCATTAAAAGCGTATAACTCACCATTGGGATTTAAAATTGTTTCTTTATCTTCTACTTCGATGGGAGTAAGTCCACCTTGTTGATATTTTTTCCACATGGTCATTCCTCCCTTGAGGAACATTTCTTGTTCATCTGAACCAAGAGATTCGATATAGTCTATAACTTGATCCTGTTCATCTTCTTTGAGAGAAGAGAGATAAGATTCAAATTTATTTATAAGTCCACCTTTTTGTTTTTTATTCTTCATAGGTATTTCAATTACTGACTTTGTATTGAAAAGGTAATTTTCATTTGGTTTCATCACTTTAAAAGAACCATCATCTAACACGGAAATTACGGGATATGAAACTCCTTCCATAGTTATAGAGTTACTTGGAATCTCAAGTAGGGGTTCGTTCTTATCCTTAGAATTCTTTTTGTATCCTGTTAGTGATGTTTTCATATTTAAGTGAGTTCACCCATTTTTTCATCAATGTGTAATAAAGTGATTTGTTCTGTACCAAATGATTCAAACATATCTATCCACATTTTGGAGGGATAAAATTTTTGAAATCTAATGTTGTTTACAACAGTTTTTCTTCTACAACGAGAATTTAAACTATAAACATTAAGACTATATTTTTCAGCACATTCTTTTAGTCCAAAAATTACATCAATAAGATTATTTTTTTCGTTATAAACACAAATATATACATTTTTTCTACTGCGAGATGCAACATAAGGCTTTAAATTCTTTTGTTTGGTTTTAAAAAACAAATATCCTTTTAGTTGAATACCTCTAAGTAGAGCATTCATAATAGAGTTTCTATTGAAATTAAAGTATTCTGCGCATTCTGGTACACTATTCCATGTACCTATATAGTTTCCTTTTACACAATAACAATAAACTCTTCTCCCATATTTTTTTCTTACTGTTTTAATTCTACGTTTTAAAACTTCTCGTGACCATTCAGATATTTCCCCGCCTATAGTTAAATTAAATCCGTATTTATTATTATTTGATCTATAATAACTGATCCAATACCGTTCCCTATCTCCAATAAAGATGTTTTCTATATTATTTTCTATTATAGTAAAAGAAAATACACTATAGAAATCTTTATTGCTATACTTGTTATAGTGTTTTTGTAAGTATATATTGTAATGAGTTCCCTTTTCTAAAGATCTTTTATGATCACATTCTCTGCTGGAAATATTTTTAGTTTTCCCAATATATACTTTATTATTTATTTTACTTCTAATCATGTATATATACTGACTCATATTATACCATTTTTCCTAATTCAATATCTATTAACAGCAAAGAAGTCTTATCATCTCCAAATGAATCTATCATGTCTATTATTTTAAGGGTCTTTCCAACTTCTTCTGCTTGTTCTTGAGTTAGTTTTAAAGCAATAGGATAAAGCATTAATTGATTTTCTTCAAATGCTACTTTAGCAAGTTCTGAACACTGATTATAAACTTCTACTTCATGTTCATAACTTAGATTAACTATATCTACTAACCCTTTAAAATCTTGTTGAGGTTTAGGTAACTCTGGAGTAACAGGTCTGATACCGAGATCAAGTAAAAAGGAATAAATTATTTCTGCATGAGTAAGTTCTTCATCAGAATATTTTTTCCAAAGTTTTGCTGCTCCTACATAACTCTTATCGTCCAACCATCTGGACATAGCAGAGTAAATACGAGAACTATATTCTTCTTGTTGAATCCTGTAATTACACAAATCAATCAATCGTTGACTGATTAGTTTAGTAGATTTGGTTTCAGAATTCTTTATTTGATTTAAGATTTTTTTACTGTCTACCATAGTTAGTCTAAAAGTTCAATGTGTAAATGATTTGCGTCACCTATTTTACCAGCAGGTTTCTCAATCTCATTAACTATTTTAATGTTAGGAAATTGTTTTTTACCTTCTGGACTATTTAAATAATTATAGATTCTGTAAAGACCTTGCTTACCTCCGTTCTTTGAACCAGGAATATCAAACGCTTTTCCAGAATAATGTTTTGATCCGAGATTATGAGTACCTGTATTTATACTTCCTACTTTAATTCCCAACGAATTAAATTGATCTACAAGAGGTTTTACTGGAATTTCTGTACTTACGTTCGAGGTATCTTGACCATAAGTAGAATGATAAATAACATTTGTAGTATAAGTATCCAAAGGTTCTTCCTCGAATAACCAAGATAAAAGATTAGAATTTTTTTGCATTTCTTCTCCCGGAACAGTAGAAGATAAGAAGTTTTGAATCTCCTGCTCACTAAATCCTTGATCCTCATTAGGAGACTGAAAATCTTCAGAGTAAAGGGATTCGGTATTTATTTCTCCTCCTTCTTGTTTCATTCTGTAACGAGGTTTGGATTTTACTTTGTTACTTCCTTTTCCTATAAATTGAAAGTTAGTAAGATAATCTGGTGTTTGTGCTGCTACTGTAACTGCTGCTGCTTGTGCGTTAGGAATTACAGGAACTCCTCTATTTACGTTAGAGTCAGGTAAAGATTTAAATTCTTGAGACTTTAAACTACCACTGATAGAAGGAATAGAAAATTCTCTTGGTAAGATTTGTACTTGAGAAGATTCTGGAAGCAACCCACCTCCTTGAAAGAGAGAAGTAGCAACACCCATTGCTCCTCCTAAAATGTTGTTAAACGCATTATTTTTAGTTTGTCCTGCGTCATTTAAAAGTCTTTCGTTCTTATCTTTATAAGTGTTTTTTAACTGATTTAAAAGGTCTTTTGAAGCCTGTTCTTGTTGGTTATAAAAATCCATAAACAAATCCATCTGACCACCATTTTGATAAACAGGAACCTTCATACCTTTTTTGGCAGTCAAATCATCTGTCCTTCCTACGGTATAAGGAGTTAGATAAAAATTGTTTGCTCTGGATTGTTCCCTGCGTTGTTTAAGATCTTCTTGGGAAGCATTGTCAAATATTTGTTGAATACGTCTTTTTTTATTTCCTTCAAAGATTCCTGCTATTCCCCCAACTATTTGTCCCACAGAACTTATTAAAGGAAGACTATCTACCAAAGAAGATTCTTCCTTCTGTTGAGAGTACATGGGTTTTTGTTGAAATACGTCTTGATCAATATAAGAAACAGAGTCTCTTATAAAATCCCCATATTGAGCCTTCTTCTTTTTTAAGAAGAGTTTAGATCTATTAGTTAGGTTAGACATTATATATTTATCTGATCTTGATTTGGTACTATAAGTTGTAATAATATTTTATGATCTGTGTTATCTTCACTTCTTAGGTGAAGTTTTATCCATTTGCCTTTTATGTCACTTCTTTGGTGTGGAGGTATGGTACTTAAAGTAGATTGGGGTGTATAATCCATACCATTGTCCGAAAGAAGAAGTAAAGGAGTAGAGTTATGATTAGTTCTAAGACTTTCAAATTTGTTAATTCTAAATACTGAATCTTGCACTCTGGTTACTTCTGCTACTACTGGATTAGACTCTGAGTTTTGAATCAGAGAATGAGCAGGATTATTAAGGTTCTTAAGATAAGTATTAAGAAGTCCAGTAGATCCGTTATTGTTATAAGCAAAGATTTTATCAAAGAATTTATCTGTCTTATAAATAGGACTACCGTAAACAGACTGAGTATAAAACTCTGCAAATACTTCTACGTTTTGGAATTCTTGATTTTTATACTTATTGTTAATTACTAATCCTACATCAAAAGGAACTTGTTCTCCGTAATAAGATTGATATACGAACTCTTTGTTGTGTTTCCAAATACCAGTCTCATTAGCACTCAAGTAAGTATTGGAATCTACTAAAAAGAATCTTGGAGTAAATGAGTGAAAACTAATCCACGATTCTAACTTAGGCTTATAAGATAAACACCATACATCTCTATCTGATGCTCCCCTAATATAAAGATTTTCAGTGTAATTATCAAATATAATTACTGTAGTATTATCTTCGTATCCAACTGATTCAGTAGCAGTAAAATGCTGAAGCCAAGACTGCATGTTTCCAGTAACGTCTTTAAGAGATCCGTTCCACTGAAATAACTTACGTCTATAGCGATCAAAAAAGAATGTCCCATACCTTGTATTACAAAAAGATAAGGGGTCTACACATCCTACATATCCTGTTTGTTCGTTGGAAAGTCTTCTAAGACGATTGGTAAAAATATCCCCCTGAGTTAACAAAAGAGAGTTTCCTTCGTTAGTATTAAGTGTATAATTAAGTTGAGAATAAAGAATATTATTCTCAAAAGCAAAGAAGATAGAATAATCATCAGTGTAGTGCATTCCTGTAAACTCACCAAATATTCTTGGTAAGACAGTATAGTTTAAAGGAAGAAACTGTAACCATTTATCATCAGTAGATTGAGGATCGTCCTTAAGAGAGTAAGATACAGTAAAGTCGTTATCTGAATCTGTTGGATCAGAATTACCGTAGACCCTTTCTATTTCGTTAGATAAAAGAGAAAAGTTATATAAGAATTTATTATCGTATCTAATTTTGTCTGTCTTTGCTATATCTCTGTAATCTATCTTGGGATAAAAACTTCCGTTGGGAGTAAAATCTCTTTCTCTATAATCTCCTATGAATTCAGACTCACACCAGAAATTAAGCACCCCTGTTACAAAGACGTAAAAAAGACCTTTAGCGTTTTCACCAGCACCATCTTCGTAGGTTAAAAGAGCGTTGTCCAGATTATACTGAAAGCCATCGTTATCCAAAGGTGCCATATCTATCCAAAATCTTGGATACCAAGCATTTCTTACTTCTCGATAATTATATTCGACATAATCAATTGGAACATCTTCCAACCATTCTGTAAATAACGGCATCTTCCTTAGAAGGGTGTGCTTTGAAATAAACACATCTCCTGCAAAAATTACATCAGAGTCCGAAGTTACTTCACCAGAAGAGACTTGGTGAAAACATCCTACAGGTCTATAAGATATAGAATCAATAGATCCATATTGATTAGGTTGTTTAACTTTTACCGCAGTGTAATAAGAACTTCCCTGAATATTTAAATCATCTCCTGCGTATCTATTAACGGTGTTAAAGTAATTATATCTTGGTAAACTATGAGAGTATCCATCTAAAGATACTTCAGAAGCCAATACTCTACTTGTGTCTAAATTAGTAGGATCAGATAAAACTCTATCTATTTCTAAGTAATAAGAAGACTCTCTTAAGTAGTTGTTAATTTTCTTATTATTAGAAGTAATTTGATTTATAGGTAAGAGATATTGACTTGTATTAATTTTAAATCTTGATGCTAAATCTAATGTCCAAGGAACAAATTTTGAATAGTTACATACACTATTCATTTGACCTGCATGATTATTATAAGTGCGTAGTAAAGCATAATCATCACCCGGAAGAAATTCTACACCAAGTCTTGTTTTAGGGTGAAGATAAACGTTATCAAACTTTCCTTCAATCCATCCTACTTCCTCTCCGTAAACTTTGAGTTCTGTTCCAAATTCTCTTTGAATTTCTCTAAAGTGAATGTCGGGAGAATGATAAGTAAAGTCTTTTCTTGAGTAAAGTTGAGGAGGTGTCCAGTTTGCATCTGCTCCTAAATCTCCATTACTATTGTTTAGAGTTTGTTGAGTAGATAAGAAAACATCAGGATGTAAATCGTTATAAGGATAGTTAGGATAATAAATAGTAGTCTCTGGTGTAGAAGTATCTTGTCCTAAGTTAAATATTAGTCCTTTGTGAAGAATAGACTTATTACCCTTACGATCTCCTACTAATATTCTATAACCTGAGATGTCAGGATCAGGAGAATTGTCTGGTAAAAGGGGATACGGAATGTTTTTAAACCTTACTGCTAAGATATTGACACAGGAATCTTCTTCTATATAGGTTTCACCTGAAGAACAATAATCTTGACAATACTCTTCGTAAGTAGTTTCAAACTCCCCTTGAATAGCAATAGTAAAACAAATCTCTTCACACTCTCCACTTGCTGTTTGAGCCTCAGTAAAATCATTGTGAATGTGAGTAAGATCGTGAGAAGGCATCCTATGATGTCTAATAGGTTGACATGCTAAATCTCCCCACACATCTGGATCATTAGGATAATTAAACTCTGCTGATTCCCAATAACCCATCTTACCAGACTTGTTAATAACTGTACCAGAACAATCTTGACAAGATTGCTCGTTATCAATTTCTAAAGTAGCGGTGTTTTCTATTTGCCACCTTTTTAAAGTAGCGGGAACACAATCTTCTAATTCGTAAATATCGTTAGTCTGATAATCGTCTCCTGTGTATTCTATTACGTCACCAGAGGTGGCTTGTCTTCCAACTATAGGAAAGATTCCTCTTGAATTTCCCTTTGAACCAAACCACTCTAAAGAAAAGGAATAAACCTCGTCTCTCATTAAGGAGGGATAAAAAGGAGCCAGTTCCTTATCTATAGTGACTTCTACCCATTCAGTTTCAATCTCTAATGCTTGAGGTTGATAATTTAATCTTTCTTGATTAGCGTGTCCACCAAGCATCAAAATCTCTCCATTAGTAACTATGTGTTTAGAAGAGTCAAAAACTACTCTCTTTTGTAATGCTTGTTGAGTAGAGAATATCGTAGTGTTGTCTATAGAGTCTATAGTAAACTTTGTGTTAGAAGTAGGAAAGAATCCAAAGTTATAAGTAACCAAAGAATTCTCTCTGGTGTTACTTACCAAGACTAAAGCAAATTGATTAAAAGGTACATCTTGACATCCTATCTCTACACTTAGACCAATGTTGGCAGATTCTGAAAAAACCTTAATAGCAGGACTAAAAGTAAAGTCAGTAAGAACTACATTATCTATAGCATAAGCAATTCCTACTTGATAAACTCCACTTAATAATTTACCTTCTTCGGTCTTGGTTAGATTTATACAGGGTTTGATGTAACTTTTATTAATCTTGATTGCTTCACAATCAAAGTCTGATAAGTATTCTATTTCACAGTTTTCACACTTTGATCCTTCATATTTTTTAGGATATTCTTTATCTATGTCAAAATAACGATTAGGATTCCCTCCATCTACTATATAAACTCTACGGTCGTTATTTTTATTGTTATACTTGTAGACTCCTCGAATATAATAATCCAGGTTTAAACAAGGATCGTTAGCCCACATATAATAAGAACACTCTAAAGAATTAAGAATACCTAATTCATAAGAATCAGCAGTTTTAAATGCTAAAAAGTGTTCGTACCTACCTAATTTCACTGATCCTTTAAATTCATAATCTTCTGGAAATTCGTAACAAAGTTCATTACCTAATTGATTAACAACAAACCAATTGTTTCCTTCGTTATCAGATACATCTCCATTAAGTAGAAAAGTTAAATCCCTATCCTCAAGCAAGGAAGGGTGTATATCGTAATTCAATTTTTGTCCAGCAGTTTGCTTAACAGAATCTACCATCTATTTATAATTTACTGGTCTTTTTGTAGGATGAGTTAATTGATTACCATGACCATATACTATCTGCTCAAACTTGGAATAGCGAGAGTAAAAAGTTTTACGAGCATCATACATCTCTTTGAAATCTACTTGTTTTACAAAAGATCTTGCGTTAGCCTCTAACACAGTAAGTTCGTTCTTAGAGTCTATATATCTTTGTTGTACATCTGCATCGTTATTCCAGTACATTACTTGAAATACTTTTTTAACACAAGCCCCTTTAATCCATTCTCTGATTCTTGCAAAGTCAGGAATTAATAAATCTTTTCCATCAACAGTGTCTTTCTCTAACTTCTGAAGATACTCCAAATAAATGTAACCTGTTTCAAATCCTGCCACTAAGAGTTTACTTGACAGGTCTATCTGATGTTGATGTAAAACGTTCTTATTAAAGCAGTTATTAGCACAATAAGGTAAGGAAGAGTTAGAAATAGATAGTGGAGCAAACTCTTTAAAAGTAACATCAAACGTTTCAAACCTTTGAACTATTCCCCATTGATCTCCACATTCATCTGTACACAAGGTTGATTTACCTGTAACTAAAAAGTCAGCAATAGTTGAATCGCTGACTTCATACAACTGAGGATTTTCTGTTACAGTAGAGGTTACTTTGTAGTCAAAACACGCTAATGCTAAAAGTAATTTGTGAAAATCATCAGGTAGGGAAGATTTATAATTATCTACAAATAGAGTAGTTTTTCCTACAGGATAAATTTTAGAACCTAACTTGGAAAGACACTCTGCTATCACTGGATATAGGTGAGAATTATCTACTACAGCCCTTTCAAAATAGACTCGTAAATCATTCTTTACTTCAGCAAGAAGTTCTTCAGCAGTAATAAAATTTACGTTTTTATCGAGATTCATACTTAGGGAGATACTTGTCTTTCAATAGTGTTAGCGTTAGGGTGTTCATCTGGTTTCAATTGAGTGATAGGAACCAATTCAGATCTTGCCATTTTAATAGCAGCGTCTTCTAAATAGTCAGGAAGTTGTACTTTAGATCTCAATTTAGAACCACATTCGTTATTATTAATGTCTATTGGAGGATTAGCAGTAGAGTTATTATTAGAAGTGTTACAGTTAAAGTCTGAAAGATCTCCTTCAAATAACGCAGATAAAGATAACCAAGGATACTCATGCTTGGGAGTGTAAAGAAACCCATTGTGAATAAAAGCGTAATTTTCTCTATTGAATCGAACTTTACTTTTTACTTCGTATTGAAAAGGACTAACTATTACAAAAGTTCTACTCAAGTCAGGAGTTGCTAACCACCTATAAATAATTCCATCATTACTTTCTATAAACTTAGGAAGTTTTCTTTTAGAACGATACACTTCACAATTATTAGGTAATACAAGACAATTACAATAAATAGAATTAACCGCTTCCATCTCTATACAGATAGGTTCCCACACATCCGACATAGAATAAATATTACCAGAAGCAGTGTCTTGTTTAAGTAACTGTTTCATAGCAGTCAGATAAGTATTCCACAAATACCTGTTAGAGTAAACAGAATCATCAGATACTTCCTTTATTGACGAACGAAGTCTTGCTACTACTTCACCTATAGTTGTCATTTATTTTAACGATTTTATTAAATCTGTAGTTTCCTTTATTTTTTTGGGGTTTACTGCTTTTCGTTTAAAGAAGTCTATATCATCTTCGTACTTAATCCAGTGAAAGAATTTATCTTCTTTTATACGACTAATAAGTTTATCTCGAAACAAACGAGCAGAATCAAATCTGTAGCATAGTAACATTTGTAGTCTAAAACGCTCGAATTTTATGTTCCACGCTAACTTATAATAAATATTATCTGTTCGTACTAATTTATGTTTTCTATGCTTTTGTTTTTCAGTTTCTCTGTATTTAGCACCAATTATTTGAAGTCTACCCATTTTGTGAGGAAACTGAAAACCATCAGTAGTATCTAATATGGCGTCTTCTACAATCTCTCTAAAAGAAGAGAGAATCCTTCTAATTGTCCAGTAATCAAATCCCTTCTCTTTAAAGTCAGGATGTCTTTCCTGGAATTCTCTCCATACTTCGTGAGAGATAGTTATCTTATAATCATTATATGCCTTGTACATAATATAACTAATTCAGACTAAATTTCAAAGAAAAGGGTGTAATGTTTATTATGGGTAAAATAAGTAATGCTCTTCTATCACATTATTAGTAAGGATGTCCATACACACTCCTTTAGTGTTTTGCATAAAATTAGTCTGTGACCATTTGGAAGAACCATACATAGAGAGAACGTTTTTATACCTAAAAAACTCTCCAAACTGACAAGATGCTTGATGCTGATCTCCTTTAATTACATGAATGTATTTAGATTTAATTTGGTGAGCATCTATGTATCTTTTGAAATAAAGTTCAGTCTTCATATCAAGAGTAGAAGGAAGAGGATTTTTTAAATCTTCAGCGTCTTTACCATGACACAAAATAAAACAGTGGTCGTTAACTTCAAAATGTTCAATAAACTTATCTCCTATATAAACCTCTACTTCAGGATATTTGAGATTTATTGCTGTTTCTAAAGACTTATTACATATCCATTCAAAGTCCCCTCCGTGATTAGATTCTCCTGCCGTAACATAAGAAATATGACATTTACACTTTTCTTGAATTGTATGAACAAAGTCTAAATGAACCTTCATAAAAGTAGAATACACCTCACGATTGGTCATATTTTGAGGAAGAGTGTGTCCTCCTCTTGTAGTTTTTTTATCAAATCCATCCACTGTGTCTAAAAGGTCTATAAGAACTATAGCATCAAACTGACGACTGTTATAAAGATTAATGATATGGTTTGCTAAAACAGTCATCCTCCTTTCAAATTCTTCAGCGTTGTACTCATTGTCAAAGAGAGAGTTCTCCTTGGTTTGTGCTCCTATGTGTTTGTCAGACATATAAACAAGTAGTGCAGAAGAAATATCTTCATAAACAGGTACAGTATCTTGAGTAGGAGAATAAGTTTTTAAGAAGGATTCAAACTCTTCTTTATAATCCACGCCGTCTCCCTTTTTAATCATAAAAGTAGACTTACCTTTTTCTTTAATCCATTGAGCCTTAACATCCCAACCTTCTTTGATCTGTTCAAGTGCTTTTTCTTTGGCTTCTCTTACGAGTTCTTCCTCTACTCCTAAGGATTTAGAGATAGAAGGAACTCCTTTTTCTAAGTAAGAACGATGTGCAATAAAATGTTGAGTAAGTGTTTCTAATGTGTACATTCAGTATTTTTTTGTGAAAAGTTGGACAAAGGTATATTAAAACTCTTAATTAACAAAAAAGCCCCTCTCACTGTTGAGAAGAGCCTGTTATAACCAACAATCGAGTATTTCTTAAGGACATACAATCCACTGATAAGAAGTGGGAGTTACTTTCACAAATCTCAGTTTTAAAGTTTTGTGGGTAGAATCCATCAAGGTAGCAAACTCATCAGTAGTAGTTAAAGGGTTCCAATCATATTGAATATCAATATTAAACACGTATTCAAACGTAATACCTCCATCAGAAGGAACACTAATATCTTTGAATATCAGTTCTTTATCAATGAAATCAGAGGTTACTGGTAAAACAATAGTATTGGTAAATGTACCAGCAGTACCATCATCAGTACAAGTAAAGAGAAGAATTTTGTTACAGTCTTCTGCTGCAACAGTATATCTGTCAGCGTCATCTGTTTCACCATCTGTATTAAATGCTATGATTTTTGATTCTCTTGTGAGTCCACATTGAATCAATTGAAGAAGATCAGTAAGGGTTCTTTTATCACCATCATCTACATCAGAGTCTTCAAAACAAAGAGGTTCTTTGTCATAAATAACACAGTCTGTGGGTATTGTAGAAGCACATCCAGTAGAACAAGGAGTAATAGTTTTAGTCTGAGAACAATTTGTACAAGCCATTTTTAGTTTTTTATTTAGTCAACGTACCAACTAATACCAAATAAAGAAAGATTTTCTCCATTTGTAAGGTGGGTTCCTCCGGGAAAACTTACCACAATGGAAGAACTAATTGTAAGTAAAGCACGATAAGGAGAAGCATCTACTGCTGCCAAGAAATAACCAGAAGAAGAAGGAATGTCTTGAACATCAAGGTTTAAAAGAGTAGTAGGAACATTACCCCCTGTTACTGTACCTTGAAGTTGTCTATGATTACCTAAACGATAAAGTTTTAATTCATCTACTATTTCCCAATTACCTTCAAGATCTTCATCAGTAAAAACTTTAACTGAAGGTTTTCCTATGGAAGGACTTGTAACTACCCAAGAGTAATTAACCCCGTCTTTTTTAAGATAAGAAAGATGGAGTACTTTGTGAGGCCCCCAAGCAAGTTTTACAAACTCGTCAGTTTCTTCTTCTTGGTCAAAAACAATATTCTCAGAAAATTCCCAATAAACTGTACCTGAAGGATCGTAATCTACAGAAATGTCTTTTAAAATAAGAGTCTTATTAATAAAGTCTTCAGAATCAGGTAACGTTATCGTATAGGTGACATCAGCAGCACTGTTAATATCTCCCTTGAGTAGAAGGATTTTACAAGCGTCTTCAGTTAGAACTTCGTAATTACCTGTAACAATTTTAGCATCTCGTTCACACACATCATTCTCAATAGATTCAAGAATAGAAGAAAGTGAACGAGAAGAACCATTTCTTACATTATTCTCAAAAGATAGTTTGTCTCCCTTATACTCAACACAGTTTGCGTTTACTGTATAAGGACAATCACAATTTTCAATACTTACTTTTTTACATGCTGTGCAAGCCATTTTAAATAATTTTTTTAGAAAACACATAGGTTTGTAATTAAAAGATAACAATTATTCAATGAAGAAAGATATACCATCAAGGTATAATTTGGATGATTCTCCTGTGGGAGCAGTTCCTGTAAAATAAAGTTTTACAGTTCGATCTACTTCTATCTTAAGAAAAACCTTATAAGTAGTTCCTGTAAATTCGTGAGCAAGATTTACTACTCGTTTTTCAGGAATACTCATAGGTAAAGTCAAGATGGTAGAACTTACATTCCCTCCTGTTAATTCACCAGACAAATGATAAAGTTTACCTTTTTTAAGAAGTTTGGGTTGTCGTACAATAGTCCACCCTGTTCCTACAACGAGGTCTTGAACAGAATCTAAAGTATCTTCCTGACAGCAAAGTTTTTCAGAAATTTCCTTAAGCCAGTCATTAAGAGTATTACCCTCAAAATCAAAGCATCGAGGTTTACGAAGTCCTACTTCAATTACTTGATTGGACGAAATTGGTTCAGTTACACAATTGTTCATTTTTATAAGTTTATAGAATTGAAATTAAGTTAAAAATTAAAAATTAAAAATTAAAAATTAAAAAT
>JACCDG011247036.1_pt1 | contig 24960 bp, 12 predicted proteins | sample 7442471 | NCBI WGS metagenome assembly JACCDG01 (sample SAMN15323444, study PRJNA562643) | freshwater metagenome | isolation source: river surface water | place: USA:Blue River Watershed | collected 2017-08-17 | reverse complement strand
GGGCGGAGGGGGCGGGCGCCAGCCAATATGGGGCGGTGGTCTCATGGGGTGGATATCCATTCATGGTTTGCAGTTCCTGTCGACTGCCGCGCCTACCTTCCTGGCGTCGGTGATGGTTTGGCGGCTATCGACGACGTCCCAAGACGGCTTGCCGGTTGGAGGTAGGACGGCCTTCATCGTCGAGCAGAAGTCTCGAGATGCAATGGACACTGGCTGGACCGGGACGGGCTGATCCGCAGCGCATCCGCCGAGAATGAGCGGCAGGACGAGGTAGGTCAGGAGTTTCATGGCTTGCGGCTCCGGCAGCTTGCGGATTGCTGGCAGAGCGCAACGATCTCAGCCGGCGTCTCTGGCGTCGGCGTCACTGCTTCGGCCGCGCGCCGTGCTTCCTCAACCGCTTCCGTTACCGCGGTATTGTGCGCCCGCTCGATTTCCCCAACACGGGCGTTGCAGGCGAGAACGCCCTTGTTGCGCTCAGCCTTGACCGCACCGTCGACCACGATCTGTTCGCGGATCAGCATGGCCCCGTATGTCAACCCGCCGGAAAGCGCCGCACCCGCCAGCGCTCCCAGCAATGCTATCACCCAGCCCATCGCTTACTCTCCGAACGGGTTTTTGAAGACAGGCGCGGAAACGGGTTTCGCCGGGGCTGGCGTGGCCGCACGCTTGCGTTTCGGCTTTTCCGGTACGGGTGGAGCCTCGACGGCCGGCAGCGCTTCCGCAGGCTTCTGAGAGGCTTTTTCGAGGGCGGTCGCCAGAGCCGCGACCTTGGCTTGAGAGGCTGCGAGTTGCCGCAGCGTCTCCGTCTTCTGATGTTCGAGTTCAGCAACTCTATCCAGAGCACCGCGCACATCATCGCCGCGGGCAATGTGGGCAATCGAAAAGCCCACCACGAACACGATGATGCACGCCAGCCAGGCAGCCGGCGACTTGATCAGGGCAATGAATGACTTGATGACGGCAGAGATTGCCCAATAGATCCATTCCCAGGCAACGGTTGCCCATGCCCATGCGTTGGCGCGGAGCCAAGTGACGAGGTTGTTCATGCTTCTTCTCCTGCCTTTGCCTTGAGGCGCTTCAGTTCGACCTTGTTGTGGGTGTGCCGGTAGATCACGACGAGAAGGACAATCAGGCCAATCACGACGAGTGCCCCGCCGATCTTGACCTTCATCAGAGACCCGAGGCTGGTCAGCGGGTCGACAATCTCGCCGACTTCTTTCTTGGCGTCTGGGAGCGCGCCGCGCAAAAATGAAAGCTGCGTTTCAAGCCAAGTCATGATGCCGCCGAGAGTCCACCACACGGTCTTCGACTTGGCCGCTTCCGTCGCGTACTCCTTCACGACGTCCATCTTCTTCGGAGCAGCGGACGCCGCAGGCGGGGCCACGACAGCCTCGACGACTTCGGCCTCGACGGGATCCGGATCGAGTACCGCCTTGCGGACCTCCCTAAGAGGGAACAGCGGATTGGTGTCGATCTTGCGCCCCGGCGAAATCTGCCAATGCGTCAGGATCTCGTTGCAGTCGGGGTATTCCTCGACGATCAAGGTGCAGAGCAGTTTTACCGCAGCGACCTGCGCTTCGGTATACGGTAGCCAGTAGCCGTCACCGTGCTCCGGCGTCGACTTGTGCTCGATCTCGTCTGGCTTGCAGCAGGCCCCGAACCATGCCTTGCCGTTCGCATCCATCTTGCCTGGGTTGACAATCTCAATCCCGATCGAGCAGGAGTTCAGGCCCGAGGTGCCCTTCCACTTCGACACGCCAGCGTGGAACGCCTTGCGGTTCAGCGGCACCATTTGCGTCACCGTGCCGTCGCGCTCGACAACGAAATGCGCGCTCGTCTTGCACTCAGGCGACTTGAACCAGTCGACGCTGCTGAACTTCGACAGGCGGCCAGCGGTATCGTGCGCCACGACGTACCGCGGTGTCATCTCGCCACCGCTAGAGTTCGCCTTCACGAACCTGACGCCATTAACTCTCCCGTTCTCGATCATGATCGTTCTCCATAACGACAAAGCCGCCCGAAGGCGGCCTCATCGTTCGTCAAGTTGTAAGAAACGCTTACGAGTTGAACGAGCCTACGGCGATGCAGGAGACGTTGGCCCCGGTCGTAATCGACCAAGCCCCGCTTGCACTCTTCAGCCCGAGTTCGACCACGATCGGCTTGAGCTCGGTGAGGCTGTTCGATCCGCCAGCAAACAACGCAATGCTTGTCACGTTGTCGATCAGGGTCACGACTCCGGGGGACACGCTCGCCGGAATGATGATGACGCGCTGGATCACATCGCCAATAGCGCCCACCGCGCCGAGAACCTGGGCGGTCTGACCCGCAGCAACGGTCTCATAGCGGAGAGCCGTATGGACGGCTTGAGAGACTTTCGGGGATACGGTCATGGCTTGTTCTGCTGCTCCTTCTTGAGTCGGCTGTAGGTCTTCAAGGCTTTCAGGATGATCTCGTTCTCGCGGTCGGTAATGATCTTGAGGCGCTTTTCTTTCTCAGGGCCGTCGAGATCCCGGTTGAGATTGATGACGTCGGCCTGCTTCCGGAGTGCCGACAACTGGCGCTGCGTTGTCCGCATCATCTCGTAGGCTTGGAGTTCGGCCGGGTTCTCCTTGCGGATCTCGGCCATGCCATCGCGGTTCTGGGCCTTGCGCAAGGTGTCAAACTGGTAGTGGACGCTGTCGACCTCGTTCCACTGTTCGTAGAAGTCGCGGCGACGGGATTCGCCGGTCGACTTGCCATAGAGGCGCCGGACGAATGGCGTCTTTTCCGGTATCCACTCCTGGCCGTTCATGGCGCGCTGGCCAGTGTTCCAGATGTTGCCGACGAACTTCGACACGCCACCACCAAGGAAGTCCGCAATATGCTCGATAGACTCCGGCGAGACATCGATGGAACCAGACTTGACGGTGCTGCCACCCGTCATCTTGTTGAGCGCTCGCGCCAGATCAACCGCCCAAGCGGGAGCCGTCGAGAAAAAGTTCTCGCTGTCCGGCTTGAACTTGTTGTACTTCTCCGGTTGGATCTTGCCGCCGAACCAGCTCTTGTTCTCTGCGATCTGTACAAACGGATCGGCAAGCGTCGGTGACGCCATCTGCAGCCACGACGGCGCAGCACCCATGGGGCTGAACGATTCCACCATCGCGCCGAGCAAGCCAGCAATCGCCTTGGCTGGTTTCTCCTTGCCGTAGCCTGCTGCTGTCCGGCTCAATGCCGCCGTCTTCTGCCCGAACAGATAGAACACGTTGTAGCCATAGGGCATCGGGATCTGCACGTAGTCTTTGCGACCAGGCAGCATCACGATCATGTTCTTCTCTTTCTTCCACTCGTCGATCTTCTCATAGGCGTTCTCGCCGTCGTCATCGTCGCCGGCAATCATGTAGTTGAGGAGGTCGAATAGAACTCCAGCCAGGACGATCGCAGCGGCGCCCTTGCGGACGGCTGGCGAACGAGTGACCGCCTGAGCAAGTCGTGTGGTGCCCTGGACCGACGCATTGAAGAACAGGTAGAAGGCATTGATGGCAGGACCGTACTCGCCCTTGCGGTTGAAGTTGACGGTCAACTCTCGAGCGGCAAAGGCTGCCTTGTCCTGAGACACGCCGTTCTTGCGCAGGGCAATGTATGCCGACAGACGCACGCCGTTCTCGACCGCGCTGTTGGCGTTGTCGATCAGGTCGAAGACATTGCGTAGCGCCCGCCGCGTCTTGCCCGCGGTGATCGACTTCTCAATGCGGGTCTTGATACGGTCGATGTCGTTCATTTCGATAAACGAGATCTTGCCGCCGGCTAGGCGGTATTCCTCGAACCACTTGGCGTAGTCCTGCGCCTCCTTCGAGCGCTTCGTGCCGATCATGGTTTCATTCGCCGCGCGGGTGCCGCCGAAGATCGTCCGGCCTTCATGAGACTGCAGAGCAGCCATCACGCCACGGATCGACTTGAGAGACAGCGCCTCGGCGATGATCTTCTTGCGGGTGCCGGCCGGCTTGTTGGCGACGTCACCCACGTTCATCAGCGCCGTCTGGATGTCACGGAGGTAGTTCGAGACGACGAACTCCGGGTTGAACGACGTGACCAGTCGCGCATAGAAACGGGCCAGATTGAAGAATGCCCGACCGGGAGCCGTGCCGAGAATGCCAGGCTCTCCCGTGCGCAGCGCCCGCGCCAGAGGATCGTGCAAAATCTCCATGTAGTGCTGTTTGCCGGCGATCTTGACGCCGAAGACCTTGTCGTTGTTCCGGGCCGCGAACGGCGGCGGCACCCAATACATCTCGACGAGGTCGGTCGTGGGGTTGATGCGCCGACGGGCTTCGCCGCGGTAGATCTTCCACACATCCGGATCGGGATGCGCCTGGATCAGACGATACAAGGTCTTGTCAACCCGGTTCTTTTCCGACCTGATGATGGCTTGGACCGCCTGCTGCATGACGTATGCGGCAGGGTTGTCAGCCTTCGACCGACGGCCCAAAGCCTGCTTTGACTCCGGTCCCCGGATGTCCATGCCGCGGCCGACGCGGGGAATGCCCCATTCCTCGACCTCGCCCTCGAATCCACGCAGCGGCACGTAATGCTGGTACTTCGTGCGCCAGTTGTCGTACTGCTCCTTGGTCAAGAGGCCCGAGCGATAGAGCGTATCGCGGGCGTCCGTGACCATGGCGTCGATCATCTTCGCGGCGTCCTTGAATGCCTTGCCGCGCTTGCCTTGCTCCAATGCGCCGATGATGCCGTTGGCCTCGGCATCCGTCATGCCGGACCCAGCATTGTTCGCAGGATCGATCACGCGGATGGCAGCATTGCGCTCCTTGGCGTGACGGGCATACAGATAGTCGCCGAGCTCGTTGAACGCGATGCCTGTCTTGCGCAGATGCTCGGTCAGGGGCTCGACGTGCTTCTCTTGCAGATCCGTCAGGCGCTCGCCAGCACGGCCATGATAGATGGCCTCTGCCATATAGACGCTCAACTGCTCCGGCAGCTTGACGCCGGTGGATGCCTCGATGGCTTCCTCTTGCCTACGGACGGGGAGCACCTTGTCTTGGAGATAGGTGCGGATGTTGTCGGTGTAGGGCTGCATCCGGCGGATCCAGCGGGCCGTGTAAACACGGGCGGCTGCCGGGATCAGCGAGGCTTGGGCGCCTTCATAATCTTCTTGAGCACCCACAGGCTCCGACGGAACGTCAGCCTGTCCACGATCTGCCAGAACCTGAGCATTGCCGTCCTTGGGTTCGATCTCAATCACCTCGGCGCGAATGGTCTTCGCGCCACGGGCACGCATCGCCTCAATCCGATGGTTGCCGTCGTTTACATAGTACGTGTTCCCATATTTGAAAACACTCACGGGACGGCCATCGTCGGATTCAGGGAGTCCGAGCTTCGCCTTGACTCGGCCGACTGAGACGGACTTCTGGATGGTGCGGATGGCATCGACGGGGACCGATAGCATGGACCTGCCGACCAAGCGCACGTTGTCCACGTCAAACGGCTCCCGCTCGACGTAGCCGGCGGGGCGCATCTGCGGGTCTATGATGTTGCGGGCAGTCCTGACCGGGCGCTCGCGAGCGGCTTGATCCACCGCCCGACGATCCCGAGCCGCCTTCATCTCGCCCGTACGCGCCCGCTCGAAGATGGCCTCGTAGCTGTCGAAACCCTTACCCTTGAGGACGTTGCGGATGCCTTGGAAGATACGGATCATCCTGTCCCACACCCGACGGACGCCGATGTGCAGACGGCTGGCATTGGCCAAGCCTTCCTCGCGCATGCGGCGGTAGCGCTGGAAGGCAATGGCGCGAACTTCGACGTCCTGCAGTTGGGTCAGGCGCGGGTCAGACGGCGACAACTGCAACTCATCAGACGCCAAGGCGCGCATGCGGCGCATCTCGCTATCGGAGGTGAGCAGGCGCAATTCGGCCTCAGACGCCAGTTCCCGCTCGACATGATGGAAGGCTTCATGGCCTGCGGCCGTTCTCAGGTCATAGGCTGGGTCATTGGTTGCCAAAGCAATGAGCGGCTTCGCGTCGAGACGGCGAGGATTGTAGACACCCCCTGCCGTTCTTGTGGCGAACCCTGCCGACCGAGACGCTGCGATCTGCTCCGGGTTAATCCCCTTGGACTCGATCTGATCCCGGAACTCGACTTGAACAACATCCCGTCCCGTCATCCGGGTGATGATGCTGATAGCCTCGGTCATCTCCTTGGCGAGATTGCTGGTGATGGCCTTGTCCGGAACAGGACTGGGCACCATCGAGAACATCGGCTGTCCATCATTGAGGACAGAGTCTTTTACTCTCTCTGTCAGGGGGAAGAGAGTGAAGCCTTTGCCCTTGAGGCCGTTTGGCGTTTCAAGATGATCGATGCGAGCGGGCGCCGGAGCCGACTTGTCGATGCTGGTGAGAAGTTTGCGGAGGTTCTTCGGAACGATGCCTTCAACCGGCTTGACCGTCTCGCTACCGGCAAGTTTGGCAAGAACCTTTCCATCAGAACCGTAGAACTCCCGCATGCCATTGATCTGGCCAGGATTGTAGGAGACAACCGTCTCTCCGCTCGGGATAGCAATATACTCAGCCCCCGCTTCTGCCGCTTGTCGAATGGCACGGCGAAGGGTTGTTGTCGTCCATTGATCTGTTGTGTTGACGAGGGGGTGGCCGGGGGATGATGCGACAGCAGTCTCGTACTCAGCGCGCAGCAGACGCTCTTCGGCGCTGGCGCTTTTGACATCGTCGAGCGCCGTTCGCATTTCGTCGGAGAAGCTTTCCGGGTAGGAAATGCCGGTTATCTGATCCATCGCGATTTGATCAAAGCGGCCTGCCTTGGGCGCCGTCTTTGCTTTGGCTGACGCGGCGTCGAACAAATCGCCCACGCGGTTCTTGGCTGCTTCCAACCGCAATTCGAGGTCCGCGATCTTCGCCTCGTCTCTGACTCCTCCGTCTCTGAGCTTCTGCCCCCAATCAGATTGGATCTGATCTATCAGATAGACTGGCTTGCCTTCATGCTTGACCATAGAGGTCATCATGTGGCCGATGATGTTGGGCTCTGAGAAGTGACCGGATTGGAAGTCGCCAGTGATCCGCTCGCGCTCTTCCGCCACATCCTCGGGCATCATGCCGAGCGCATCACCAATATCGCCGAACTCGTCCTCGACATGCTGTGCGCGCTGCGAAGCAACTTCGTTGTTGCTCGGCAGATGTATGACCGTCTCTCTGTACGTGGGATTAGATGGGTCGAGGGAATGGTGTTCCCACTTCGTAGTGCGCTCTTGCGCGCGAGCCAGTTCGCCAGATTGGGTTCGAGCCGCCTCACGAGATGCCCGAATGGTAGCAACATGGCGGCGAGCCGCTTCATATTCGGCGCGGCGGGTGCCTCTGATGTCCGTCAACCTTGATGGCGGACCGCCGGTTGCGATCCGACCGAGGGCCATCAGGAACTGCGCCTCATCCTCTTCGCGAGCGACCCGGCTCAATGCTGGATCATTCCTCGCATCTGCAATCGCCTGCCGCTGGATATCTCGGTTTTGACCGTAGATAGCACGGATGTCGTCATAACCTTGAGGCGTCCTGACAACCTCCCTCAGTCCTACCCTATTCTCCTCTAAATGAGAGATGATTTCTGCTTTAGTGATTTGTTTCAACCGCGCGCGGCGGGGAGGAGAGGCAGTGCGATCACCCTGCTGCTGCGGGAGAAGTGGAACAACAGGCTGAGCATCCGGCGCGTACTTCGCCATCCACTCGGGTCCGAGCTCGTTGCGCAGGCGCATGATCTCTTGGCCCATCGCGGCGCGCATCTCAGGCGGATCGTTCTTGGCGTTGAAATACTTCGCCGTCAGGATGTCGAGTTGCGTGCTCAGGTCTTCGCCGGCTACCGCCTTGCGATACTCCTGCGACATGAGCGTCTGGAAGCGAGGCCCCCACACTTCTTCCTGCGGATTCTGAGACAGGGTGATCGCATCAGATTCCAGAGCCGTGGTTGAACCAGAATTAAACAGCCTATCCAACCCTGTTGCCTGGATTTCAGCATCCTTGACTCCAGCTTTCTTAAGCTGGGCAAGCATCTGCTCAGGGGTGCCCTTCTCTTGTTTCAATACGCGTGCGGCTTCGAGCGCCTTTGAATAGAATCCGAGACTGTCAAGGTCTCTCCGCATAGACTGTCCGGTGATGACATCCTGAAGCGATTGAACACCATCTGAGCCAATCTCAACTGGGCCGTCAACGTCGCGGATAGACCGGATGATATCAGAATTGTCGTCGGAACGGCCACCATCGATCACGTTGAACAGGGACTTCTTCTGCCGCGCCACGGTCTCCGAGTACCGATTTCGTGCAGCATCGTTTGCCACGTTGCCAGCGGCGACGTCGATGCTCAACTCGACCAGTTCGGCCTCATCGGCGATGATGTCATCGAGCGCGGACAAGGCATCCCTTGAGCGCTTGAGGTGTTCCTTGATCTTCTCCCTAAGGCGCCGTGTTTCAGGTGTCGACGACTCTTTATCCAATTGCCGCTTTGCGTCTCGCAACGCCCGAATCTGCTGTAGGACGTCGCGCCTCAGTTTGCCTGCACTTTCGCTGACGGCCCCGGCTTTCTGACGAGTCCCGTCGACCTTGAGGTCCGTAAGGTCGATCGGTTCGATATCCGATACGGGCACCGCGCCACGGGCATTGAGCGCACCGGGGACATTCCCCGGCAGAACGGCCTGATCCCGATAGCGAAGCTGTAGGTAAATTGCCCGGACCCTATCCATGATCGAGACGTCTTGATCACGGATGGAGCGTAGCAACCCCGCACTCAATGGCATCTCGCTCACATCAGTCCACTTCGAGACCTTCCCCGAAAGGATGTCGTCAAGCAGTTCCCTGACCGGCGCGATCTCTTGATCTGTCCAGCCACCCGCCACATATACTTCCATCATGTGGGCCACGGCTTCTTGGTGGTAGAGTTCAAGAGCCATAGGCTTATCCAAGCTGCCGTAGTTCGTGGTATACACCTCGAACGTCGACGTGGTCTTGGAAGCGGTTTCCTGTTTTGGGTCGCCTAGCCGCTTGTAAAGTTCAAAGCGCGACATATGCAACACGCCAAGGAGATCAGCATGGCCGACAAGCCGACCCCACGCAGTCCCCGTGTCCCGGTTCCCGCCGGGGAGAAACCCGTTCAGCCGAAGGGCATGGACAGTCTCATGCGCTCGTACAGTCCGAGTGGTCTTGACGAGATCGCCGCCGAAATCGACAGGCGAAAGAACGACAAGGGGCCTGCCGTGCGCAAGTAGATAGTGCCCCTGCGTTCTGATGAACTTAGCGGCAGTATCCTCGTAAGTGTGCTCTTCCCCATAGAGATCGAGCGCTGTCACTGTGTACTTGTCGGTGCCTTTGATTGGCGTGAGTTTGGTGACGACCGCCTCTGGGATCATGCCGGGAAGCGCCGATGGCGTCTCCCGCATGATGCTCAGAATCCTCTCGGCATCATTCGACAGATCGATGGGCTGCCTCAACATGAGGCGGCCCTTGACGTAATCGTATTGAGAGACGGTTCGGGTCGGGCGCGCAGTTTCTTCGCGGACCGACATCACAGGCATGCCCTGCTTGGCGATCTTCTCGATGGTGCCGTCATCGAGTTTTGCAGCCCATACCGTATAGGGCCTCTCGCTCTTGGGAGAGCCTAGAGCTTTTGGCAGTGCGATCTTCTCGAGCGTCAGATCCCACTTGCCGGTCAAGGTCCGCAGTTCCCGCTCAAGGGCGGGCTTCATCTGCGTGTCGTAGAAGTGGGCGGCTCGACGGTTGTTTTGGATTCGTCCAGTGGTGGCCGTTGTCGAGATCGCAACGGAGTTGACAGCCTTCTCCGCTGCCATGAGCAAAAGATCTCGAGCCATGACACGGACGTAGTTGTCGTCGATGGGGGATTCGGGAGTAACGTCGGTCGGGTCGAACTCGTACTTTTTCAGAGCACCCGGCGCAAAGAACTCCTCATTGTCCCGGCGCAGTTGCAGCAACTTGTCAAAGTTGCGCATGCGCTTTGCCTCAAGGGCGAAGTCAGCGGTTGGCGGGAACCGCCCCTTGTCGTCGACCTTGTATTTGACCGACTCTCTAGCCTCGTTGAGCCGCTTGTACCAAGTGTCGAAGTCAAGCTCCTTCCGACGGAAGGCTGGAGCAAGATCCTCTAAAAATGCCTTGGAGTCATCCAGACCACTGTAAATGCCGACGGCGTCCTTGGTGATCTCGAACGCCTTGTTCATAACCCTATCGTAGTTGCGCGCCCAAGCCTTTCGCTGCTCAAGTTCGGCGATGCTCATCTTCGGGCGCCTGCCAGTGTTCGCCCCCTGCATGTAATCCGACTGGCCTTCCTCGCCGACCAGCATCGTGCCGTATCCAGGTACTTCACGGATCGACCCGCGCCAAGAGGCCCAGGCATTCTTGAGGACGTCGTACCAATGCGGGCTCTCGAACTCACCTGGCGCAAACCTGGCTCCGCCAGCCATCCGCTTCGGGAATGCAATCGGGCGCTCGAAGTAGATGCCCTGACCGGGAACCCGCGGGCCAGTGAAGGCGCGCGTGCCGCCGAGCTCGTAGTTGCCCCGTGACCGCTCAGGGTTCAGCCAGGACATCTTGCGGCGGAAGTCGAACATGCGCTCGCCGATGGCCTGCTTGAACTCTTCACGAGTGAACTTCGCATCACCGCCAAACTTCTCCTGAAGCTGGAAGTGGTTTATCTCGGCTCGGCTGACGCCCTCTTTCGTAAGCCAATTGATGACGGACTGGCCGCTCATCTGGAACAGGGTCTCACGGGCTTCATCGATCTTCCGCGCGGCTTTGAAGTAAAAGCCGGACGGCATACGGTCGCCCATGTTGCCGGCGACCGGCGCGGCCTTCGGCTTCGATGGATCGACCTCGTCGTCGTACTTCATCAACTCGCGCAGGCCCTTGCGCTTGGAATCCATCAGCGAGTCGATGGCTTGACCAGCCTCGTCGGCGAAGTCGGCAAGATCAGCAGGCACATTCTTGTCGGAGAACAAAGACTTGCGCAGATCGTCGCGGGCGATCATCTCCGGGTTGTCGAGTTCGGAAAGGTAGAGCCAGATGTCGTTACTGCTGGGCTCGCCGTTTATGGTCAGTGGAGTGTTGGCATCCTGCTTTTCTGGCGAGTTCCATTTCTCGATCGTTTTCGGATCCCAGTAGAACAAGTTCGTGACGATCCGGTCGATATCCTTCTTTGCTTGGACCAAATCGGCCCAAGGCGCGTTGTCCGGATCGATGGACTGGATTTCACGGAGTCGCGCAATCGCTCGCTCGCGATCTGCCTTGATGAACCGAGGATTGCCCCATTGTGCTTCATAAGGAAGGGCAAGCACAAAGCCTTCCTTGTTGACGCGGGGGAAGTCTTCGGCTTCGGACTCCTCGCGCATGCCACTTGGGAACTTCTCGAGGAACGCGGCGCGATCCTTCTCGCTTGGGAACTGGAAGCCAGGGATTGCCCCATTGCCACGGAATGACGAGTAATAACCGTTGTTGGCCTTCGCAGCAGCAAGGATATTGTCAAAGGTTGCCCGAGGGACCGGCACGGCAATCGACGCCACGAACAGATCAGCGCCCGTGCGTCCGTGCTTGGTCTGGCCGGTGCGGAACGTGACAGAGATGTTCGGAGAAACCTCGGTCCCTGGCGCCGGGCGCCGCGCGGGCTGCGTATCGGCCGGAACCGATGCAACGGGCGAACTGCCCTCCGGACGACGGCGAGCTTGGATGCTCAAGTTCTCAATGCGGTCAAACAACTCGTTGATCGTCTCGGCGTCCGACAGATCGCGATATGAGGTGTTGGGCGCGGTATCCGGCGATGCATGCCGCTCAAGAACCAGAATCCGGGTGGCGACCTTCGTGCCAGCCCGCTCAAACATCACGGGCGGAAGATCGATCTCCATGGCCGAATAGATGTTCTTGTTGGCCGGATCGTCTCGGAACTGCTCAAGGCGCTTATCGGCCATGCCGCCACGCGGAAGAATAGCCACGACGCGGCCACCGTTCCGGAGATGGGCAACGGCCTTCTGCAGATGCTCCATGGCATCCTTGCCGCCACTGCCGAACGGCGGGTTCATCACAATGCCGTCGTACTTGTTCGTGATGTGGTGGTCTTCGAATCGGCTGTTGATGACCTTGGCGCCGGGAGACGAGAGACCGGCGCGAGAGGCAAGGCTTGAACTCGGCTCTATGACGGTACGGTTGGCGCCTTCCGGGAACCAGCGCGCGATGGCACCATGCCCAGCGCTCGGCTCAAGGATGCGCTCGCCGATCTGGACGTCTGCGAACTCGACCATCTTGAGACCGATAGGCTCCGGCGTGGCGTAGTAGTCAAAGCCTTCGCGCTGATCGCGGCGCCCGCGCTTCTTGCCCTCGGCAAAGTAGAACGCCTTGGCGCGATCATACGGCGAGATTAGGCTAGCCGATGCGCGATCCTGCTGCTTGCCGCCTTTGCCTTCGGTTTCGTCCTGAACGATCTCGTCGGCCTGGTTGAAGCCGTCAATGAACGCATCGCGCAAGGCGCGGGCCTCATCGCCCAGCGCAAGGTTTTCCGCGGTGCTGGCGCGCTCTGCGATGGTCTGCGCGAAGGCAGAGCGCTCCCATCCGGTGCCCGTCGACATATAACGGAGGATGGCGTCAGAGACTTGACCCTCACGGTAGATGCGGCCTTCCTGCTGGATGGCCGTGGTCGGGCGGGTCGGAAGGCCCAGATTGTAGAGGATGCGCTGGTGCTTGCCGGTCGTATCATGCAGAGAGATTCCGGCCTCTCCGGCTGCCGACTGCACGATGATGATGTCTCGACCTGATCCATCACGGTTGAACTCGTCGCGGGCAAACGCACGCTGCTTGTTCGGAATCCGGCCATTGTAGACAAGGGCCTCCGGGAACGCCTCAGTCAGTGCCGCGATCGGGCTCTTGAATTGCTCGAAGTTCAGCGACTTGACGTAAGGGTTTGCCTTCACGAACTCGGCATAGAGTTCACCGTGGGTTGGCCCCTCCGGCTCGCCGTACTGCGTGCGGACTCGCTCGTTCGGATTGGCTGGAGGCATGAATGGGTTGAGCCCGCCGCCTTCATTGTAGTCGTGGAAGACCACGACCTTGCGGCCAAGTTCGAGATCCCGCTTGATCCGAGGGATGACGTGCTTCGCTTTGATGGCTTCGAGCAATCGCCGCTGCGACAGATAGTTGAACTGCTCCCGGAACAGGTAGAACAGTTCGATGTAGCGACCATTCTTCGTGCTGGTCAGCCAGTTCATGGCTTGGTCGATCTTGGCGCCGACCGCGTCATCGACGAGAACAAAGCGGCGGTCATAGTCCGCGTCGACTTCAAGGCGCCGACCGGACAGCGCGCCCTCGCGCTTCAGCCGCTCATAGAACTCGCGTTCGAGAACGCCGACGTTGACCTCTGGCCCAGGTTCTTCCGCACGATTGTAGCGGATCGCATAGCCGAAGTTGCGCTGCAAGAATTCGGCCTGACCGCCGGGGTTGTTGTAGCTGTTCTTGGTCTCCGGGTAGTCGAACAGGAATCCTTCAGCGTAGTCGGTCGACTTGCGATAGGCGAATGGAGTTGCGGATAGGAACAGCGCCTTTGATCGCGGCTGTTGTGCATACTCCTTAGTCAACTCGTCCACTTTGCTGAAATAGTCGGAACGTGCTTCCTCGTATTTCGGCTTCAGTGCGGCGTTGGCCTTGGCTTGTGCCTCAAGCTCATTGAGTGCCGTCCATTGCGGCAACAGCTTCATGCGCGCACGAGCGCCCGGCGAGTGATTGGTCAGGGCGCGGAACGCGATCAGCGCCTCACTGGGATTGCCGCTTGCATTCTGAGACAGATGGTGCGCCTCGTCGGCCACGATCATGTCCCATGTGCGGTTCACCAGTTCCGCGTTGTCGCGGAAGTTCGCATATGTCGTCGCGACAATTCCGGTGCCCGCCGTCGATTTATCGTCGAGACGAGAGATCGGAACCCCGATCATGCGCCCCGTCGAAATCCACCCATCAAGAATGCCCTGCGACGGCGCCAGAACGAGGACGTTCGTCTTCCCCTGCTTGGCAAACCGCTTGATGACGCCAAGCCCCGTCCAAGTCTTGCCGGTGCCCGTGCCGTTGGTAAATAGGAAGCCATGCGCCTCGGGCTGCGAGAACCGCGCCTCGGCCTTGATCACGTCGTCCTGCTGCGCCGGCTTCAGCGCCGGCAGCGCCGCGCGAATGTTGTCCGGGTCATTGAGAACAAACGAAACCGTCTCGTCGGCTTTCTTCTGCGCTTCGAGAGCGGTCTTTAGACTGGGGGTTCGGACAGCAGTTTCGCCAACCTTTTCTGCTGCGACTCGGCCAGCGGGAACTCGGCCGACGCGAGCATCACCGCTTCGTCCACCGCCGTTATCTCCGGCAGAGCCCCGGCCATCTCCGGGTTCTTGGCTCGATACCGCGCTATCGCTCGCTGCTCCCACAACAGCGGCATCACCATCAGGTACGCGGCTGCCACGGTCGACCGATCCGTCTTGGCGAGTTCCGCCGACTTCCGTTCCAGCGCCGCGTGCATCCTGCTTTCCGTCAGCGGGAACACCCGTTTCGCCCACGACGTTTGCAGCGGCCCCTCGGCCGCTATCTCGTTCCACACTCGGACGGCCACCTGATGCATCTTCCCCATCCTTGAGTCTGTTGGCTTCGGTCGCGCCGCGCTCGTCACCGAACAGGATATCATTCAAGACATCCCGATCCGATTGGGACATACGCTTGGGATCGATACCTTTCAAGATCGTGCCGAGGTAATCATTGCCTTCGGCTTCCTTGGTGGCCTCGTCATGAAGCCACTTGTCCATGCGCTTCAGAGAATTGGACGCACGGCCATTCGTCGTCATATCAATCTTCGGAGCGGGCGCCATGGCCCGGCCGCTCTTGGATTTCAGGCGGTCGCCAGTGCCAATCTTGATCGGCTCGTCGGTCTTCTTGGGCTGCGGCAGGGGACCGGCAATGTCGGTCTCGCCGTCCTCTACGTCCCTCATGAAGCGCATGACGTAGGGCTTCATCGCCACGATGCCGTCGCGCGACATGCCCGCCGTCTCGGCAAGGTACTTCACAAGCTCTCGGATTGCCGTAGCGGTATCGGCGCCCGCTTGGCCGAAGTGTGCCAATGCGGCCTGGAAATGCGGCTTGGCGGCTTGGTAGGTTTTCTCGTCGAAGCTCGGCCCAGACCCGACTTTGCCCTTCGGATCAAACAGGATCACCAGCCCACGCGCGGCCTCCTTCAATCCCTTGCCAGCGTTCTTGGCCGCAGACGCCGCAGCCTTCCCGGCCTTAGCCGGGGAGTTGCGCTTCTTGCTGGTCGACGGTGGATCGAACTGATCGGCAACCGCGACATCAAACGCGGCCTCGATCGGGTTTACTTGTTGGGTCTTTCCATCCTTTTCCGCTCGACCATCTTCCGGGCGAGTTGTGTCGCTCGGGCGACTTCCGGCAGCTTCTGATCCAGTTGCAGCAGGCTGGTCAGATGTTCCTGCCACGTCTCGATCGGATCGAGTGGATCCGGGTCGTCGACCATATACATCAGTGCCCCCTAGCTTGCGGATGTCCTCGATCGCCTTGGCAATATTATCTTCGCCAAGTTTCTCGCGGATCTTGGCAATACGCTCATCGGCCCGCGCTGGCGTCAAGGTGGCGCCGTATTCGATCAAGCCACCGTCGCGGAGCATCGTGGCAATGATGTGCGTGCGATACCGCGGGAGATCGTAGCCTTTCTCGGTCAGCGTCTCGGTGACGGCCATCGCCGTGTCGTAGGCTTGACCTAGGATGGCCGGGTCGTTCGTCTTGAACGATGCCCAGTATTCTGAGCCGTCATGACCGTGCACCCATGTCCGGCGCAACGACGGGCGCACAGCGGCCTCGGTGTAATCAGCGCGCGAGAAAGACGACGACTTCGGGTGATTGTGGTGGAGATCAGCAGACTTCGCCGGGCCATTGTATAGATCGGGCGCCGTCTTGGCCGAGACCTCGAGATAGCTTTTGGAATTGCGCTCGGACGGCGTGACGGGCTTTGTCGAGCCGTCGGCCAGCACGACCATCCCGTACTCTGTCCCGGTCTTCCGTCCATTGGTTAGGACGTGATTGCGGGCGGCTTCTTTGCCTTTGAGGTAGGCATCGGCGGGAGCCGCCTTCGCCATGTCGACGAGATCGGTCTGCTTGCCAGCATCCGGATTGAACAGCTCGCCAGCGTCAAGATCGGCATTCGCCTTGCCACGGTCGCCCTTCTTCTTGGCTTCCGCTGCGATCTTTTCTTTCGTTGTTGCTTCAGGGACGAGAGAGGTTTGGCCGGAGGCTTCGGTCGTGATGGTAGGCTCAAGGCGCGCTGCACGCTCTGCGTCTCGATCCGCCTTGGCTTCCTTGGCAAATCGCTTCGCAATGATGCTGTTGGCCTCGCGAAGCTGATCGGCCGCTTTCTGATAGCGCTGGCGAGCGGCCTTGAACTCGGGGGACGCCTTCACGTCGTCCGGTGTCAAGCCCATCGGCCCCTTCGGGAAGGCATTCAGCGCATCGCTAGCTGATTTTGCTTCAGCCTCCAGACGGTCACGCCTAGACTTGAGAACTTCGTATTCCGACTGGCCAGAATCAGAAGGCCCCGTTTCCGGGGCCTCATCAGGTGGCAGGATCACTTCATCCTGATCAGATCGGGCTTGACCTTTGCGCCCTTTGGTGGCGGGTTCCGCCTCTTCATCTCGCGCAGCTTCTCCAGCAACGCGCGGCCTCTCTTGGCCGAAGTATTCCCGGAGCGTGTTTTCGCTGCGGAATCGATTGGTCGTGACGCCATAGTCAGCAAGCTCCCTCGCGATCTCATTGGCGACGGCAATGTCATCAAGCAACGGCTCGTCTGCCGTCCTGACTACGGTGCCGGTATGCAGATCATCCTGCAGGCGGTCAAGGAAATCCGCAATCGTCGGGCGCTCCGCCATGTCGCCCATAAACCCGGCTTCCCAGGCTGAAAGCGCAATGTCGTCCAGCGTCCAGCCATCCTTGTTGACAAGGCCGGGACGCTCCTTCGCAGCGCCAGCGATATGACGGACCTCGCGCGCATCGTCCTTGATGCCTCCGCGGGCGACCACAAACGCCGCAAGGCTTTCCGGCTTCGGGCGATTGGCGACCTCGCGCAGATACTTCCACTGCTCGACGATGGTATCGATGTCGTCCGAGGAAAGCGGATCGCCTTCATACCGCCGCACCGCAGGCTGGGTGTCTCTAGCAGAACCACTGTCAGCCGTCAGCGTTTGCGGCATGGGTGGTGCATCCGGCGCGATTCCTCCCGCGCGAGTGATCTTCTCGACAATCTCGGCGCGCTCCCCAAGAGCGCTTTCGATGATCGCGTCAACGGCACGCATGGCCGCATCGCTGCTGGTCAACCCGTCGGCCAGAAAATCCTCGTATGCCGCCTGAACGTCCGCGCGATCCTCTGGAGAAAGGAAACGGCGGACCTTGGCCAGGCAAACACTTAGCGAACCCATTCTTGGACTCCGTGAGTTTGCGCAAGAAACGACGCAATGAACTCGATGACCAGAAGTTCTTCTTCTTCGACTTCCAAATGCATGATCTCTTGCCGGACGAGATCCTGATTGGAAGCGCCTCCGCGCTTCTTGCGGAGAGTGGCCGTTGCCTCACAACCAGCGGAGCCAGTAGTCGACCCGACCAACCACCCAATTGCCGTAGCAGTGCCCGAGACGGTGGCGGCGCCGGCCGCAGTTCCCGCAACAAATCCTTCCGCTTCCGACCCTGTGCCGAAGTACCTGTCGGCAAAATATTTGGGTGGGAAGTATTTGTTGGAATACACGGTCTAGTTCAGATTGTAGGTTATGGAAGATCTGTTGCCGTTACTGTCGACGGTGGCAATAATCCGGTCGATGTCATCTCCGACTGCGCTGCGGATCGAGATCGTTGTGCCAGATGCGCCACTGACCTTTCCAGCCGCGGCAGCCGCGATCAGACGAAGCGCCTGACGCAAGGTCAGTCCGGTCTCAACGTCCTCATCATCAAGGAGGTAAGTCGAGAACGTGCCTGCGTCGAGTACGACAGCCGGCGCGATCGATCCTGAAAGCTGGCCGATGGCATAGCGGACGAGGGTTGCATCGCTGATGCCAGCCGAGCTTCCGACTGCCCACGCCTTAGCTGTCAGAGTTCCTGTAGCCGTTGCCTCGCCAGCCGCTGTTCCGGGGGAACTGATTGCAGCCTTGAGATTTCCGGCCGTGGTCGCCGATCCTGCCGCCGTGCCAGCGCCCGACACGACAAGCTGGCCCGTTGCCGTTGCCGTCGAAACGCCGCTGGCGCTGGCCGCAATCGGACGGCCTTCGATGATGGTCGCCGTGGCCGTAGCAGCACCCTGAGCTCGATTGTGCGCGACGAGGTCTCGAGCAAGGTAGGGAAACATCCACGAGACCTCGGCATATCCACCCGTCGGCGTGCCCCATGCCTTAGCGGCCTCAGAGCTTTGCGCTTGGTAGTGGATGCCGCGACGCGACGCCCCGCCGAAGTTGGACCTGACACTTGCTTCGGCGCCGCCAGCCGAACTGGTGCCCCCGAAGAACCGGCCCGGAGATTTGTTGCGGACAGTGTAATTGCCAATGAGCATCATGACCACCCGAAGTCGAGATGACCGTAGAAGGCGCTGTTCACAGGAGTTGCGGCGCCCGCGTACATCATCCAGGCGAGGCACGCGCCGTCGTACACTCGGGGCAAGGACGGGATCTGGTTGAGAAGATCGCGTTCCGCAGCCACGCCGATGGTCGTCATCGGCAGCGTTAGTAGCGGGCGCACGTAGATCAGGTTCTGAACACCCGACGTCATGGTGGCGGAGAAGTTGATCGAGGTGCCTAGCCGAACTCCTGTATCTCCGCCAGCCAGCGGCATGAATGGACCGTACTTTCCCGATCCCGTCCCGCTATAGGCGACCTGTGAGACGGGCGCAGTGGTGTTGATGCTCGGCAATGCCGGAGACGATGGCGTCGTTTTCGATGCCGTGCCCGCAGCGTTGGTGTAGGTCAGCGTGACCGTCGGCGTGCCGGCGCCCATGACCGTCGAAGGCACGAGGATCGTCTGCACGCCCGTCCCGTCGCCATATCTCGGATGCCGAACCGTCATGGTATGCGTGCCGGTGCCCGCATCGGTGTAGGAGATGACTGTTCCAGCAATGGCGTTAGCCAGCGTCGTCGCGACGCGCGCCGTGGTCGACGAGACGCGAACGAGCCAGTAGTCGGTGTTGAGAGACAAGCCAGTCGGAAGCGTATTGCTCGTCGTAAACCGAACCATCGTGTAGGTGTCAAAGTCGTTGGTGTAGGTCAGGAGCAGACCGGAGGACGACGACGCCGTGACCGTATTCGACACCACGAGGGATTGAGCGCCCGTCGTCGTGACGGTCGTGATCGGGTGATAGGCCAGCATGTCGACTAGCATGAAGACAGCCGGCATCGACGTTGCGGCTGCCGAGAAGCCAGACGCATTGATGATCGTTTTGTAGCCGGCACCAGCCGCATCGACGAAGCCGTTGTGCTGAATGCTGGCCGTCGTCGCATCAAAGTCGTAGCACGGCTGATAGAGCAGGTTCGTTCCGGAGCCGAGGTGCGTCGACGCCGACGGGTTGCCGCCTGTGCCGGACAGGAGATACCACACGCCGGCCGTGTGGGGTGTCGTGCCGAACGTGTTCTTGTTCCAGTCGGTTCGCCAGAAATTACCAGTCGCGGAGATCTTGTCGATGAAGTTGTCTTGGCTGCTGAACCCGGCCATGGGCGATCCTTTCTAGTTCCAGACGAACTCTGCCAAGCCGAATATCTGGGTTGATGCCAGGGTTCCGACAGGATGGCAGATCATGTTGAGGTAGGCGTCGTCGTAGACGCGCGGCATGGACGGGAAATCGATAGCGAAGTCGCGCTCGGCTGGCGCCGTGATTTCTGTGACGGCGTGATAGGCAAGCGGCTTCACGAGAACAAGGGTGATGAGGCCCACGTCACCGCCGCCGAGGAACGTCACGCTCTGAATAGACCGGACGCCGCTATCTCCGGCTTGCAGGGGCAGGAACGGGCCGGCGGCACCCGCCCTTGCCGACGCTGTCGAGATGATGGTGCCGTTGACCGTCTGCGTGTTGCACGTCACCGTTGCGGTAACGCGGTCAGAAACGCCGGACTGATTGGTATAGGTCACATAGAACTGTGCACCGCCGATCTGCGAGGCCACTTCGACGGCCATGATCTGGACGCCGTCACCGCCTGTGTACCGCGTCAAACTCAACGTGTTATCGAGTGTCTGCGCTTCGCCTCCCGCGACCGACATATCGACAAACGGGTAGTAGAGCAGGTAGTCGCAAAGGATCATCGGCAATGGAGCCGCCGTCGCCGTCGTGGATATGGCCATGAACTTCTTGAGATGCTTGGCGAGAGGGCTCACGCCGGCGCCATGGTCGATACCATAGTCCGTGCTGCGCGCCATGACCTTGGCGACCAGAGGACTCGCGGCATAGTAGTTGGGAACGGGATTGCCGGGGCTCATCGACAGATCGAACCAGATGCCTGACGAGGTGGCCTGAGTCGGGGCCTTGCGCCAGGATGTCAGCTTCGTCTGTCCCGCGGTCATGGCCGCGGCGAGTTCGGCGAGATTGTAGAAGCCCATGGATCAGCTCGGCGCCTCAGTCCTCAGTGATATCAAGATCGCCGGCCGCGAACTGCGGCTGGATGCCGGACGACACGGACAGTGAAGCCGAGAGAGAACCCTTGTAGAGGACCTTGCCGGTGGACGACGACGCCGTTCCGACCGCGAAGTGAGAGATGGTCTCCGAGCCTCCAGTGCACTGCGGAAACTGGATCAGCGCCGCGTTTGCAACAGCGTTCGAACTCACCGTCCATCCGCCAGTGTCGCGCGCCACGGCCACCCGAGCGTAGCTGGTATAGGCACACTCGTTGGTCGTCTGCGACCCGGCCTCGCCGGGGTCTCCCGTGTGCAGAGACACGTAGAGGTTCGTCAGAGGTGACGAACCTGCGTTGTCGGCGATGTTGGCGATTGCCGTGCCGTTGAAGATCAGCTTCAAGAAATCGTTCTCGAAGGTATTACCCTTGCTCATGTCCGTTTGTCCTTGCTGATGATTGGGGTCGCGATCACTTCCGAGATGCGCCCATTGCGGTCGCGCTTCACTTCAAACTTGTATGCAACTGGCGCTTGCGATGGCTTCTTTTGCTGGTCGCGAAGCTGAGCAGTGATCGCCTTTAGCTCGTCCCGCATTTGCTCGGCCGCCTGTCGAGCTGCCGTCGCAGCAGCTTCGGACCTGACAAGCGCTTCCGGGCTCGGCTCGTGGATGACGATCGTGGAAGATCGCGGCTTCTGCTTTGGCGCCTCTACATCTTTGACCGTCGGCTTTTCTTCGCCCTTTTCTTTAGGCTTTGGCTCTGGCGGTGCCGGCGTCTCATCTCCCACCACGGCCATTCCTCGGCGACGAAACTCTTCGAGGCGTGCTCTTGATATCTTCATCGGGCGAGGCACCCCTTCAGTTGCGCCAACCCTTTGAGGCGTCGGTCGACAAGCGACAATGCCTCATTGGCTGGCATTGTAATTCGCACTGCCTCGCCGTTATCTGACAACTCAGCATCGAGATCGATCTGAATTGACGAGAGAGGAACCCTTACTTGACCTGCTCGTTCTGGGCTTCCATCGCTTTCTCGTCCTCGGTCCGCCCGTTCGCGTTGAACGACTTCGGCCGCCTGGCCCCCAGTCCGTCCAGATCCCTCTGCAGCGGTTGTCGCTGGCTCTTGGGCGGCTTCCGGCGCTTGAGTGCCCGCATCTCTTCCCTGATCTGTTGCCCGGCTAATGCCGAGGTGTTGACGGATGGACTGCTCGTCGGGGAAGCGGTCGAACTCGATCCCATAGCTGGCGAGGTCCGCATCAAGCTCGTTGGCGATGTCGAGCCGCTGCTGCTGGATGTCCCGGCCTTGGGCACGGGCCTGCTCGATCGCATTGACGTATCTCCATGCCTTGACCAGAGTCTCGCGCTCTGCGTCGGTCAGGTTGTCCGGTAGTTTGTCCGCTTGTTCTGGCGCGGTTTCCGTGGGTTGACGGGTTTCCGTGTCCGGTTTCGCGTCCAGTTTGGAAACGGGCTTCGTCTGGCGACCCTTGGCCAGCCACTCCTTGAAGCCCGACATTTCGAGTTCAGTGATCCCGCCCATGCGCTCATTTGCACGGCCATCTGAGAATGCACGGCGATAGATATCCCTGACCTGCGGAACGTCGCTGTATCCGAGGAAAACCTTATGCTCATCGAAGCGCCCCGTGTCAGGGTCGACCTGATCGATGATGAACACGCGATCTGATGCGGGATTATCGCCGACATAGACGTCGATCTGGTCGCCGTCCTTGCCGCGGCTACGCTTGAAGTAGCCGTAAGTTGCAGGCATCTCGACTTCCCACGGCGTCCCGTCCGGGGACGTGCCCCGGCGAATGGACCCCTTCGGGTTCTCGATCGTGATGTCCAGGCCCTGGAACTTCAGATGGCCTTTGGCATAGTTGCCAGCTTCCTTCTGTGCATCGGTCGGGTCGGCAACGCGCTGTTCGGCGCGGGCCACGTCATCAGCCGTCTCGACGCGCACGGGCGCCTGACGCGAGCCATCGGCGACAGGATCGCCCGGCAATGGCGGCGGCTCAGCACCCCCACGGCGGCGCTCTTGCGCCTGCTCGGGCGTCACCACACGAGCGTCACGTCCACCCTTCCGGAACTCGGCAAGGGTTGCCTCGATGTCGGCATCCCTTACCGCGCTCTCGCGCGTGACGGCACCCTCTGGCGTAACCTGCTGAACAACAGCGGTTGCATCGGCGGGCTTGCCTTGGCCGGCGCCCGTGACTTGGCCCAGAATGCTCTGGATGTCCTGGCCGCTCTGGATGGCAGCCCGAACAGCATCAGCCGTTGCCCGGTCCTTGGCCAAGAGAACGCCGCCGTTGCCGTCGACGTCGTCGATCATCTCGCCTTTGTTCTGTAGTGCCGTGGCGATCTGGTCGATGAAGTCTGGGTTCTCTTGGATCTGGCGCACGTTGTCCGGCGACAGGTAGAGACCGCGGCGATCGTTCTCCGGATCGGCGAGGTCACGGGCTTGCGCAACGATGTCCTGGATCGGCTCGGCCGTCGGCACGTCGCCGACGATGCCGCGGAGCTTTGCGTCCTCGACTTCCGCCGTGCGCTGTTCCGGCTCCATCTCCCGAATATCTTCGGCGCTGTAGCCCATGCGCCGAAGGATGGACATTTCCTCGGGGGTTGGCGGAGTGGGCGCAACAGCCGGCGCGTCCGGGATGGACATGGCTGGGGCTTCGGGTGCCGCCTCGCCAGGGAGGGGCGGAGGTGTTGTGCTCGGTGCTGCGGGATTGACGCGGGCCTTGGCCGCATCAAGTTCAACCTTGCCACCTGTCGCCGGCTGCCCTTTGCCAGCATTGCGCAAGGAGGCAACTTCAAACGGCGCGCTCGAGAACTCGCCAAGGAACTCGGCCATCAGAGCGCCAGGCTGCACTTCTTTGCCAGCGGCAAGGGAACCCAGTCCCTCGCCAGCCGCGCCCATGATGCCTTGTACGGGCATCTGCACGCCGATGTTGGCGGCTTCGCGAGCGACCGGACGACCAGCCAATACCCCCTTTGGAAGTAGCGTCTTGCTGGCAATGCCAACGCTCGCCGCATCGAACAGACCGACGACAACGCCCTTGCGGAACGCCGCATCGCGGATCTCTGCCATCTTCTCGGGGTTCGAGAACGCCGCGGCGACCTGTTCCGGATTCTTCGGGTCGACGCCGGCTTCTTCGAATGCGTTGATGATCTCGCTTGAATACTCGGAGAGACCAGAGGTGCCGCCCATAACCGTCGCGGCAACATAGGGGTTGCGCGTAACCACGCCAGCAAAGAGCGCAGGCAGTATCTGCGGAAGGCTTTGAGCGCCGATGTTAGCGATGACGGTGGCCGGGGATTTCTGGAAATGCCCGAAGCCTTCGGCCGCCGCATCGAAGAACGCGCCCCAGGAGTCGTCCTTTGGCTTCACGCCCATCATCGCAAGCGTGTCGGCGTGCATCGGATATTTTTCAGACTCAACCTTACGATACGCAATCCCGGAAATCGCAGCCTTCTTGGCTTCCTCAACCAGAGCCTTGCGCTTCTCGACCTCTTCGGGACCGTTCATCTCCTTGATGGTGTCCCAGATCCAACCTTCCTTCTTGGGCAGCTTATCCAGGCGCTCGAGTTCACGCTGAGCTGCGTCGGCGCTCAGAGTGTGCAGGTTCTGGACGAGACTATGGTAGCCGCTGATCAGCGCATTATAGGTGCTGTCGAGGAAGCCCTTGGGCGCCTCGGGCGCTCCGGGGGTCTTGCCCTTCTTCGCCAGTTCCCACGGCGCGACGTCAACGGGCTGTGCTGGCTGCTTCGGCTTTTGCTTGGCGAGTTCCCAAGGCGGGAGTTCCACGTCGATCACGGATTGCCGCGGCGCCTGCGCGACCTGAACCGGGGCTTGCTCGCCATTCAAGGCTTGGACGCGGCGGTCCCAGATATCCGCGAAGTCACGGCTGGTGACGTTCTCGACCGAACCGAAACGGCGCTTCTCGCTGTCGGGAAGATTGCCCCAGATGGCCTGCTTCGCCCAGTTCGGTCCCTTCTGACGGCCTTCCGCCGTCCGATACATATTCTCCCAGGCCGCACCCTCGGGGTTGCGCCAGTGGGCATCAGCGCCGCCCACACCCTGCTGGTGGATGAAGTAGAGCTCGCTGGCGCTCGGCGTCCGGCCGTAAGACTTCTCGAACGCGGCCTGCTCAGCCTTGAGCTTCAGGGCTGCGGCGCGCGAGTTGGCAACGGGGTCAAAGATGTCGTCCGTGCCGCCATTGCGGCCGAACTCGTCGTCGGAAAGTTGGAACAGCCCCTTGTAAGAACCCGTGCGCTTGCGCGGGTCTCCGCCCGACTCGATCTTGGCGAACGTGCGCAAGAGGTTGCCGTCGACGCCAT